>OBLT010000747.1_pt1 | contig 20878 bp, 15 predicted proteins | sample 1518721 | NCBI WGS metagenome assembly OBLT01 (sample SAMEA3539307, study PRJEB22396) | soil metagenome | biome: tundra; feature: field; material: soil | place: USA | collected 2010-05 | depth 0.15 m | reverse complement strand
CGCAGGCGCTGGGAATCCTGCGCGGGGACCAGTGGGTCGAGGAGATCGGCGAGGGGTTGACGGAGTTGAAGGTGCGCGTCAAGCAGCCCGCCGTCGAACATCGGGTGAGGATGAAGGATTTCCGGCGGTGGCTGGAGAGCCAGGGGAAGACGCCGGCTGAGTGCACGAGGAAGAGGAAGTTGGTGGCGCTGGCGAAGGGGAAGGAAGGGAGCGATGATCCGGGGTGGCACCTCTCGTTAGTACAGGCGGCCCGCTGGCCAGACGTTGCATTGGGATTATCTGGCCTGCGGCCTTTCAGACAAAAACTGCTCAACTGGAAACGCCCGACGCTGGTTTCGCGGTGCCCACGCCCTCCTTGGATGTTCGCCCGTTGCTCACTCAGCAGAGCGGCACGAACCGGCGCCGCCGGCGCAGCACTCCCTGAGGTATTTGCGATATCATACACAGAAGGCGTTATGTCTGCCGAACTGATCGACTGCCGAGCCGTCTTGCAAACGCTAAACTTTGGACAACGAATCGCCGAGGAGGAGCGCGATTACCTCGCGAGATACTTCGTCGAGACTGATCAATGGCGTAGGATGTACTCGGGCGAGGTCGATATTGTCTATGGTGCCAAAGGATACGGCAAGAGCGCCTTATATTATCTCCTTCTTGATCGATCAGATTCCTTTGACAAATTGGGAATCACGTTGATTACCGGCGAGAGTCCACGTGGTACACCTGTTTTTCGCGATCTCGCCACCGAGCCGCCTGCCAGCGAGCGGGAGTTCGTGGATCTCTGGAAGCTTTACATCCTCTCGCTGCTAGGCAGAGTTATTCTTCAGCTTGGCCTAACAAGTCCTGAAGCACGGAGTCTTGTTGACAAATTGCGGGGCGCTGATCTTCTTGAGACCGGGGGCGGCTTGAAAGCACTCCTCAAGACCGTTAGGGAGTATGTTCGGCGCTTCAGCGGGTTCGAAAGCGGTGTAACTTTCGACCCCGTGTCTGGGTTGCCTTCTGCATAACTGGTAAGATCCTATTCGAGCAGCCCTCGACCCAACAACGTATGGCAGGAGTGGCATCCGTCGAGGAGCTTTTCGAAACAGCGAACGGAGCCCTCGAAAGAGCTAATCAATCGGTTTGGATACTTCTGGATCGATTGGATGTGGCATTTGCTGACACCGCTGAACTCGAACAGAACGCCCTTCGTGCACTCTTCAAGACGTATTTGGACCTACAAGGACTCGCTCGGCTTCGATTGAAAATCTTTTTGCGCTCAGATATCTGGACACGGCTCACCGCATCAGGATTTCGAGAGGCGAGCCACATAACGCGAGCAGCGACTATTGCTTGGAACCGCACGTCGCTGCTGAATCTGATCGTGCGTCGCGCACTTCAGAATAAGGAGCTTTGTCAACTCTACTCGGTGGATGAACAATTATTGTCGTCGGCGGCTGACCAGGAGACACTGTTTTACTGGATGTTCCCCGATCAAGTTGAATCCGGGGCTAATAAGCCTAGAACTCTCGATTGGCTACTAAGCCACACACAAGATGGCTCAAGACTGACCGCCCCTCGGGAACTGATTCATTTACTCAATAGCATTCGCGACATTCAGTATAGGAAACTGGAACTGGGCGATCCTGCGCCGGACGGTGGACAGTTGTTCACTAGGATCGCAATAAAGGAAGGAATGCCAGAGGTGTCAAAGGCCCGGCTGGAACAGACCCTTTATGCGGAGTATCCGAGTTTGCGACTGTATTGCGAAAAGCTCCGCGGGGACAAATCAGCCCAAACCCCAGACTCCCTGGCAAACATCTGGGATGTGGACCGGACAGAAGCGCTTAGGGTCGCCCGTAAGTTAGTCGAGGTGGGTTTTTTCGAGGAGCGCGTCGTTAAAGACCTACTGACATTCTGGGTGCCATTTTTGTATCGGGATGCGCTAGAACTCGTGCAAGGAACTGCCACGGACTGAGGAAGGGCTGTCAAAAAACAGTCAGTCCACTTCGAAATGCTCTCGTGCCGGCCGACTAAGCGCGGTCTGTGTTTGGCCGTCAACACCTCACCACGAAAGCCGCGGGCAACCCAAGGCGGTGGATCAGGGCTCGCTTCCAAGGTCGGTGGCCCTAGCAGACCCGTGCGCGGGGCCAGACGGCATGCCACCGAGCGATGCGCAATCCTCTGCGCATCGGTCCTGGGGCGGCGCGCAAGATCCCGCTGTTTGGCGGCCTGCAATTCCCAATAGAGACGACGCCGGGGGTCTAAAAAAGCTGGCAAAAACAGGTGAGTCGACATAAAATGAGCCCGGCGGGAGGCCAGGTGCGCCTGGGGATGCGCGCCGCGCGAAGGGCGGCGCATCTATGCCTTGCAGGGCAGCGGTAGGTGGCGCACCATTGCGCCGTGGCCCCGGGACGTCGGCGCGCGGCCACTTCACCGGGATGCCGACGCGCAGCCTACACGCCCGTGGCGCAGTTGAGCCGAGCGATGACTTCCGGATGGGCGAAGTCGGCCGGCGAGGCGCGCGGTCGCGCGTTCACCGCGCCGCCCGGCACCGCGGCCGGCGCCGCTGGGCGAGGAAGGCGAGGACCCGCAGCCCGACCGCCCGCTGTCCGTCGCCGCGACCGCCGGCGGGCGGATGGGCGGTGCCGGGATGTGCCATGCTGGAGTTGCTATGCGAGACCCGGAGATCATCGAAACCGAGCTGATGGAAATCGGCGCCATCGCCGACGATACCCTCAAGTTCGAGCGCATCATCGCTTGGTGCGCATCGCATCCCGACGAAGTCCCGTTCGCCCTACATCAGTTCATCGGCCGGCGCGATAAGCACCCATCGCAAACCTCGACAGCTTAACCGCAGCAGTCGCCGCAGCCCACGGTCCGCCGCCGCGACCGCCGGCGTGCGGATGGGATGCGCGCGGCGCGGAGGGCGGCGCATCGATGGCCTGCACGCCCGTGAAATGCATTCCTCCTGCTGGCGTATGCGACGTATTCTTTGGATGGGTCGATCCCGCGCACATGAGCCTGCGGCTTTAGCCAGGAGCATGCTAGGCGCTTCGCGCTGCCCGATCCCCGCGGCCGTTCCGCCGCCTACCGCCCGTAGTCCGTCGCCGCGACTGCCAGCGTGCGGATGGCGGAGCTGGGGTAGCGACCTGCCTGTAAAACAGGAGGATTTCAGGAGAACAAGTTTAACTATTTCAATGATTTGCAGAAGCTTTGGTGTCAATTTATCAGGCTTTGTATCAGGGCCGGAACAGGAAAAGAACCTTTCAAAACAAAAGCTTCCACGGGCGGTCAGAGCTCGCCTTTGGTAGTCTGCTAAGTGTCGGACGCCGATTCCCACGGACAACGGTGGCGCCGAATCCGCTTTGGCCCGGCGAGACCTACCGGGACAGCTCGGGCGGTGCTTGCGTGCCGCCCTTAGGGCCGATGTGCAGAGGATTGCGGATCGGTATACATGGCATGCCGCCTGCCCCGCGCCGCCGTCTTCGCCGCCTGCAGGCCGGCGCCGTAGTGCCCAAGATCCCCCGCCTGTTTTGATTGCGCAGCCGCGGGCCTGATTTTGTCGGCCTTGGCTAAATGCCACAAGTGTCCCAAAATCAACGATCTGAGACGCTATTGCGACGCTCGGCAAGCGTTTTTCAATGGTTTTTCAACAGTATGCCAGGCTTTTGGGTTACTCGACTGGCGCCTGCCGCCGCGGTTCTGCGAGTCCGCAGCCAGGACCAGCGCGACCTAACCACGCCTCAAAACACATGCACTCGCAATTTGGGGCTTGCTGAACTGTGGCTTTACGTTCTATGCCCAGGCTGGTCAAGTCTTTGCAGAGTATAGAGATGCATCTGGCGGGCACACTGAGGCGCCCGGAATCTCGGTCGGCTACTTTGTAGATGCCTGAGCTAGCACCCCCGGTCGCCGGGCCGGCCAGCGTCATGGCCGATTTTTTTTATTTTTCTGTGTGGCGCAGCGCCTTTTTTAAGGGCCGACATAATTGAAGACCTTACCTGCCGAAGTCCAGCACCTTGGCGCGGCCGTGCGCATCCACCATGATGTTGGCGGGCTTCAGATCCCGGTGCACGATGCCGGCGCCGTGCGCGGCGGTAAGCGCGTCGGCCACTTGCACGGCGATGCGTAGCGCTTCGGTGAGCCGCATGCCTTTGCGCGGGATCAGCTCGGTCAGCGGCTTGCCATCCACCAGCTCCATGACGATGTAGGTCTGCCCGTCCTGCTCGCCGATTTCGTGGATGGCGACGATGTTGGGATGGTTCAGCGCCGACGCCGCTTTGGCTTCTTGCACGAAGCGAGCGCGGCGGTAGGCATCGGTACTGCGCGCTTCGGCCAGCAGTTTGATGGCGACGAAACGATCCAGACGCTTGTCGCGGGCCTTGTAGACCCGGCCCATGCCGCCTTCGCCGATTTTTTCGAGCAGGGAGAAGTGTCCGAGTTCGCCGCCGTCCATATTCGCTCTATTGTAGTCTTTCGGCGCGTCCCGGGCGTTCGCGAAGCGATTGCTCCTGGGTTACGGCGCATCCGGACAGAACCTAGTCGCGCTCTTCGCGCGCCCGATGCCCGCGGCCAGTTCCTGCGCCCTGCCGCACGTGGTCCGGCGCCGCGACCGCCCGCGCGCGGATGGGGATGCGCGGCGGGCGGAAGGCGCCCGCGTCCATGATGAGCGCGGGGCCGGTCGGCGGATGGCGTACCATTTTCTGAGCGCTCCGCCAGCTTGACGAGTCGCGCGCCCCGGCGCGCCAGCAGCCGCAGGACGCTACGCGGCCCAGGACGAGAGCACGGAGGATGTATGATCACGCCACTTCTACGCGACGCTGACTTAGCCGCACCTGCCGGGAAAGGGCCTGTATTGCCCATTTTCATGGAACGGCGTTTCACGGGAGGAATCCGCGGTCGACAACGGCCGGCCACTTCAGTCTGAGCGCGCGTCTTCCGTCAAGTTGGTGGTCCCGCAGGTGGGTGGCCGACTTTCGTTACGAATCAAGAAATCGCCATTTCGCCGCGCTTGCCTGGCAAGGAGTTGCGCGGGTCCGGCGGGTCCCTCCGGCGAACTTACAGGGCAGCCGCGAACGCATCGGGACCAGGCGAGGCCCAATGTCGCTCTCGATCTCGACGAACACGACGCTCAAGTCGCGGCCAAGGAGAGAGGGCCAGAAGAAAAGCGCCCGACCGCCTTTCTCGAAAGAACCGAAGATAATGACCGAACTGCGGCTCAGTTGAAGACGCCTCATTCTTGCCTGAGAATTCGGGTATTGGCCAGAGCTACAATCAAGAGGATGGGATAAAGGCCAGACGATGCCGGTCATCTTTAGGGGAAGCCGCCGGAGCACCCGTGCCACGTCAAAATCACTGCTCTCAAAGACTGCGCGTGCGTTGGAAATCTGATCCGATGGAGATGAAATGCCGCTCGACCTCAACAGACTACGTGCCGCCAAGAAACAACCCAAAGTTGTCGACCCGGTTGAAATATTCCGCCGTCTCCCTAAAGAAGCCGAAATCAAGGACCTGTACGGTAGCCAGACAGAGGTATTGAACGCGTGGTTCGCTGACCGCGCCAAGCCTGACCATGTCGTAAAGCTTCACACCGGCGGTGGCAAAACATTGGTCGGTCTCTTGATGGCGCAATCCATAATCAACGAGACTGGCGAGCCCGTCGTCTTTATCTGCCCCAACAATCACCTCGTCGCACAGACGCTGAAGAAGGCCGCGGAATACAACCTTCCGGCCGTCGGCTACGACAAACCTTTCCCTGACGAATTCGTGAATGGGAAGGCCGTCATGGTCGCCAATTATTCGCATCTCTTCAATGGGATGAGTAGGTTCGGAATTAAGGGAAAGGACGTTACGACCCTCGGCGGCGTCATTGTCGATGACGCGCATGTGGGCTCCGGCATCCTTCGGGACCAGTTCTCTATTAAGGTCAGCCGCCAGAATGACGCCGAAGCCTACGCAACCCTGTCGTCAGTGTTCCGGCTTGCTCTCAAGGAAACTGGCCAGCTCGGAACGTTTGATGATGTCGTCGCTGGGACTGATTACAGCGTCCTTGAGGTTCCCTACTGGACGTGGTTCGAAAAGCTAGACGAAGTACAGGGATTTCTACGGGACCATGCCAAACAGTATGACTTTCACTGGCCCCTGCTCCGCGACAACCTCAAGTACTGTCACTGCTTCATAGAACGCAAGTCTGTTGTCGTCACGCCGATTTTTCCGCTGGTTGACCTCATTCCTTCATTTGCGACCTGCAAGCGCCGGGTATTCATGTCGGCGACGATACCAGATGACAGCGAGATTATCCGCACCTTCAATGCGACCTCCGAATCCCTGATGAAGCCGCTCAGTTCGAAATCGCTCGCTGGCGTAAGCGAGCGAATGATTCTAGCGCCTGAGCTGCTCGGTTTCAAGGTAGCTGACGTTCTCAATACCGTCCGGGCACTCTGCGAGAACGTGGCGAAGAAGAAGAATCTCAGCACCGTCATTCTCGTTCCTTCCGGAAAAGCCGCCGCTGCCTGGACATCTGTTGCTGAATACCCGGCAACGCCAGAAGCAGTCGAGGGGAAAGTCGCAGAGCTGGTTGATGGCAAATCTCACGGTCCCATAGTCCTCGCCAATCGCTATGACGGCATAGACCTTCCGAACAATGCATGCAGGTTGCTCGTTCTCAGCGGATTGCCAACAGCTGTCGGTGAATACGAATTGCACCGCGCCAACGTTTTCGCCGGCGCGGCGTCCCTGAGCCGCGCCATCGCCCAGAAAATCGAGCAAGGAATGGGCCGCGCAGCTCGCGGACCCGGCGACTACTGCGTAGTCATTGTGATGGGCAAAGACCTCGTTTCGTGGCTGGGCAAGGAAGCCAACCTGCGGTTCCTCACCACAAGCACGTATTCGCAGCTTGAGATGGGCATCGAGATAAGCAGGAACATTTCCGATTCGAAGGACTTCATGAATACCATCAACCGCTCTTTTAAGCGGGAGAAGGAGTGGGTGACGTACCACGCGGAGACGCTCGCGGACCTGACCTTCAACATCGCACTGGAAAAAGAGGAGATTGACCGGGCGGCAGCGGAACGGCAGGCGTTACAACTATGGCGCGATGGATACCCCGAGCAGGCAATTGCGAAACTGATGAAGCAATGCGATGCTCAAGGCATCGAGAGCCCGGAGCGCGGCTGGCTTCTTCAATTCGCCGCCAGGATCGCACTCGATTGGGGCAAGAAAGAGCACGCACTAGAGCTCCAGCAACGAGCGTTCGCGGATAACAGGAATCTCTGCCGCCCCAAGGTCGGCATACCCAAGGTTGAGGTTGTCCTACCCGGCTCGCAGGCCAAGGCCATGGTCAAGCAGCTCAAGCCATTCCGCTACAAGCGCGGATATCTGGCTGAATTTGAAGAGAGAGTAGCCTTTTTGGTGCCCAATGCCAGCGCCGCGCAGTTCGAGCAAGCAATGGCCGACCTCGGTACGATGCTCGGGTTTGAAACCAGCCGCCCCGAGAAGTCTTATGGGAAGGGGCCTGACCTGTTGTGGCTGATATCAAAAGATGCGGGCCTTATCATCGAGGCGAAGAGTCGGAAGAACCCCACCAATGCCCTTACAAAAGCGCAGCACGGGCAGCTTCTCGTCTCAGAGAACTGGTTCAAGGAAACGTACCCAAAGATGACCGGCGTCCGGGTTGCAATTCATCCCAGTGTCACTGCGACGAAGAATGCTGTCCCAGCGGGGACGAAGGCCCTCACGCTCGCAAAACTCGACGAGCTCATCGGAGAGGCGCGCCAATTAGTAACCGCGCTCAGCGAATCGGGCCATCCTGATGCTGAACTGGCTGACTATTGCGAAGGCCTTCTGGAGGGGTCGAACATTACGCCCGATCGCCTGGTGAAGCGCTACCTCATCGATTTCGAGGTCATCGAGGTCAATTGACCAGCAACGAGAATCGAGTTCTGCGACGTGCCGGGGTTGCGATCAAGAACGCAAAACACCGCAGGTTCCAGCGATCCACTTTGGCGGGTTGTCGAGATCAAGCCGAAGGACCTCACGCTCATAGGCCAGCTACTGCGAGGGGGCATTCAACAAGTGCGCGTCGTCTTGCGCGCGCTGGCGCTGCAGCAACTGGCCCGCGGCGTGACCGCTCCGCGGGTTGCGCAGACGCTCCCCTTGACCGCCAAGGCGATCCGCCAGATTGCCCATCGCTACAACAGTAACGGCTTGAACCGAGCCCTTTACGAGAAACAAAGGACTGGGCCGAATCAACTTCTCGACGACTCCCAGAAGCAGCGCATCGTCGCCATGGTTTGCAGTAGCCCGCCGGAAGGACGGGCGCGCTGGACGGTTCGGTTGGTAGCCGAGGAGGCGCTCAAACGAGAACTGGTACCGCATGTGGGTCGCGAGACAATCCGGATCTTGTTACAGAGCCACGAGTTGAAGCCGTGGCGGGAAAAAAATGTGGTGCGTAGCGGAGTTGGACCAAGCCTACGTCGAGAAGATGGAGGATGTGCTGGCCGTTTATGAGAAACCCTACGATCCGGCCGAACCCGTCGTGTGCCTGGACGAGAACCCGTGTCGCTGCACGCCGATGTGCGCCCGCCGGTCCCGGCTAAACCAGGGAAACCGGCCAAGCAAGACAACGAGTATGAACGGCGTGGCACCGCCAACGTATTCGGCGCCGTGGAACCAAAGGCCGGTCGCCATTTCACCACGGCAACACCGGATCGTTCCGGCTACCAATTTGCCCGGCTGGTGAAGCGCATCGTAGAACGCTACCCGCAAGCCCACACCATCCATCTCGTCATGGACAACCTGAATATCCACTGCCGCAAGTCCCTGGTCACTCACTTCGGCGAGGAAAAGGGCGGGTCTCTCTGGGATCGGCTCACCGTCCATTACACTCCCAAGCACGGGAGTTGGCTCGATCAAGCGGAAATCGAACTCAGTTTGGTTTCACGGCAATGTCTGGGCAGTCGGCGGATTCCGGACCTGGAGACGTTGCAGCGGGAAGTCCGAGCGTGGAACCGCAAGGCCAACCAGAAGCGGACCAAGATCAACTGGCGGTTCACGCGCAAGAAGGCCAGGAAGCTATTCCGGTACCAGAAGCCACGGGCCAGCGGCTGAACGGACCAGCCACCACACAGAACGCACTCAACTTTGAATCGCAAACCGCGAGCCTCGGCGGTGTACGCCCAAAAATGCCGCAGCCGATCACTACACCGACACTGCCGGGGATAGCTGCCCAAACCGACCGACATAGAGCACAGTTATCTCCAGCCGAATAACTTAACTTATGCCGAATTCCAGTATTCAAACCTTTTCAGGCGGTCGAAGACCTAGTCCAGGCGGAACTGCTCTCCCCTCCGCAAAGAGCGCGGTCCCACGCCACCCAAGCATCGCGAACCTTGACCAGTTTTACGTTGGCCGGCGCATATTCGACGGCAGTGTTAAGCAGCGTCTCCATAGACCGCGCGCGGTCGGCGAACCGGGCCAAAGAAAGGAACCAGACCGCCGGTTCCCGCATCGCCCGCGGTACGAAAGTATCCGGTTCCAGATCCGACGGGCACACGCTCAGCGCGCCGCGGAATTTACTCATCATGTTGCGCAGTGATTTTTCGTCGGAGATCGCTTCACGCAGCGCCTGCCGCACCGGGCGGTAGAACTCGGGTGTGGTGCCGCGCAGAAGCAGGGATGCCTGGTCCGGGCTAAGCTTGTCCGAATCGAAGGGTACCTCCACCGTCCGCAGTTCCTTGTAAAGGCTCGCCACCGCGTCGAGCGGACCGCCGTGCAGGCCGTTGATCTTCTCCTGCGCGGTCGTGACGACCTCGGGCATCACGTGGAAACACGTCAGCCGGTCCTTCCAATTGCGCTGAATGGTCACCAGCGCGTCCAGATTCGGCGGCTTATGAGCGAAGAATCCATTCCGCAGAAGGTAGCTGAGCGACAGCCTCGGGTCCGCCGCGAATTCGATCCGTTTGAAGATCTTCTCGGGGATGAACTGTGTTTTAGTCGTCGCTTCGGCTACCACACAGAGCGACACCAATTCCGGCTGGATTCGGCTTACGAGAAACCTCTCTAATAGAAGGGCAAGTTGGTTCACCACTTGCCCCGGCAGTCCTGAAGGGTCGCGCAGCAACAGGAGCCGGGCGGCCCAATAGAGTCTTCTCGCCTGATCGTCGGTCTTCACCGCCCAGTCCCAGGATGCTGTTGCTTCGTCCGCGGCGGGATCCTCCCAATCGGCTGTTTCCCCTAGTGCTTCGAGGACGAACGTCGGGATCAGGTTCTCCGGCCGAACCGGCCTTCGCCGCCAGATGTTCAAGGCGATCATGGGGTCGGACCCTTCCACAATCCGCTCTCCCTCCCCTTGCGTCCGTCCATCTCCCACCAGGTAGGCGCTCCACGATGCATCGGTCAGTGACGCGATAGCCTCTTCAGCGCCGAGCTTGCGCGTCAGGCGGGACTGCACGTTGGACCTCACGATTTCCGGCAAATCGTCCAGATGCGGCCGCAGATACTCCGCCAGTTCCGCAATGTCTACGCCGTCGAACGCAATCAGGTCATCGCGCGTTTCCACCATCATCAATTGGTGGTAGAGTTCAAACGCGCGATCCATCAGGCCGGTGCGGGAGTGGTGGTATTCGATGGCCAGCTTTCGGACCTTCTCCACTTCGGCCCTGCGCTCGGCGTCTGAAGCCATCAGCTTCAACATGAGCTGCCGGAAATCATGACGCTGGATCAGCGTGGTGCCGTCGGAACTCGGGCTGACCAACCAGCTAGCGGCAGCCAGCGTCTGAAAGATTTCATTGGTGCGTTGGGTGTCTTCAATCAGCTTCTCGTGACGAAGAGGCCCCAGCACGTTCGCAATCAGTTCGCGCGTTATCTCGGGAAGAATTAGGCCAGGATGCGCATATTCGCGGCCGGGCGCGTCGATGTGTCTCAGGAACCGGTCGTAAAGCAGTCCTTGCACGATTCCTTGCGGCAACTTACCTTCCCGGGCGTCGTAGGCGATTTGATCCAAGTCCCCCGCGTCCCCGCTTGCCACCAGTTCCGACGCCAACCGTAGCATCAGAGGGTTGCCGCCGAAGGTCTCGTAGACGACCTTCGCGGCTTCCGCCGGCACGCCCCGGGCCAACAGAAATTGGACCGCGCCGTCCAGCGCCAGTTCCGGCACTTCGAGAAAGGCCTGGGTGGCTGCATCCGGGTACAAGCCCGCATTTCGCAAATCCGATCGTCCCGATATAATGACTCTGATTTCCGGCGCACCCCCTATCCAGAACAGTTCGGTCAGCCAAATCCACAACGCGTAGATATACGGGGAGCCGCCGGACTCCACCTGCTCGAAGCTGTCGATGATCAACAACAACGGCCGCCGCCTTACATGAAGCCACTCCAGAGCACCGGTCATGGCCGATTTGGAATCCGACTGAGCCGACTCGAAATTCGCGTTAGGGAACGTGACTGGGTCGGTCGCAAATTGTGCGCGGATCCGTTCGCGGATCGTAGAGAGTTGCTGGTCGGTCTGACGGTCGACTCCTCCCGCCTGTTCCAATAATTCGAGATCGAGGCTCGCGGTCCGGGTCGGGTCCAGGTTGGCACGATCGAAATCGAGATGGACCAGAGGCATGGTCGGGTCGGATTGAAGCAAGCGCTGCGCAACGGCCGAGACCAGCGTTGATTTGCCAATCCCGCCGCTGCCGAACACATTCGTCAAGTGGACCTTGGGCCGATTGATCCCAGACGCCCCAACGAATGCATCCAATGGCGCGGTGAGGAATTGCCCAAGCTGGTCGGCTTCCTTCTCACGTCCGAAGAAACCGGCGGACACCAGCCTTCGATATTCGTTTTCGCGCTCCACGCGCGCCAGGTGCCATCGCAGTTCATCTTCGTCCACCGTGAACGGAGCATGGCCCTCCGTCCACTGCCGCACGGAAATCAGTGCTTTCGTTTCGAATTCCGTCAACTGCTCCGTGACGGGAGGCGGACCCACGTACAGATACCGCAGCGCCTTGGTGATCTCATCCTCCGGCGGCACCATGACGAACAAAGCACTCTTGATCTCCGAGGGCGTATGAGCCCGCAGAACTCGCCGCCGGGTCTCTTCTTTGAGAAGCCATTGCGGACTCTGCGTCACATCGCTATCGGCTGCGATCGCGTTCAGTATCGCGGTCTGATCGGAGGCGCTGAGCGTGACGGGCAAATGATCCAGCGGATTCACTGGGCCTCGCAAAGCCATCTGAAATCGCAACTCGTCCGCCCTCTGGGCGGAGGTTGAGGACGTTGTCTGCCCCCGCTTCGCCGTGATCCGGCTGCGAAACTGTTGGTAACTTGCGCTTGCACCCAGTGGGGTCGCTGGATCGCTAGCCATGTGCTCCCCTTGTGCTCTCCAACATGGCGCCGCGAAGCATCAACGCCTGCATTACCGCTTCCACGGCGACCGACTTGGAACCATCGTAGGAATCGACTTCCTTCTGCCAGACGGACGCGCCCTCAGTGTGCCATTCCTGTAAGGAGCGCCCTAGCGCGCCCGCCATCTTGTCGATCGTGTCCAGGAACTCATCGGAAGTGACCGGCGACAGACCCTTCGAAAAAAGAGCCGTGGAGTTCCGTGACGTAGCGAAATCGCTACGCTGTTGCGTGCTTAACCCGACCATCATCACCCGCAGCCAGAGCTGCTTCTCGGTCTCGGTCAGGAACAGGTTCCAGTCGCGAGCCTGGTCCGATGTCAGGCTCCCGTTCTCGCCGATGTCGATAAACAACCACATCAATCCGGACGGGCCCTTTGTTCTCGCTACTGCTTCCAGTCCGGCCAGCAAATCGGGAATCAGGTCGTGCTTTAAGACTCCCGCCATGGGACGAGTTGGAGCCGCTGCCAGGTCGGCGCGCTTTGCTCCGGCATCGCGCAGAATATCATTGAGAGTGTCGGTTATCGACTGGGCCTGCACTCGTTCCGGCGGTATCACAATCACCGGCGCCCGCGACGACGCCGTGCGCGCCTTCAAAATGAAAGCGAGAAACGACTTCCCAGTTCCTTTGGCGCCCGAGATCAACGCCGTACGCTGCAGGGAACCGGCTACACTCGCCTGATCGATCCAGTACTGGATATCCGTCCGTCCGAAAATTGGATGGAAAACATCCTTGGCCGAAGAGTTCTGCGGATCGTCGGGATTAAACTCCCCGGCATCGGCCAGCCAGTTGTCACGATCGGTTCCCGAGCGGCCAGTCAATGCCTTTCCGGCCGTGATCCACGCCTGCCGTGCCTCAATCGACTCGAGCCCCCACAGGTAACCCACTGGCGCCATCAGTGGGTCAGTGCCTTTGGCCCTCATATAATTTCGGATTGCCCACAGGCAGATGGCGCGGTTGTAGGGAGGAATCGCCAGCTTCACCGTCCCTTCGTGGAGGCCCACCGCGCGTCCCTGGCTATCGATACAAGGTCCGCCCGACATACCTTCGACAGCATTCGCGCTATGGTGGATCCGGTGCGAGGCGAGGTCGTGATCCTCCACCAGATGATCGTCAAACGCGCACTCGCTGCCTCCCGTATAGCCGATCACCGTCAGGCGGCTCTTCTTCTCCGGTTCCGGCGCATTGACAATGTCCACAACCCCAAGCGCGTTACCGACCGATTCGGCCAGTTGAATCAGCGCGAAATCGAGCATCAGGGCAGCCTGCCCGGGAGCGCTGGAGCCAAGCTGGCCGTTGGCAGCCTCCTGCGGGCTCATTGCGATCAGCCAGTCGGGAGCCAGTCGGCATCGAACCGGCCACGTTCCCGGGCTGTCCAGCTGATTGTAGAACTCAACCGTGACATCGCTGTCCGACCCCGGCCTGGCTTTCTGATTCTCGATCAGCGATGCCACCACATGGTTCGCTGTCAGCATCAGATTCGGACCCACCAGAAATCCCGTGCCGAAAGTTCGTCTGTTCTCACCAACCACCTTGGCGGTGATCAAGCCCGTGGCCCGCGCCGACCGGAGCAGATCCGCGATCGTCTTCACCGAACGAAGACCCTCCGGGCGCAGCACGCTCTGCAGGCGAATGCCCGCCTTCGCGCCCAGGACCTTCACGATGCGGGCGATATCCTGGTTGCCCGCCGCCTCGTCGCTGAGAAGAGGCAGCAGCGCCTCCATCAATGCCACGCAAAATGTGTTGGCGAAGGCCTGGCTGACGGCTCCCGGAACGGCTTCCACGTCGCCGCCGGCTTGTACATCCAGGACGGCATAGCGGGGACTCGCCGGCGGGCGCGCACGGTTGTAGGCCTGGACAAAGTCCGCGATTCGGACGACGCCCGATCGCACCAAGTCCGCGACCAGCTTGCCCACTTCTTCCGGACTGAGCGTTTCCACTACGTCAGGCATAGTTCTAGGCCGGATCTATTACCGGCACACCCAGCTGCACCAACCGGTCACGGCACTGCCCCATCGCGTGCGCTAGATTCTCCTTGATCGTCGTTCCCCCGAAGTGAATGCCGAAGCCCGCGAAATCGCTATCCCGCCACGCCAGGACCGGCGAGCCGGAACTTCCTCCCAGGGTGGTAGCGTCGTGTCCGAAAGCCCACCTCCTGGTATCTCCCGCGACGGTGCCCAGCGGCCGGTGCGCAATCCCGGGCGCGATGCGTTTCACCCCGTAGCGATTGCCGAACAGCGTCCCATTCACCCAATCCCAATCCACGCCCCCAACCGTTCCGCTGGTCTCTTGGGGACGTCCCGGAAACCCGATGAGACAAAACGACGACATCTGCCCGGTGGGGCCGGCCAGGTCCGTGCTGACGGGTATCGCCTGCGGCAATTGGATATTCCCGGCGACGTCCGCGATCCGAAAGACCGCGAGATCGAGCCCCAGCAGTCCGCTCCCCTCAATTCCGGATGGCACAGTCGCTTCCACTAGCGGCAAGGACTTCGTGACCAGGGAGTTCGCCTCCGCAGCGAAGTCGATAATGACGGAATCCTTGTCGAAGCGGAATCCCCCGGCGGTCCGTGTCATGGCCTCTGGAATCGTCATCTGCATGCCTGTCAGCACGTGCAGATTGGTCAGGATCAGACCTTTCTGGCCATCGACCAGCCACCCCGTCCCGAAGTAGCGCGATGCGCTCGCATTCGCCGGCCCGATCCGTCCCACTGCTGCCGCTATTTGCCGCATGCTATCGCGCACCGAATAGAACGTGTCCCGCCAGGCTCCCGCAAGAGGATGCTCCGGATCGATTGTGTCATCGCGGACCAGCAGCGTCGGACGCGTGCCGTCAACCTTGATCACCGCTTCCAGACACAGCATCTCGCCGTGATCGAGCGCCGCGGTCGGGTCCTTATCCAACTTGCGAAGCGCAGGCTCCGCCTGGCTCATGAAGATTTTGTAAGCACGCTCGAACTCGTCGCGATCGGGCACGTCTTCGGATGGCATCTTCTGCAGGACTTTATCCACGCGGCTCAGGACATCGTCCGTCTGCGGGCGAGCTTTGGGATCCAGGTCCTCGGAGTGCAATGACTCGGGCGCGAATCCACTCCCCGCCCGGCTACGCGCCGCCAGCAGACCCTGTACGTATCCTCGTGTTCCGTTATCCATGGATACACCTGCGGCTGCTAGACCACGATGTCGCTTCCCTCGCGAATGAGTTTCACAGTGAGCGTTTCCCCCGCCGCGCCCATGGGGCTCTCCAGCGTGCCCGGCGAACCTCCCTCGGCGAAGTGGTCATGCTTGACGAGGTCGCCGAAATCGAGGCCGGTCTGCTTTTGCAGATCTGAAATCTTAACTTGCGTGGCCCCGACATCGAAGGTCTCTTCGACGCCCGGCAGGTCCTTGGCGTCGGGCTGTCCCAGAATGAAGCCGGTCGCGGAGGGCTTTCCGGTCTTTTCCGAGATCAGCACGCAGACCTTCCAGAACTTCATTGGGAAGCGGACGTTGTACGTCATTCGTTCGTTCTGGTAGACCGGATCACCGCTGGCGAAAACCGGTCCGGTGACGACAATCATCCGGCGCTTGTCCTTCTTGGCGTGCTGCTCGAGAAGGAACTGCTCGAGGCCCTGCCAGCGGTCCTTACCGCGATTGAAGGCGGAAACCTGCAGTGAGCAATTCGTGAAATGAAACGTATCGTTATTGGCCGCCGTTGCACTCTCGACTTCCTCTCCCCACGCCGTGTCCTCGCGTCGGGTCAGGTGGCCGCGGTCGATGCCGGACTCGAAAGGATTCTGCCCGAGCTGGTCCGATTTTGGAATTCGGGTATCGACATACCACCTGTCACCCTGCCGCTTCCCAATCGCCGGGCGATTGTCGCCATCAACATTCGCCGCCGAGAACCACGCTGTCCGCCGCTTCTTGTTCATGTAAACGCTGTAGTGATAGTAGGCGAGTTCGAAGGGATCGCCATGCGGACGCGAATCGACATCGACCTGCGAGGTGATCGCCTGCATTGCGCTGTCGAGAATGGGTAACGGCACGGTGATATCCTCCAGGAAATCCGGGTCGTAACCCGGGCGGTCACTATAATCCTGGTTCACGACGACGGCTTCCTCTACCTCGGCGTGAATCTCGGGCCCGAGTGCGCCCGGCGCGACTGCGCCCAGAGAAGGCGCGGCTGGCTGACCGATTGTCACGCTGAACTGGATCGGTATCGTCCAGGTAACGGCCTGATCGCAACCTGCCTGCGGAGCTGGCGACGGCCATTGCAAAGGAGCCGTCGTGCCGGGAGCCGGAGATGGCGGCGTTACACGTTTGGGGGCCAGTGCGTCCTCAGCCCCCATGGTGCTCAGCCATGCCGGTTCCCAATCGTTCGTGGGCGCTACCGATCCGTCGAAATTCAGCAGCGGAGCCACCCGCTTGTCGCGGGCGAGTTCGTACATGGGCACGGCGTAGTTCGCCTTCAGATACTCGCCGGCGAAATGTAGCGCGACCACTTCCGCGGTGTCGACGTTGATAATCGCTGAACCCGAGTTGCCTCCGAGAGTGGAGGCATCATGCGTCATGGCGTTGACTACGTGCTCGAAGCTTTGAATCTGGGCGCGCGCCCGAATCTTACCGGGCTGCAGCCGCTTGACGTTGTAAACACCTTTAAAAATGTTGTCCTGCAGCTGTTGATCGTTGCGGAAATCCTTGGCCGGGTAACCCACAGCCACGATGTTGGTACCCATCAGGTCTTCCGGGGATTTCACCGATAATCGCAACGCCCGATCGGTGGGCAGGTTGTCGACCTGAAGCAGGGCCATGTCCCAATAAGGATGGATCATCTGGACGCCGCGCACGGTCAGATAGGCCGAGCGGTCGTCGTCGGGAGTATCGATCTGTCGGTGGAAATCGACTGCCGAGCCACCCGGCTGATACCGGATGGTCAGTCCCAATCCGCGCGAGAAGAGCTCCGCGACGTGCCGATTGGTCATCAGCAGGTTTTTGCCAACCACGAAACCGGTACCGCCATACGGCACCAGGGAGTTCAGCGGTAACTCGACCCGGCCAATCAGGGGAAACAGCGCCGAGAAACGGACTTTGACATCGGCGGCGTCGAGGCTGGTCCATGGATCGGCGACATCGTCGTAAGACTGCCCGCGGACGAATACAACCGGGCGGTTTTGCGGAAGCACAATTGCTTCCAACGTAAACAGCTCCTGGTTCGTAAGTTCGCCATGGCGGTCCTCTGCCAGTTTCTGCAGGCCGGACTCGACCGTAGCCGATTGGTCGACGGCCTCCAGACCCTCCTGAGCGAATCCTGTCGATCGGGGCCTGATGACCGTTTCAAGCCCTCCCGGAGCGACTTGGCTTAACATGCGTTTCAGGCGCTTCGCTCTTTCGTTTGCATCCATTTTGGGCCCCCTTCCAGGCGTGGGATTGCGTTCAGCGAACCAGGTAGATACTTAGTGGCGGGACTCAGGAGTTATCTCTAGAGAAGCCGAATGCTCATCACCTGTCGACTGAAATCAACAGTTTCGCTGCCGACGCCTTGCGCGAGCTTTTTGAGCCCATCGAGGTAGGCGTCGAGACTATGGGCGCTCGATCCCCCCTTACCGTTGACTCCAATTTCGACACCCACGTGATTCCAGCCGGTAATTACGGAAGGGACATGCGGAACAATGTCCAAAGCGTTGACCGCGCGGAAGCACCTCGATATTTCGTGGTTGAAGTGTATTCTAAAATCGATTTTGCCGGTCCTTGGCCCACCGAAGGTGCACACATCGACGTTCTTCCTGCCCATATTGCGCTCGATATCGGCGGCGCAGAGAACGCCCATGGCACCACCGAGACTATGACCCAACACCGTAACACGAGTTCCGGCATCAATCTTGCCAAGCGCAGCTTGAATACTTCCCCGTACCTTGTGATAAAAAACGCCGAACCCGACATGTACAAAACCCATGCTGGGGGATTCGAAGAATGGCACGGGAACAGGAACGAAGTCCGCCAGCCATTCCGCTGGCGTTTGCGTGCCCCTGATCGAGATCAGGACTGCACCAGTAGCGTCTTCCCGCACCACAAAACCGAAGGCCGAAGGATCAGCAAGAGCTTCGGTATTGCCCGGAGTTGCACCTTGGACGAGTGCTCGCCTGTCATGCTCCACCGCGAGTTGCTGTTCTGGAGTAAGGGTCGATTCGATATCGACTGCCTCCATGCCGCCCACGCGAACATCCGCTAGCCGCGTGTATCCGGCCGGCAACTCAAAGGGGGTCTGAGCCGCCAATTGGTACGAAGCATTCAGAAGCGGAACATAGGCGGCTATCGCACGGGCGAGTTCGAAATCGGGTGCTGGGACGGCCTCGGCTTCAACTTCCGCCCGTTGAACTTGGGGGGCGGAAAGCGGAGCGACCTCTGAAACTCGTGCTTCCCTCGTCGGCTTGCCGATCGAGACCGTAAGTTGCAGCGGAATTGTGAAAGTTGCCGCTGAAACGGACGCCGGTGCGCCCGACACGGGGGGTTCGCGTTCATCCTTCGAATTCATTGGCTTCACCTCTTCTTCTCAAAATCGAATTGTTCGGTTGATGGTTGTTGTCGGATCCGACCCCCATCAGGGAGCAGTTGGCAAACGTTAGCATCGGATTGTACTACATAACCAGATAATTCTCAACAACGATTGAGTTATAGTCAGCGCAAAATGATAATGTCCTATTTGCGCAAAGTAGAAATGTCCGGTTGACGCCATCCAGGCTGGGGGGATGGAACAAGGACTACTACTGATGACACAAGCCGAACGGGACCGCCTAGTGGCCCTGAAGAAGGCGAAGAAGAAGTTGATCACGCAGAAGCAGGCGGCCGAGGAGCTGGGGATCACCGTCTGCTACGGGAACTGCAGCGGCGCGGCGACAAGGTGGTGGCGCATGGGCTGCGGGGGCTGCCGTCCAACCGGAAGATCAGCGCGGACACCGAAAAGGAGGCGGTGGCCATCCTGTCGCAGCCGGTGTACCTGGGATTTGGGCCGACGCTGGCGTCGGAATATCTGGCCAACAAACACGGCATCGAGGTGAGCCGGGAGACGGTACGGCAGTGGATGACAAGGGCGAAGCTGTGGCGGCCCGGAAAACAGCGGGTGGATAAGATCCATGAATGGCGTCCGCGGCGCAGCCGTTTTGGGGAACTGGTGCAGTGGGACACGAGCGACCACGACTGGTTGGAAGGACGCGGGGAAGGGATGTTGTTAATCAACATGATCGACGATGCGACCGGCCGCTGGTTCGCGCGATTCGTGGCTAGCGACTCGACGGTGGAAAACATGAACCTGCTGGAGCGGTACGTAAAGCAGCAGGGGCGGCCGTTGGGTTACTACACCGACAAGGCGTCCCTGTTTCAAACCGCGGTGAAAACGAAACGGGATGGGAGCCGCGCGGGCAAGCAGCGGGAGGAGTTGCCGCCGACGCAGATCGGCCGGGCGTTGCAAGAGTTGGGGATCACCTGGATCCCGGCGCACAGTCCGCAAGCGAAAGGGAGAGTGGAGCGCGGATTTCAAACCGCTCAGGACCGGCTGGTGAAGGGGATGCGGGTGGCCGGAGTGAAGACCATGGAGCAAGCCAACCACTATCTGGAAACCGAGTTTCTGCCCTGGGTGAACAGCACCCTGGCGGTGGCGCCGGCCAGCGCGGACAATGCCCATAGGCCGCTGGAGAAGCAGCACGATTTGGCTGCTATTCTCAGCCATGTGGAACAGCGCCGGGTGACCAACGATTACACGTTTCCGTTGGGTGCGAAGATCTACCAGATCGCGCGCAAGGACGTCTGCACGGGATTGCGGGGTGCCTTCGTGCGAGTCGAGAAGCGGCGGGACGGTTCTGTCGCCGCACGTTTTCGGGACCGCTATCTCAGCATTACCGAGTGTGCCCAGCGGCCCGAAGTGACTTGCGCCAAGCCAGCCAAAACCAAGGTGGCGGCCAAGCCGGCGAAGCGGAGTGAGTGGAACAAGAACTTCGATTTGAAGAAGGCCCCCAAGATCTGGCAGGCAGGCCAAGCTTCCGGCGCCAGGCCGGAGGAGTCTCTATGATGGTACCAGCGCGGCCCCGGAGGTGGCGCGAAATCCAAAGGCGCCCTGTACAGGGAAACTCTCCAAACGACCGGATTCTACATGGGCCGGATTGTTATCGTCCCAAGAGAGTTTGCGCCGATGCCTTCCCCGCCACTCCGTCGCCGCAGTCTCCGAGAATCGAGGGCATTCCCAGAATGCGTTTTTCAGGCATGACGGAATCTATCGGTCCGATGTGTTCACAAAACCAAAACCAAAACCAAAACCATGCAAACCTGAGGGCGGGGTACCGCCTCCCGTTGGTCGGCCCCCGAGCCCCAGTAAAAGGACGCGACGGAAGGACCGCGCCCTACCCATCGTCCACGATGAGTTCCGGCCGGCTATTCCTCGATCGGGTTGCTCGCCAGCATTGCCCGTCTCCGCTTCACCGGCATGGCCAGAATAACATGCACCCTCTCCCCGCCCCGGCAGAACAGGACATTTCTACTTTGC
>OBLT010000746.1_pt1 | contig 20881 bp, 20 predicted proteins | sample 1518721 | NCBI WGS metagenome assembly OBLT01 (sample SAMEA3539307, study PRJEB22396) | soil metagenome | biome: tundra; feature: field; material: soil | place: USA | collected 2010-05 | depth 0.15 m | reverse complement strand
GCGTTGGTGCCGAGCACGCCCTGGAAGTACTGCGGCATGGTGAACAAGACGCCGAGCATGGCGAGGAGCGGCACCGCCGCGAGGATCACGCCCCAGGTGAACGAGGCGGAGCGGAACAGTGTCAGATCGAGCAACGGCTGACCGCTAGGCCGGCGGGTAAGCCGGCGTTCCCAGCCGAAGAAGCTGGCCAGCAGCGCCACCCCGGCGATCATCGTTAGCAGGGCGCCGACATTGCTCCAGCCAACCTCGCCTGCCCTGATCAGGCCGTAGGTCACGACGACCAGGCCGCCAGCAGATGCGGCCACTCCGACGGGGTCCATGCCCGGGCGCTCGGAGGCGCGGGACTCTGGCACCAGGGCGGCGACGGCGGCCAGGCCGACGAGTACACCGGAACGTTGATCAGGAATACCCAGCCCCACCAGTAGTGCGTGAGCAGCCAGCCGCCCAGAACGGGTCCGATCGGGAGAGCCAGGAAATTGGCCGACGCCCAGACCCCCACGGCCTTCGGCCGCTCCTCCTTGCTGAACAGCACCGTGAGTGCGGTGATCGCCATTACGGTCACCCCTGCCCCGGCCAGCCCGACGAGCATCCGTGCGGCCATGAACTCGCCGGACGATGTCGAGTACGCGCAGGCCGCCGATCCGGCCCCGAAAAGCCCTAGGGAGATGAGCATCACCTTCTTGCGGCCGTACCGGTCGCCCAGCAGGCCGGCCGGGAGCATCGCCGCGGCGAGAACGAGCATGTAGCCCGACGAGAACCACCGCAGGTCGGACTCCGACGCGCGAAGCGCCCTGGAGAGCGTGGGCAGGGCCACGCTGAGCACGGTGCCGTCCAGGCCCACACACAGGACCGCCAGGCTCACCGCGCTCAGCGCCCACCATTTTCGTAGTCCGAGAGCAGGCATGATAGCCACCTCCATATGTCGCAGCAGCCGATGTTTCTCGTGACTGACGAGTTCGCCGGCCAGCGTGAGGCGATCGTGATGGCCTCAGTAGGTGACGTATCTGGCTTGCGCGTTTAGCTGGCGTTACGGGACAAGATCGCGGTGGGAGACGCATCTCCCGCAGATCTCCGCAATCCACTTGGCCGGCGCCTCGCCGGCACCGGCCTGCGCATTAGGAAAAGAAAAAACCCGGCTTGCTGTGCATCGACGACATTTCGCCGGCGCAGCTACCGGGGTCCAGAGCCACGCCTTTACTGTACCCTCTGGTGAGCCTTTCAGCGCAGGGCAAACCGGGCGCAGTCCTGAGCTGCCTGGTCTGGCCGTTCGCGGGCGCCGCTCTGGCGGCCCGGCCCCTCACGACTGGGCGAGCGGCCGGCGTCGACTTGCGGCGCACGGGAGCCTGCCTTTGTTGAGGACGGCAGCTTCGACGTGGTCACCTCCCCCAGGCCGCATCGGGGCCGGCTCGGCCGCACCGGAGCGGCGATTAACATGGATTCATGCAGCTGTCCGGTCTCGAGCCCGACAACGGCCCAGTATCCGCACGCCGGTGACCGTTCCAGACGGCGCGGCGCGGGCGGCTATCCTGACCGTCGATGATGACCCTGCGGTGTCCCGCGCGGTCGCCCGCGACCTGAGGCGCCGCTACGGCGAGCGCCATCGGATCGTGCGCGCCGAGTCCGGCGAGACGGCCCTCAACGCGCTGCGCCAGATGAAACTGCGCGGCGAGCTGGTCTCGGTGATCCTGGCCGACTACCGGATGCCGCAGATGAACGGCATCGAGTTCCTTGAGCGGGCCATGGACGTGTACCCGGCGGCGCGGCGGGTGCTGCTGACCGCCTACGCCGACACAGATGCGGCCATCGACGCGATCAACATCGTTGACCTCGATCATTACCTGCTCAAGCCGTGGGATCCGCCGGAGGAGAAGCTCTACCCCGTGGTCGACGCCATGCTGGAAGCGTGGCTCGCTACCGATCACCGGCCCGTCAGCCAGACCAAGCTCGTCGGGCACCGGTGGTCGGCCCGCTCCAATGAGGTGCGTGAGTTCCTCGCCCGCAACCAGGTGCCCTACCGGTGGTACGCCTCGGATGAGCCGGAAGGGCAGCGGCTGCTCGCGGCGGCGGGCGCCGACGGGCTGGCGCTCCCCGTGGTGATCACCGAGGAAGGCGAGGCGCTGGTGGCGCCGCCCGACACGGAGCTCGCCGCCAAGGTGGGGCTCAGCACGGTGCCCGCTGCCGACTTCTACGACCTGATCATCATCGGCGGCGGCCCGGCTGGCCTCGGCGCCGCCGTGTACGGGGCGTCCGAGGGATTGCGCACCGTCCTCATTGAGCGCACCGCGACCGGCGGCCAGGCGGGCCAGAGTTCCCGGATCGAGAACTACCTCGGCTTCCCTGACGGCGTCTCGGGCGCGCAGCTGACCGACCGGGCGCGGCGCCAGGCCCGGAAATTCGGGGCCGAGGTACTCACCGCGCGTGACGTCGTCGGCCTTGAGGTGACCGGGTCAGGACGCAGTGTCCGGTTCGCGGATGGCGGCACGATCAGCGCGCACACCGTGATCCTGGCCACCGGGGTCTCCTACCGGAAACTGGACGCGCCCGGCGTGGACACGCTCACGGGGCGCGGCATCTTCTACGGTTCCGCGCTCACCGAGGCGGCCAGCTGCGCCGGGCAGGACGTGTATATCGTAGGCGGCGCCAACTCGGCCGGCCAGGCGGCGGTCTACCTGGCCAGGGCGGCCAAGTCGGTGACGATCCTGGTCCGGGCGCCGTCGCTGCGGACCTCGATGTCGCACTATCTCATCCAGCAGATCGAGAACATCCCGGCCATCTCTGTCCGTACCTGCACCGAGGTCGCGGCGGCGCACGGGAGCGACCATCTGGAACAGCTGACGCTGCGGGACAGCTCGTCCGGCGCGACACAGACCGTCGACGCGCAGTGGCTGTTCGTCTTCATCGGGGCCGCGCCCCTCACCGGCTGGCTCGCCGACGTGGTGGCCAGGGACGGCCGCGGCTTCGTTGTCACCGGACCCGACCTATCACCCGGGGGCGGCCTGCCCAGGGGCTGGCCGCTGGAGCGGGCTCCCTATCACCTGGAGACCAGTGTGCCCGCGGTGTTCGCGGCTGGCGACGCGCGATCGGAATCGGCCAAACGGGTGGCCTCGGCCGTCGGCGAGGGCGCGATGGCCGTCATGTTCGTCAACCGCTACCTGGAGAAACCGTGACCGCCGGGCCGGTGCCGCAGCCGTGCAGTGCCGACGAGCTCCGGACATTGTTCCTGTTCGAGAAGCTCAGCGCCGACCAGCTGGCCTGGCTCTGCAGTGAAGGGCACGTCGAGTCGGTGGAGCCAGGGCAGGTCTACGCCGAGGGTGATCCGGCCGTGCGCCTCTACGTTCTGCTTGACGGTGAAGTGGTGCTCTCCCGCCAGGTCGGCGCAGATGACGTCGAGGTGACGCGGACATCCAGCCGCGGCGCGTACGCCGGAGCGTTCAACGCGTTTATCGAGCGAGCGCCGCAGGTCTACAACAGCTCCATGCGGGTGACCGGGCCGGCCCGGTTCTTCGTGCTCAGCGCGGAAGCCTTCGCCCGCGTGATGCGTGACTGGTTCCCGATGGCCGTGCACCTGCTCGAAGGGCTGTTCTTCGGCACCAGGAACACCCAGGAGGTCATCGGCCAGCGCGAGCGGCTGCTCGCGCTCGGCTCGCTGTCGGCTGGCCTGACTCATGAGCTCAATAACCCCGCGGCAGCAGCCGTCCGCGCGACCGCGGCGTTGCGCGAGCGGGTCGCCGGGATGCGGCACAAGCTAGGCACGATCGCGGCCGGAGCCTATGAGCCGGCCGTGCTGGAAAAGCTGATCCGGCTGCAAGAGGACGCTGTTGAACGCGTGCCGAAGGCGCCGCAGCTCGACCCGCTGGCGACGTCGGACGCCGAGGACGCCATCACTGGCTGGCTGGATGAACGCGGCATCTCCGATGGCTGGGAGCTGGCGCCGGTCTTCGTTCAGGCCGGGCTGGATACCGCATGGCTCGAGCGCGCCGCCGCCGCGGTAGGCGATCAGGTCTTCGAGGGCACGGTCCGCTGGCTGCGGTACACAGTCGAGACCGAGCTGCTGATGAGCGAGATCGAGGACGCCACCACGCGGGTATCCGGGCTCGTCACCGCGGCCAAGCAGTACTCACAGCTGGACCGTGCCCCCTACCAGGTCGTCGATGTGCACGCCCTGCTCGACAGCACATTGCTCATGCTCGGCGCCAAGCTCAGCGGCGGCATCACGGTCGTCAAAGACTATGGCCGCGGGCTGCCCCAGATCCCCGCCTACCCGGCCGAGCTCAACCAGGTCTGGACCAACCTGATCGACAACGCGGTGGCCGCCATGAACGGGTCGGGCACGCTGACCGTGCGGACCGCGCTGGACCGTGACTATCTCCTGGTGGAATTCGGCGACACCGGGCCCGGTGTGCCGCCCGAGATCCAGCAGCGGATCTTCGAGCCGTTCTTCACCACCAAACCGGTCGGCCAGGGCACCGGACTCGGGCTGGATATCTCCTGGCGCATCGTCGTCAAGAAACACCACGGCGACCTGCGGGTGGAGTCCGTACCGGGGGACACCAGGTTCCTGGTGCGGCTGCCGCTGACCGCTGCCGGGCAGCCCGGCGCATGAGTGTGCCCGCCGGACGGCGCGGCCCGGTCTTTCAGCCGCTGACGAGCGCGGCGCGCAGGCCGGCTTCGTCAAGCCGGCGGTTGTAGGCGGGCGTGCCCGGCTGGAAGCGCCGACCCTCGGCGAGCTTGCCGGCGTCGACGACGTCGAAGCCGAACTCCTCGGTCAAGCCGGCCACCGCGGCTTTGGCTGCCGCGTCGTCGCCCGCGATGGGCAGCGCGCGCCGGCCCGGTGTCCCGGCCGGCTGGCCCTGCGCGGCGAGATCAGCGAAGTAGATGGTGTTGAAAGCCTTGACGACCCGGGAGGCGGGAAGGTGCGCCGCGAGCAGCTCGCTGCTGGTGGTGCTGCCGTCCTCCAGCCCGGAGATCTGCCCGTCCCGCTGCGGGTAGTAATTGTTGGTGTCGATGACAGTCTTGCCCGCCAGTTCGCTGACCGGCACCTGACGGTAGTTCCTGAGCGGAATGGTGACAACGACGATGTCACCCTCGGCTGCGGCCTGCGCCGAGGTGCCGGCGCTGGCGCGCTCGCCGAGGCCGGCTACCAGCCCGGTGAGGGTCGCTGGCCCGCGCGAGTTGCTCACCACTACGTCGTGGCCATGATCGACGGCCAGCCGGGCGAGCGCGCTGCCGATTTTTCCTGCCCCGATGAGCCCGATCCGCATGCCGGCCCCAACCCCGCCGGTAACCGGAGTATTCCGCATCGGGGCTAGCGACCCTTAGTTGCTAGCAACCAAGGGTCGCTAGGCGGTGCGGCTCAGGACGACCTTGAGCGCGCCCGTGTCCGCGGCCCGGGCGAACACGTCGTAGGCCGTATCGAAGTCGTCCATCGTGAAGTGGTGGGTGATGAACCGCCCCGCGTCGACCTGGTGACTTGTGACCAGGCGCAGGAGCGTCGCGGTGGAGTACGTGTCGACCAGGCCCGTCGTGATGGTGATGTTCCTGATCCACTGCTCCTCAAGGTGCAGTGTCGCGGGCCCGCCGTGCACGCCGATGTTGGCGATCCGGCCGCCTGGCCTGACCAGCTTCACGGCCAGCTCGAAGGTGGCGGGCACCCCGACCGCCTCGATTGTCACGTCAGCACCGAGGCCGCCCGTCAGCGAGCTGACCACCTCGGCCGGATCCTCGCGGGCGTTATTCACGATGACGTCAGCCCCGAACTGCTTCGCCGCCTCCAGGCGGCCGTCAGCCAGGTCGATCGCCACGACATGACTCGGGCTGAACAGGCGTGCTCCCATGATGGCCGACAATCCGACCGGGCCGGCCCCGACGATCGCGACCACGTCGCCAGGCCGCACGCCGCCGTTGAGCACCCCGACCTCATAACCGGTCGGCAGGATGTCCGCCAGCATCAGGATCTCCTCGCCGGCGGCACCGTCCGGCACCTGGTAGGTCGATGTGTCGGCAAACGGCACCCGGACGTACTCGGCCTGAGTCCCGTCGATCTTGTGGCCGAGGATCCAGCCGCCGCCGCCGAGGCACTGCCCGCTGTGGCCCTCGCGGCAGAACCTGCAGGTCCCGCATGCTGAGATGCACGAGACCAGAACGCGGTCGCCGGCCTTGACTGTCTTTACGCCGCCGCCGACCGATTCGACGGTACCGACGGCCTCGTGGCCCAGGATCCGCCCGTCCGTCACAGCCGGGACGTCGCCTTTGAGAATATGAAGATCGGTCCCGCAAATCGTGACGGAATCGACCCGCACTATCGCGTCGGTGTCGGCAATGACTTCCGGCTTCGGTACTTCCTCCCAGGCCTTCCTGCCTGGACCATGGTAAACAAGTGCTCGCATTGCCGTCTCCGCTTCTGCCTGGATCGGGCAGCTGCCGGGATCCTGTCTCCACGCTGCTCGCGGGAGCACCGGGCCTGCAGGGCCGAACGTCCCGCTGCCGGGGACCAGCGTCCTTCGCCCGCCGCAGCCCCGTCCGGCCACGCCCGCCATCGCGGGCTACCCGGCGGCGAGATTCGTGCTGGTACGTTGACGTGCGTGACGTCACGTGTCGCGCATACCTCGGTCGACTGCAAGGACGCCTTCGCGCTCGCGTCGTTCTGGGCCAAGGTGCTCGGTTACGCGGATCTGCCCGGCGATCCGAACAAGCCTGGCCACGCCGAGTGCATGATCGTCGACCCAGCCGGGACGCATCGCCTGCTTTTCATCGAGGTTCCCGACGCCAAGCAGGTGAAGAACCGCCTGCACCTTGACTTGAGGCCCACCGACCGGCGCCGGGACGAGGAAATTGACCGCGTGCTGGCGCTAGGCGCCACCCCGGTCACCGACCTGCGCAATGCGGACGGCTCCGGCTGGCTGGTGCTGGCCGACCCGGAGGGCAACGAGTTCTGCATCCTGCGAAGTGACGCGGAGATGTCCGCGGCCGCTGGATGATCAAGCGCCGGGCTTCCCTGGAATGCATCCGGTGGCGCCGTGAAATCCGTTGCCGGTCAGGGTGCCGCGCCCCCGGTGTCGTGATCGCGCCGCCACGGCGCAGCTGCCCGCGGCCGTCCTATGGCCAGGCGACCTGATCGCGATGTATCGTGTCTGCGTCGAGCAGGCTATGCGCGCGGACATCGCCGCCGCCGCTGCCGTTCACCGTGACCTTGGTCCCGATTACACGGACGCGGTGTCTGGGGGGCTAGTCGAGCGTATTGGCTCGGAGATCGATAAGCGGGTGGACGCCAGGCTCGCTCAGCGCGGCCCGGCAGCGCCGGCCGCGCACAGCGCGGAGTACGTCGGCAAGGTCATCCTGCGCGCGCTGCGCACCGGCGAAGAACCATCGACATCCCGCACGGCCCGGAGCAACCCCAGCTCACCACGATCCCGGAAACTGAACGAGGCCGCCCCGTCTAGTAACCGGGCCGGACGCCGCCGCGCAGCCGGGGCGGATCAGAGCAGGAGGACGCCGCCGACCCCGAGCGCGATGGCCGTCCCGACCAGCCACAGTCGGACCCACATCACCGGCCGGATATGGGTGATCCCGGCGAGAATCCCTGCATCACCCGCCCTGATGCCGTCGTCGACCACCATCCGGACGCCGGACAGCAGCAGGAACCAGCTCAGGCCGCACGCCGCGACGGTCTCAGCGCCGACCGACGCGTAGCGCACCACGACATACAGCAGCCAGCCGGTGAGGAGCACCGCGAGGATGCCGAAGAAGTTGCGCATCGTCGTCAGCAGGACTGCGAGCAGGAGCAGGGCCCGCCAGAGCACCGCGACGCTGTGCCCGAGCTGGATCAGCTTCGCCGCGCCAAGCCCGATGGCACTCGGGCCGAGGTAGCCGACGACGCCGATCGTGATGTTTCCCGGCATCTTGCCGGGATCCAGTCTCGTCTTCCCGTCGGCGTTTGACCTCAGCGTCACGCCGCGGACCTTCCGGCCAGCGGCCGACCCGATCACCGCGTGCGCACCCTCGTGTGCGATCACGTTGACGTGCCGCGCGACCAGCCAGATCTCCTGCAGGCTGACAGCGGCGAGTGCAGCGAGCCCGACCAGGACGGCGGCCGCCGCAGGCAGCGGCGCCTGGGTCTCGCCGATCCGGCTCAGCACGGTGTTCAGCGATGGCGCGGGCGTCACGCGGCTTCCCCGCTCACCAGGGCCTGCCAATCACGCCGCCGCACCCGGCGCCTGACCCCGTGGCAGTGTCCGCGTCCTGCCGATCCCATCACGTTTCCGGCCAAAGCTAGGCAGCGCGCCGCGGCCCCAATGAAGGACGTCACCGCCATTTCCCCAGTATGCGCTCGGTTAAGATCGCGAGACAGGGCAAATCGCAGGGAAGGCCTGTCAGCGCGCCGCGTGGGAGCCGGTCATCATTGCGGCGACGTCCTCAGGATGCAGGAATGAGGCTGGCGGTGGCGGCCCCCAGGCGAACGGGCTCCTTCGAGGTCTCCGGCCTTCCACAGCTGATCGTCGACGATGCAGTCCATGTCCGAGTAGTACTCGCAGAAATTGCCGGCCGGATCTTTGAGGTACCAGAAGAAGTTTGATCCCGCGCAATGCCGGCCGAGACCCCAGACGTGTCGTTCGGGCCGCCCGTCGAGCACCGCATGAACGCGCCGGCGCGCATGGTGCTCCTCGTCCTCGCGTCAGCTGGGCATGCGCTCGACGCCGCCGCACCAGAGAAGGCGGATCAACCGGGTCGCCTTGATGTCCTGCAGCGGGTCGCCGTCGATGAGCACCAGGTCCGCGCGCCGCCCCGGTTCGATCACGCCCCGGTCGGCGAGGCCGAAGTACCGGGCGGGCAGGGACGTGGCGGCCCGCAGCGCGTCGAGCTTGGTCAGCCCGGCGTCGACGAGGAGTTCCAGCTCGTGGTGGAGGCTGTCGCCGTGGCTGATCACCGCAGGGACGCCAGGGGCGGCGTTAGCGTCCGTTCCTGCGAGGATCGGTACGCCGGCCCGGTAGTGCGTCGTGACGCTGGCGCGCGCCGCCGCGTAGTCGGCGCCCGGCGGGGCGGACTGCAGCGCTATGCCCTCCATCATGGCGAGCGTCGGTACGAGGATGCGGCCGTCGGCGGCCATGCGCGCCGCGCCGGTCTCGTCCAGGGCCCGGTCCAGGGGCACATGGGTGAGGACGTCGACCCGCGCCCGCTGCGCCATCTCCGCAGCGGCATAGGACGAGACGTGCGCTACGGTCAGCTTTCCGTGCTCGCGTGCGGCGGCAACGAGCGCGTCGAGCGTGGCCTGATCGTGGCTGGGCCCGGGATTTCCCACGATGATCTTGATGTAGTCCGATCCTTCGGCAACCCGGTCGGCCACGAACCGCGGCGCTTCATCCGCGCCCCTCACCAGGCCCCGCTGGCCGAGTACGGGAATGTGCGAGTGCAAGCTGCCCGGCGCGATGGCGGGCGTGCCGGCGCTGCGGATATCAGTGAGCCCGTCGAGACCGCGCAGCGAGTCCACCAGTTCGGGCGGCGCGGACGCCATGTCGAGCGCAGTGGTCACGCCGAAGCCGCACAGCTGGTCGAGTGTCTGCGGGCCGCTCAGGTGAACGTGTGCGTCGATCAGCCCGGGCAGCAGCACGCCGCCGGCACAATCCACGATCCGGGCGCCGGCGGAATCCGCGACGATACGACCGGCCTCGATCATGACCGTGCCGGGGGGCAGCAGCTGCCGCCCGTCGAACACCCGGACGTTCGTCAGGGCGGTCTTCCCGGCGGTGGACGGACGGACTGCATCCCGCTCCGTGCTGGCCATGGCGCCTCCTCGGTTCATTTCTTTGTCTGCGGGCGGCCACTGCCAGTGTCACGCGCCGCTGGTGGGCATCGCGCGGCTGCCGTGGCCGGTGACCACATCGATGTCAATGTCCTCAGGATCGCCGGCCCCCGGCGGCGCGCCCGGCGCGCCAGCCCGGCGAGGCCAGCGCCGCCGTCGTGCACGGGTCCGACGAGCGTGAGCCCGGTCCGCAGCCGGTCGTACAGGGATGAGCCGTCCGGCAGCCACGCGTGCGGCAATCGCGCGCCCGGCTGCGTCGTCGGCGCGTAACACGACACGTCGATGGTCGCGGCATGGCGGCTAGCCGGCTGGACGACCGGCGACCCTGCGGAGGAGTAGCCCAGCACCAGCCCGAGGCGGTCCTGTTGCCCGCCGTCGTCGCCGTCGCGCGCGATCTCACGCGCTATTGTAGTTCTTACGTAATCCAACTGTATTACGCGGACGTCTCTCATGTAGGACCATCACAAACGGAAATCCTAAGCTGTCGAGGACATCGAAGGAGAGATCAGCCATTCCTAGTCCAGCGGGACCCTGGGCTAGGACGGGTGTCGTTGCGGACGTAATTACCCTAATTTAACCTATACGGGGGCGGCTGCTATCGTGCCGGTCAAGGTGCATTCAATTTACGGCGACGGGCTACGCAAGGCCCCAGTCGCCGGACAGTGCCAAGGCGGTGCCAATCCATTGTCCGGAATGCCGCACGGTCCTAACTCAACGGGGCAGCAGCAATAGCTTGCCCGTGGTGCGCCGCGCGGCAAGGTCGTCGTGGGCCCTGGCCGCCTCCGCCAGCGGGTACCTGCCGCCGATGCGCGCCGTGAGCGCGCCCTCCGAGAGCCAGTGGAACAAGTCGTTCACCCGCTCCGCCAGCTCATCGCGGCTCGCGATGTAGTGGACGAGCGTCGGCCTGGTGATGAACAGTGACCCGCCACCGGCAAGCCGCTGCAGCTCGAACGGCGGCACCGGCCCGCTGGCCGCGCCGTACAGGACCAGGTACCCGCGCGGCCGCAGCACGGCCAGGCTGGTGTCGAAGGTCGCCTGCCCGACGCCGTCGTAGACCGCCGCGGCGCCTGAGCCACCGGTCACCTCCCGCACCACCGCAGGGAGGTCCCCGTAGCCGGTCACATGGCCAGCGCCCGCGGCCGCAGCGACCTGCGCCTTGGCCTCGCTGGACGTGGTGGCGATGATGGTGCCGCCGCGCATGGCGATCATCTGGGTCAGCAAGAGCCCGACACCGCCCGCTGCCGCGTGCACGACCACTGGCTCGCCTGGCGCCACCGGGTAGGTGCTGTGGCACAGGTAGTGAGCGGTCAGCCCCTGGAGCATGACGGCCGCAGCGACCTCAAGGTCCACCAGGTCAGGAACTCGGACGGCGCGGCCGGCCGGGATAACGGCCTGTTCCGCGTAGCTGCCCGGCGCGCCGGTCCAGGCGACCCGCTCCCCCTCATTGAAGCCTGCCACGCCGGGGCCGACCGCCACGACCGTCCCGGCACCTTCGGCCCCGGGCACGTACGGCACATCCCCGCCGTAGGACGGCCGGCCCTCGCGCTGGTAGATGTCCATGAAATTGACCCCGGCCGCGGCGACAGCGACCAGCAGCTGGCCCGGGCCAGGGCTTGGCGCCGGCCACTCGCCGGCCTGAAGGACTTCCGGTCCGCCGTGCTCCCTGACCACCACTGCGCGCATGAGCCCATCCTGGCGCACGCCGGCTCAGGGAAATCCGTTCAGCCAAGAAGTTTCCCCACGGCAGCGACCGACGGAGGTCACCGTGGCGAGTGCGCACCACGCGCTCCCGCGCAGCGGCGCTGGCCACTGCCGGCCTAGGGTCGATGGCATGAGTGAAGCTCTCGCCGCCCTGCAAGACCGCACGTTCTCGCGGGCGACTGCGGCCACGGCCGCGGCATATCCGCAGGACCGGCGGCTGACCGGCGCGCAGCTGGCCGCCTACCTGGACCAGCGTGCCTTCGCGGTGATCGGCTCGGGCCGGGCAGACGGCCGCCCGCACGCTGCGATGTCCTCTTACATCCGGCGGGACGCCACGTTCTGGCTTCCGACGGTGACCGGCTCGGTGCGGGAGCGCAACGTCCGCGGCCAGCCCTGGGTGACGCTGGTGGTCACCGAAGGCGATCACGACCGGCACATTGTCGTCCTCGTCGAGGGCACCGCCGCTATCGTGGCACCGCCTGGCGTGCCTGCGGACGTCCGCTCGCAGGTCAGCGGTGACTGGGCGGGTGCCTGGCTCGCGGTCCGCGCGGAGCGCCTGCTGTCCTACGCGTCGCAGGGCGCCCATCCCGCGCCCGGCTAGAGATTTCCGGCCTGCTTGTCCGCGCCTCGCTAGCCGTTGCCGGCGCCGCTTGTCCGCGCTTCGCTAGCTGCCGCCGGACCCGCTGCTATGGTGCTCCCGCACGGAGGTGACGGATGGCTGCGACCGGCGCGACGCAGATGGACCTGGCCGCGAGCTACCGAGACCTGCACGCCCACCCGGAGCTCGCCTTCGGCGAGGTGCGGACGGCCGCGATCGTGGCCGGGCGGCTCGGTGCCCTTGGCTATGAGACGACGACCGGGGTCGGCGGAACCGGGATCGTGGGCGTGCTGCGTAACGGCGCGGGGCCGGCCGCGCTGCTCCGCGCCGACATGGATGCGCTGCCCGTACGGGAGCAGACCGGGCTGGACTATGCGAGCACCGCCGTGGGAGTCGACCGGGACGGCAGCGACGTCCCGGTGATGCATGCCTGCGGGCACGACGTGCACGTGACCTGCCTGCTCGGCGCGGCGGAGGTGCTGGCAGCGGAGCGTGCCTCCTGGCAGGGCACCCTGATGCTGGTGTTCCAGCCCGCGGAGGAGGTTGGCGGCGGGGCTCAGGCGATGGTCGACGACGGGCTGTTCGACCGGTTTGGCCGGCCCGAGGTTGTCCTCGGCCAGCACGTCGCGCCGCTGCCCGCGGGGATCCTCGCGCTGCGGCCCGGCCCGGCGTTCGCCGCGGCGGACAGCGTGCGGGTCGTTCTGCATGGCCGCGGGGCGCACGGGTCCCGGCCGGAGACATCAGTCGACCCGGTGCTCATGGCCGCCGCGACCGTGATGCGCTTGCAAGGCATCGTGTCCAGGGAGGTCGCCGGCACCGAGACCGCCGTGGTCACCGTCGGGGCGATGCGGGCAGGCAGCAGGGAGAACATCATCCCTGACGATGCCGAGCTGATGCTGAGCATCCGGACCTTCGAGAAGGCGGTGCGGGACCAGGTGGTCGCCGCCGTCGAGCGGATCGTCCGGGCGGAAGCCGCCGCGTCGGGCGCGCCGGCCGAACCAGAGATCTCCGTCCTTGACTCTTTCCCGGCCGTGGTCAATGATCCCGGCGCGTGCGCGCGCACTCAGGAGTTCCTGGAGGCCGGCCTCGCTCCGGGGCTGGTGTTCGACCCGGGCCTGGTGACCGGCAGCGAGGATGTCGGGATACTCGCCAGTGCCGCCGGGGCACCGTGCGTCTTCTGGCTGCTAGGCGGCGCCGACCCGGCGCAGTTCGCCGCCGCCACCGGGATCGAGGACATCGCGCGGATCGTGCGCTCCCTGCCGTCCAACCACTCCCCGCTGTTCGCGCCGGTCATCGAGCCGACTCTGGGCACCGGCGTCACCGCCCTGGCGTCCGCGGCCCGCGGCTGGCTGCCCGCAGGCTGACTTGGCCTTTCAGTCTTTGGACGTTTCGGTATCTGGACCTTTCTGTCAGGAAAGATCACCATAGGTCAGAGCGGAAATCCGATCACCCGGGAAGGCAGCCGACAGGTGAAGACAGCGAGCGCTCGTACCGGAATCACCATCGCCGCCAGCCTGGCGTTGAGCGCGGGAGGCCTGGGCCTGAGCGCACCAGCGCTGGCTAGCGAAGGCCACCCAGCGCAGGCCTGCTCGCCGGGCGCGCACATGCTCTCCCACTACGGCGATCACGTCTACCCTGACACCGGCAACGGCGGCTACACCAGCGTGCACACCAACGTCGACCTGGTCTACGACGCCACGGCCAACCGGTTCCTGGCCGGCAACCATGTGGTCCTGACCGACCGGGCGACCCAATGCCTGACGAGCTTCAGCCTCGACTTCGAGCGCAAGTCGCTGGCCAACAAAGCCATCGGCCCTGACATGAGGGTCAACTCAGTCGCCGTCGACGGCAAGCCGGCGGCGTTCTCATTCGTTCAGCCGGCCTACCCGGGGGATCCGAAGGGACCGAACGATCCCGATCCCAGGGCCCACGAGGCATCTCAGCACAGTCGCGTCGGCGGGCCAGGCCACAACCCGCTGCCGCCCGCCTGCTCGCCAGAGCTGACTTCCACCAGCACCGCCGAGCGCAACGCGCAGAACGGCCAGCAGTGCCCGGCCAACAAGCTGGTGATCACGCCCGCCGCGCCCATCCTGGACGGATCGACGTTCACGGTCGCCGTCTACTACACGGGCAGGCCGGGCGTGCACACCGATGGTGACGGCACCACCGAAGGATGGTTCAGGTCGAACAAGCCCGCCGGCGACGGCGGTTTCGTCACCACGGAGCCGGTCGGCACCGAGGACTGGATGCCGCTCAATGATCATCCGAGCGCCAAGCCGACCTATGACTTCTACGACACCGTCAACGCCGGCAAGACCGTGCTGGCCAACGGCGTGCTGCTGTCCAGGACATCGCACCGCCCGGATGCCGAGTTCTCCCGCGGCTCGGTGACCTGGCACTGGTACTCGCGGGCGCCGGTCGCCAGCTACCTGGTCGAGGACAGCGTCGGCAGCTACGTCCTGACCGAGCGGACCGCCGACAACGGGGTCAGGTACTACGAGGCACAGGCCAGCTCGCTCAGCGCGGCGCAGCAGCAGAAGAACCGCGCGATCATGAACCAGCAGCAGAACATCACCGAATACGAGAGCCTCTTCAACGGGACCTTCCCGTTCACCTCGGACGGCGTCGTGGTCGGCAGGCCGTCGGCCAGCTTCGAGGAGGAGATGCAGACCATGATCACCTTCTCCGGCGGCGAGATCGACACCGACACCCTCTACCACGAGAACATGCACCAGTGGTGGGGCGACAACGTCACCGAGGCCAACTACAACCTGACCTTCTACAAGGAGGGCCTCGCCACCCTCGGTGAGTACTTGTACGCCGCCCGGACCGCTGAGAGCGCGGCTGGCGGGCCGTCCTCCCGGGCCGGCCAGCGCGCGTTCGAGCAGAGCCTGGTCAAGCAGTTCGATTCGCTCTATGCGAGCAAGGGCTCGTTCTGGACGCTCGCGCCATCGGATCCGACGCCGTTCGGGCTGTTCGACACCGACCCCACCTACTCTCGCCCCGGCATCACGTACGTCGCGCTGCGCCAGATCCTCGGCGCGACCAACTTCGCCAAGGCGTTGCAGCAGCTTCAGCGGCAGTACGGCGGCGGCGACATCACCGAGCCGGAACTCGAGGCGGCCTTCCGCCACTGGCTGCCGAACCAGTCCGCGGCCTGCGGCACCAGGCTCGATGAGTTCTTCACCCAATGGTTCGACACCGCATACCCGGCCGGCGGCGGCGCCCGCCGACCGCGGATCACCGGGCCCGGCCTGGCCGGACCCGGCTTCTACAGCCACGGGACCAGTTGCGCGCCGCGCTGAGCCCCGCCCACGGCCGGCCTGGTCCCACAGCGAGGCTGGGAGCGCCGCTACCGGCGGCCGCGCCGCTTTCCCGCCGCGGCAGGCAACTACTATGCGTATGTTAACATTTACTCTTAGTGTCGGAGCGGTTTGATACGGACCCTCGGCGAGTTGGCCAGCATCGACGAGGGACTAGCCGCTGGCGCGACTTCGAGGGGGAAGTCCCGTCAGTCAGCAGCCGGTATGGCAGGCCCTTCCGGCGGCGCACGGGGGGATGACTGACATGACCGAGCCACCAGCGCATGAGCGCGGCGCCGTCGCAGCCGAGAGTACGACCGGCGGCGAACGCCGCGATGGCGAGATCCGCGAGGCTCTTGAGCATGACCAGAACCAGGCCGACGGGGCAATCGACAGCGAACGCCGCGACGCCCGCCACATCCAGCAGCGGACCGATACCCAGCGCCGCGACGCCCGCGACGCCCAGGACCGGATCGACGTCAAGGCCGACACCCAGCGCCGCGACGCCCGCGACGCCCAGGACCGGATCGACGTCAAGGCCGACACCCAGCGCCGCGACGCCCGCGACACTCAGGACCAGGCCGAGGCTGCCCAAGACAGCGAACGCCGCGACGCTCAGGACCTGTTCGACGCACGGCGCGACGGCGAGCGCCGCGAAGCATTTGAGCAGAACGTGACCGACCATCAGCGGGCGGACGAGCTGGAGCAGGCCAATCAGAATCTGGAGGCATTCGCGTACTCGGTCTCACACGACCTGCGCGCCCCCCTGCGAGCTATGAAGGGCTACAGCGCGGCCCTGCTGGAAGAATACGGGCACAGTCTCGGCGAGGCGGGCCGGGGCTACGCTGAGCAGATCCATGCCGCCAGCCAGCAGATGGCGCAGCTTATCGGCGCTCTCCTGCACCTGGCCCGGCTCTCGCGGGCCGAGATTCACCTCCAGGCGGTCGATTTGGGGGCCCAGGCGGCCAGCATCGCCGGGGAACTCCAGCGCAACGAACCGGACCGCCGGGTCCGCTTCACCATCCAGCAACCCGTCTGGGCCATGGCGGACCCGTCGCTCATCCGCACGGTACTGCAGAACCTGCTGGAGAACGCCTGGAAGTTCACCTCCGGCCGGGACGACGCGTCGATCGAGGTCGGGACGACGCGGGCCAGCGACGCCCGCATCTGCTGTTACGTGCGCGACAACGGCGCCGGCTACGACTCCGCCTACGCGGACAAGCTGTTCAGCCCGTTCCAGCGACTGCACACAAGGGACGAATTCCCCGGCACCGGCGTCGGCCTCGCGAGCGTGCGGCAGATCGTGGAGCGCCACGGTGGCCGCGTGCGGGCCGTGGGCACGGTCGGCGAAGGTGCGACCTTCTCTTTCACCCTCGCTGGCACAAGCGCAACGGCATAAGGCGCAGACCCCGCACAGGGTGCTCCTCGTACTCGATCTGCCAGTTGTCCCGGTAGTCGCTCAGCATCGGCGACCCCGCCCGCGCGTTCGTGTTGTGCGGCCCGGTCACGGTCCCGGCCGGGCTGGCCGCACCCAGCCCGCACACTTCCCGCACAGTGGCCACACTGCGATACTCGGCTCCGTACCCGGCTTTCCGCGGCCACCGGTGGGTAGGCCGATGATCAGGCGCCGAACAGAAAGGTGGGCCCTTATGACCGAGATGCACGGGATTGAGCCGACTGTCGCGCCGAGCGGGACCGGCTGCGCCGAGTGCGATGCGGCTGGCGGCTGGTGGCTGCATCTGCGCCGGTGCGCCCAGTGCGGGCATATCGGCTGTTGTGACACCTCTCCCTCGCAGCACGCCAGCGCGCACGCCGCAGCCACCGGGCATGCGATCATTGCCAGCTTCGAGCCCGGCGAGGCGTGGTTCTGGAGCTACCAGACGGAGGAGTTCTACGACGGCCCGGCGCTGGCGCCGCCCGAGCATCACCCGCTGGACCAGCCGACACCGGGGCCCGCCGGCCGAGTGCCCCCGGACTGGCGAAATCACCTGAACTGACCGAGAGGGGAGCGCCATGGGAATCGTGTCGCCCGGCTTCTTCGGCCGCAGGCGAACCGCCGACGAGAAGCTTCCGCCCGGCCAGTACCTGGTCACCGATTTTCCCGTGCTGTCGGCCGGCCCGACCCCGCGGGTAGACACCGGTAAGTGGCAGCTGAGCCTCACGACGGAGACCGGCGCGGACCGCACCTGGGACTGGGCCGCGTTCCGCGCGCTGCCCAGCGAAGAGATCACGGCCGACCTGCACTGCGTGACGAAATGGTCAAAATTCGGCACCGCATGGCAGGGTGTCTCCCTGGACACATTGCTCGCGGATGTCGAGACCAGCGCCGGCTACGCGCTGGTGCGGTCCTACGGCGGGTACACGACCAACCTGCCGCTCGAGGACCTGACCGACGGAAAGGCCTGGATCGCCTTCGGTTACGACAGCGAGGACCTGGACCCCGAGCATGGCGGCCCGGCCCGGCTCCTCGTGCCGCACCTGTATCTGTGGAAGTCCGCGAAATGGGTGACGGGCATCCGGCTGTCCGACAGCGACGAGCCGGGCTTCTGGGAAAGCCTGGGTTACCACAACTACGGGGATCCATGGCGCGAGCAGCGGTACTGGGGAGACTGACCTGGCAGGTGGGCACGGTGGCGGCGATAAGAGACGAGACGCCGACCGCCCGCACCATCACCCTTGACGTGCCAAGATGGCCCGGACACCTGGCCGGGCAGCACGTCGACGTGCGGCTGACCGCGCCGGACGGGTACTCCACGCAGCGGTCTTACTCGATCGCCTCGGCGCCCGGCGGCACCCGGATCGGGCTGACCGTGCAGCGCCTCGCCGACGGGGAGGTCTCCCCGTACCTGGCGCAGGTCCTGTCGGTCGGTGATCCAGTCGAGCTGCGCGGGCCGATCGGCGGGTGGTTCGTCTGGGAACCCGGCGACAGTAATCCGGTACTGCTGGTGGGCGGAGGGAGCGGGATCGTGCCGCTGATGGCGATGGTCCGGAGCCGCGCGGCCGCCGGCAGCATCGCCCCGTTCCGGCTGGTCTACTCCGTGCGCGACCCGCAGTCAGCGCTCTACGACGATGAGCTGGCCGAAGCAGGACAGCAGGGATCCGGGCTCGGCGTAACCCACGTCTACACGCGCTCGGCACCGCCCGGCTGGCCGTGGCCGGCCGGGCGGGTCACCGGCGAGGTGCTGACCGCGGCTGGCTGGCCGGCCGCGGTGATGCCGTCGGTCTTCGTCTGCGGCCCGACCGGATTCGTTGAGGCTGTTGCCGACCAGCTTGTCGATGCCGGCCATCAGCCGGAGAATATCAAGACCGAACGATTCGGACCTTCCGGAGGCCAGCAATGAGCGCCTGCCTGGACGGGAATGTGCTCGCGGGCGCGCTGAGCGAGCTGTTCGCCATCGATATCACCAGCGCGACCGGCCAGTGCGTCTCGTGCGGCACTTCCGGAGCCATCGGGCAGGCACGCGTGTACTCCGACGCTCCCGGCCTGATCGCGCGCTGCCCAGCCTGCAGTGAGGTGGTGCTCCGGCTGGTCCGCTCCCCCGGCCGCGCGTGGCTTGATCTGCGCGGGCTCACCTGCCTTGAGGTCACGCTGCCGGGCTGATGCCCGGCATGCCGTCCCGGCCCGTCAGCCGCACTTGGCGGTCCAGGCGGCCTGCAGGTTGGTGGCAGCGGTCTTGAGCTTCGCGCCCTGACCAGCCAGTGCCTGGAGCGCGGCCGCCGGAGATTTCCCGCTGAGCGACCTGATGTCGGTCTGCAGGCCGGCCAGCGCATTGTGCAGGGCCGTCGTCTGAGCGGAGAACGTGCCGTTCGCCTGGCTGGAGAACTTGCTCGCATTGGCGTCGACGTTCTTCAGCGCGGTCTCAATGGAGCCCATCCCGTTCTGGGATACGTTGATCTTTCCGAGGTCCTGCACTGAGGTCGTCAGCTGCTGGCCGGCCGCGCAATAGGACGGCTTGCCGGAGCCGCACCCGGCGGTCAGGACCGACACTGCCAGGCTGCCAGCCAGGCAGGGCAGGATAACCCGCGTCTTCGTACGTGCGATCATGCACTGATGCTGTGCGCCCCGGCGGCCAGCGTCGTCACCCATTCCGGGTGATCGCAGCCGTGATCGGCCTAGCCTTGCCTGCCGAGCGTGGCCGGCGCTCCGTAGCGGCGCAGCGCCTCGGGGACGGCGATCGTGCCGCGCACGTCCTGGAAATTCTCCATGACCGATAGCAAGGCACGCGCGGTCGCCCCGGTGCCGTTAAGCGTGTGCGCGAATTCCGGCTTGCCGTCGCGCCGGAACCTGATATTCAGCCGCCGGGCCTGATAGTCAGTGGTATTCGAGCACGAGGTGATCTCGCGGTACCGCTGCTGGCTCGGGTACCAGGCCTCGATGTCGTATTTCTTTGCCGCCGGCGCGCCCAGGTCGCCGACGGCTATGTTCATCACGCGGTACGGAAGACCGAGAGCCTGAACGATTTCTTCCTCATTGGCCAGAAGCTGCTCATGGAAATCGGCCGACTGCTCGGGAAGGCAATAGACATACATCTCGACTTTGTCGAACTGGTGCACCCGGAACATGCCCTTGGTGTCCTTGCCGGCCGCGCCGGCCTCTCGCCGGAAATTGGTCGTGAAGGCGGCGTACTTGGCGGGCAGCGCAGCTTCGTCAAGCACCTCGTCGGCGTGGATCCCGGCCAGGGCGACCTCGGACGTGCCCGTCAGGTAGAGGTCGTCCTTCTCCAGGTGATACAGATTCGACTCCTCGGTCGGCAGGAATCCGGTCCCGTACATGGCCCGCTCGCCGACGAGGATCGGCGGCAGCACCGGCAGGAATCCCTTGGCCGCCAGCTTGTCGAGGACGAACCGGTAGAGCGCCATCTCCGCCAGCGCGACATCACCGATCCGGTAAGCGAACCTGGAGCCGGACAGGCGCGCGCCGCGGGCCATGTCGATCCAGCCGGCCGGCGAGCCCAGGTCCAGGGCATCCTTGGGCTCGAAGCCGAAGACCGGCGGCTCGCCGTGGACGCGGACAAGTTCCGCGTCCTCCTCGTCCATGCCATCGGCGGCACTGCGATCAGGCAGGTTCGGGATCCTGGCCAGCAGGCCATCGAGCTCCCGCCGAGCCTGCGCCTGCTCGGCCTCGGCCTCGGCCAGCTCCTCCTTGAGCTGCCGCAGCTCGGCCAGCTCCTCGGGCCCGGGCGGCTTGCCCTTCGACGACCTCTTCTGCGCTGCCCGGAGCGCCTCGGCCCGCTCGGTATGCCGCCGCCAGCTGGCATCAGCCTCGAGCATCGCGTCAAAGTCAGCCGCCGCGCCGCGCCGCGCCAGCGCAGCCCGGACGCGGTCCGGCTCCTGCCGTGCGGTCTTGAGGTCAATCACTTGCGCGAGTCTAGCGGGACGTTCGCGTTCAGGCACCGGGGATAAGGTCAGGTCTCCGGGGCCGCGCGGGACGGCTGCACGGCCGGCTGCACGGCCGGCTGCACGGCCGGCTGCACGGCCGGCTGC
>OBLT010000745.1_pt1 | contig 20895 bp, 23 predicted proteins | sample 1518721 | NCBI WGS metagenome assembly OBLT01 (sample SAMEA3539307, study PRJEB22396) | soil metagenome | biome: tundra; feature: field; material: soil | place: USA | collected 2010-05 | depth 0.15 m | reverse complement strand
CACCACCAACGGCGCCCGACGGCTCCTACGTCCTCACCGGGAGTGCCGGGGGACACTCACAAGACCCCGGAAGTGAAGAAGTGGCTGCTGCGCCACCCGCGGTCCGAGCTGCACTTCACGCCGACGAGCTCGTCGTGGATCAACCTCGTGGAGCGGTGGTTCGCCGAGCTGACCAACCGCAAGCTGCGCCGCTCCGCACACCGCAGCGTCACCGAACTCGAAGCCGACATCCGCAAGTGGATCAACGAATGGAACAAAAACCCGAGACCGTTCGTGTGGACCAAGACCGCCGACGAGATCCTTGAGAGCCTCGCCGCCTACTGCCGCCGAATTAACGCCTCAGGACACTAGGCCACAAGCCGCGTCCGGTAATCGGACCTAATCCACCTAAAGACGGCGACTCGCCGAGGGGCTATCCCTAGCACTCACCGTGTTTCCGGCGGTTGGTTAGTAGCTCTCGGCAACGGAACCGGTCGCCGAGTGATAGCGAATGCGTCGAGGTCCGGTACCCGGCGAACCGTCTACCTGGGCCGTCCGGTTCCAGTGGGTTGAGGTACCGGGCGACCAGGTGGAGGCTCTTTTTAGTGCCGCCTGTTCGGTTGGAAATGGCCCCTGGTTGACCCACCCGCCCGAAGCGGGTGTTTGAGGGACTCGATCACATTCGGTCGTCGAGGTCACCACCGATCGCGCCCCGGCTTATCCGCGAGTCCCTGAAGAGCTGATCCCCTGCGATGCATAAGGCCAAGCGATACGTGAATAATCCCGTCGATGCCGGCCATTGGCTGAAGGTCCGGCTCAGGCCAATGCGTGGCGTGAAAATACCACCGGCTCGCGCGGATCCTCGCCGCTGGACACGCCCTCGTCCAGAACCCACGCCGTGGCCCCTGCAACATTACCACCGACATCCCCACCCGCCCCGGCCACATCGGGCCTTCGATCAGTTCGCGTTCACCATCTGATCAGCAGATCATCGCGCGAGCAATGCTCTGGCCGTATGTTTGAGCTAACAACACTTTCCTTCAAGACTCCGGGGTTTCAAGGGCTGTTCTCGGTTATGTTTGGAACGTGACTCTGTGCGCCACTGATAGCCACTCCCTCCGGTCGCAGCTCAGTGCCCGCGCACCCCGCTACGAAGCTCGAACAGCATGGATCGATGATGAGGAGTTGGCGTCTGCCCTTCGAACCGCCATGGTTGGAGTTCATCCTGACGCCTCGTGCGTGGACCTCGGCACCGGCACGGGCGCCTTGATCCGGCACGCAGGTAGCTTCGGACGTTGGGTGGGTATCGATATCTCGGGTGCGATGCTGCGGGAGGCGCGTCTCGACTGGGCAGTTGTCGGCACGGCAGAAGCGGTGCCTCTGAGAGACTCATCCATGGATCTCGTGGCAGCCCGATCCGTGTTGTACTACACCGATATTGCTAGGACTCTCGCAGAGATCAAGCGCATACTCCGGCCAGGTGGTCGTTGCCTCATTCTCGAGAAGGTTGTGGGGCGGTTCCACGGGTTTTCGCTCGATTGGCTGCGAACACTGGAGTCGGCGCGCAACCCCTTGAAGCAAAGGCTTCGCACTACGGAGGACCTAATCGGTCTCGCGGTCAGCAACGGATTGACGCTGGTCGGAAAGCATGAGATGGATCGCCTGTATACGCAGTCCTACAGCGAGTGGTTAGCGGCAATCCCGGGTGAAGTGAACCAAGCGCGCGTCCAACAAATCGCTCTGCAACCGCCGGTCGAGGTGAGACAGGTGGGTTTCAGGGCTTTTCGCGGCGGCTCGATTTCACTTCCAACAACGTGGGCGGTTCTTGATCTGGGAAAGGCGCTTACATGAGCAATGCACCGCATGCGTCGGTCGCGCTTCGTGGTCCGGCGACACCGCCAGTATGGTCAACCCCACTGATCGAGCCACTTTTACGCACGTCGCTATCAGGCCGACAAATGGACCTTGGAGTCAGGCCTCCAGTAACAAATGCGTTTGCACACCCTAACGGTTTCGCGAAGATTGCGCTCGGAGTCTGCCTCCGGTCATCCGTGCGGCTATTCCTTCACGTCTGGACCGACGACTTTAGCGACTCCGACATCCACAATCATCGCTGGCACTTCGCATCGACAGTGATCCACGGCCGTCTCACCAACCGACAGTTCACCGTACGCTCGGCGGATGGCCCCGGGCTCATTCGCTGCCGCTACACACCGGCACCGGAAGGTACAAGATTCCTGTTGGTTCCAGTTGACACCGCAGACGTCGTGGCGCTTCAACGATCATGCTCCACGCTTGAGCAGGGCGACTCATACTCACAAGTATCCGCCGACTTTCACATCGCCCACTCGTCGACTAGGACAGTCACGTTGATGGCCCGCGGTCAGCCAGTGCCGACCTCCGCGACGATGTTGCTTCGTGCCGACGACGAGCGTCTCGGTACTAGCTGTGTGAGATCGCTGGTGACCCTTACCGCTGACGAGGTAGGAGAACGGATCAAGCAGGTCCTGTCGTGGGTAACCTAGTTCCATTGAAGAGCGGCAGTATCCTCCCACTCATAAATCCCGTATCTTAATAGAGGCCGTGAAGTCAGCATGGAGAACCTAATAAATCGAGCCTATAGCTTTCTACTGAAATACTGGAACACCATACTAGCTGCCACTTCACTGGCTGGGGTGGCAATATTCTCTCTCGTGCCACCAATCCAGAAGTACACCAACCTGTTTGTATTCTTAGCTGCCAATGCAGTTGTATGGACCCTCATAGAGATAAAAGTCCAACTTACGCGCCGCGAGCATCCAGAGCGTAGTTACAGTAACATGCGTGTCGCGCGGCCCTACATCATTGAAGACATCGAGCGGTCACTCCGGCGCTCTACCCAGGCGGCACCGTTAAAGCTAGCGTTGCTCGGCGGCCGGATTCGCTCAATGTCGGACGTAGTCAGGGAGCTGGTTGACGACCTTCACAAGGGCAAGACACACGGACACCTCGAGCTCGATCTCTACTGCATAGATCCCGACTATATTTCTAAACGTACTCTTCCAGGTGACATCGATCGGGAGAGTCAAATGCTTCGCAACGCCTCGTACGGCGATATTATTCGCAGCATTAGTGCTGAGCTCCTCCGCCGAGGCGGCCCGATAGGAGCCAGCTCAAGCTTGACCATCAACGTCACCTATTATAGGGCGGATCCTCACTGCTACGCTTATATCATCGGTGACTCTATTATCTACTGGGGCACATACATATGGTCTTCGGCCACATCAGACTTTATTGGGCCTGAGAATCCGTGCAACGTAATAACTTCGGCGGATCCGCAGTTCCTTGCTGTGCGCGACTGGATATCCAGCCGGATAGATCTTTTTAGGCGCGAAGCATGGTCGACTGATTCCACATAAATCGTCGACGGCTAGTCCGGCCCGCGCCAGCAAGACTTCAGCTTTAGGGGTTGAATGGCAGTTGAGTACCGAGTCAGACCGTGAGCAGTCGGCCCGAGAGAAATTTACGCAAAGCTCGGATGTGCTTGCTGAGTACGGTTCATGGAGTAACGATGAGCGACTTATTGCCGAGATACTCAGACCTCTAGCCGCGGTCCGCCAGGATGCACTATGCCTCGACATCGCGGGCGGTGGAGGCGTCGTTGCGGAACGGGGCGGCGCTATTGCCGGCCGGTGGGCTGTGCTCGATCTTGCGCTATCCATTGCTAAAGCAAGGGGCCCAACCGTAATAGCGGCCGATGTCGAATTCTTGCCGTTTTCCAATGATACCTTTGACTTTGTCTGTGAGCGGTCGATGCTCCGATATTTTGACCAGGCGGCAAGCTTCCGCGAGGTTCGACGTGTAATGCAACAGGACGGCCTATTCGTCGTCGCTGAGAAGGTTCTAGGCGACTATGACGGCCCGGCAGAGGAGTGGTTCCGTAGGGTAGAGGCTATCCGGAACCCGCTGAAGGGGCCCGTACAGAGGACCGTAGTGTTGGGGCCCGCCTTGCGTTCCGCGGGCTTTGAAGTGCAGGCGTCGATCGAGCTGCGCAGGAGCTACGTCCAAGATTTGTCGGAGTGGCTCTCACACGGCGGCTCGATATCGTCGGCAGGGCGCGCCGAACTTGAAATGCTCCTCGCACAAAGGCCCTCCGTGGTCCGAGATCTTGGCCTAGACGTCGCAGGTGGCCAGATCAAAGTCCCGATTTCTTGGGCTGTGCTTTGTGCAAAAGTGTCGTCACCGCGGCCTGCGCCAGCTCTTGTCGTGAGTCTTATTCCCATTCGCATGCGCGAGCGTCAGCTAGAAATCTACGTGCAGGAGCGACGAGCACCCGTCATGTCCGAGCCGGAGTTCGTGGGTAGGCTTGAGTTCCCTCAAGGACATGTTGAGGCGGGTGAGTCGATAGAGCAGACTGCTCGGCGCGAGCTGGCCGAGGAGTCGGGTCTTTCAATAAGGCGCGTGTTGGGAGCGCGCCGCTTTGCAAGTACTTGGCGAGCTAGCCATGATCTAACTGTAGAAAGCGCGACGCCGTTCCAAGTAGTAGTAACCCGAGGACGGCTAAACTTTCTGTCACTTGCTTTCATTGTTGAGGCTGACGAGGCATCTCACGGCGCACCTGGTGTGACGGACAATCGTGGACGTTGGGTGACAAGTAGAGACTTTGCGACCATCGCGCCCTCCGAGGACAAGGTGTATCCTCTGAATGCGCCAATGTTTCGGTTGGTCGCTTCGCGGCTGAAAGAAATCGAGGGGATGTTGCCTTGAGTCCGAGCCAAATCGACAGTTTACTAGACCATTGCGTGCTAAATTCGGTGACAATCATAAATTCAGTGACAGTCAATTGCGCGGCGGCCTACCCTGGCTTTTACCCTGGCTGCACGGGTCACCGGCTGCTACAGGACCTAGAGGACGCTTCAACTGAGCCGTGGTGTGCGACTCGGCGAGACCCTCATCGGTGAGGCGTGCGCCCGCAGGAGAGCGCTTTGACGAGCTCACGCCGTGGGCTCGTGATGGGGCTCTCCAAGGCAGAGTACTGGCCACGATACGTGGTGAGACGACTCGCGCTGCGACGCACCTGACGCATCAGCAGCTCATACGCCGCGATCACCCGCCAGTCGCCGACGGCTCAGCGACTGCGACGTTCGCAGCAAGACTGGCCACGCTGCCCACGACAAGTAGCATCCAGGCAGCGCCCCGCCACGACTGCCAGACCGCGAGTCGGCAAGCAGCGTCGTAGACGCGGCCACGATCATCCCGTCCACCGAAAATGGAGTCAGCGCTGCCACCCACCCCGGCTGCCCATGTAGCTCTACCAGCATGTGCATATGCAAATACGAAACCGTCGCCGCGATCAGCGCCAGCAGCGCCACACAGCCAGTCGTAGTCCACCTGATTCACCGATCCGCGATGCCTCTCACTGCTGACCCCCGAGGGCGAACTCAGCAGAGAGGACGTCGGCATAGGCAAATGGTTTCGATTCCCCCAGACAATAGAACGCCCGTTAGCATACCCTGACCTGGCCGAACGCTGGGATAGCTGGCAATTCATAGGCTCTTGGGGGTCACGGAACTGACAGCGGCCACGAGACCCGGTGTACCGGGTTAAGCGAACCCGTTCGTTAACAGGGCTCCGCACCGCCGGTCGGCCTGCGATGCCGGGGGCCAGCCCATCGCCCGGAACTCCCCGGCGGTGTGCTGCTTGAGTTCAAGGGGTCGTCGCAACACCGCCTTGTTGGCAGGAGTATAGGTACTCGTCGAGGGCCTCTGCGGGGGTCTTCCAGCCGAGGGTCTTGCGGGGGCGGCCGTTGAGAGCGGCCGCGACGGCGGCCAGGTCGGCAGGGGTATGTCGGCTCAGGTCGGTGCCTTTGGGGAAGTACTGGCGCAGCAGGCCGTTGGTGTTCTCGTTCGTGCCTCGCTGCCAGGGGCTGTGCGGGTCGCAGAAGTAGATCTCGATGCCTGTTTCGATGCGCAGTTGCGCGTGGCTGGCCATCTCCGCGCCCTGGTCCCAGGGCAGCGAGCGGCGTAGCTGGCCAGGCAGGGTCGTGATGGTCGAGGCGATCGTGTCCCGGGACCGCCTCAGCGCCGTGGCCTGCGAGCGCGGGGCCGTTCTTGGCCCTGGGGACGGTGCCGTGGCCTTCCATGGGCGGCAGGTGCAGCAGCATCGTGAACCGGGTCGTGCGCTCGACCAGGGTCCCGATCGCGGAGCTGTTCAGCCCGACGATCAGGTCTCCTTCCCAGTGGCCGGGCACGGCCCGGTCCGCGGCCTCGGCGGGCCGCTCGCTGATCATGATCCCGGGTGTCACGAACTTCTTGCCGCGGCCGCGTGTGCGGGCCCGGGGGACGCGAAGCGCCCGGCCGGTGCGCAGGCACGCTGTCAGCTCGCGCCCCAGCGCTCCGCGGCCCTGGATGTACAGGGCCTGGTAGATCGCCTCGTGGGAGACCCGCATGGACTCATCATCGGGGAAGTCGGTCCGGAGCCGGTTCGCGATCTGCTCCGGGCTCCACGACGCGGCCCAGCGCCGGTCGGCCCGGCGCCCGTGGCGCCGTCCGATCCACCGCACGTCCGGGCCCCGGCACAGCTGCGCCATCTGGCCTGGTGATCGTGCCGGCGAGCCGGTCCTGCACGTACGCGCGGAGCCGCTCGTCTGCCGCCAGCTTCGCAATCTTCGGGCGCCGCGCACGCCGCTCTGCATGCTACTGCGCCGTCGATGCCCGGTAGTCCAGCCGGTAGGTGCGCGTCGACGCGTTGCGCCGCAACTCGCGCGAGATCGCCGACGACGAGCGGCCAAGCCGCCGGGCGATCTCCCGGACACAGGCGTCCTGAGCACGCCAGACCGCGATGTCCTCACGCTCGCAGAACGACAGGTACCGGCCCGACACGGCCGTGGCGAGGTTCGGTCTCACGCCGCCAGCGTGACGGAACCACCGGGTGCCGACCGCCTGCGACACTCCCATCCCGGCTGCTGCTTCCTCAGAACTCAGCCCCCGGGCGATCCCAGCCCAGAACCGGGCCCGGTCCTTACGCCAGGCAACTGTCGGCCGCCCCGGCGACGGCATCTGCCCCCGGTACAGACGAACCGCCCGCTGACGCGATCCAGCCCCCATCGCTCCACCTCCAGCATCGAGGTGTTGCGACGATCAGTTGAATCCGCCCTGGGTGCCGTGGTCGGTGTGGAAAACGATCCCGGCCGCCAGGTTCCGGCGGCCGCCGCGGGCCGCGACGGCGGCCAGCAGCGCATCCAGGCACAGCTCTGTGCGCAGGTGATCGGTGATGGACCAGCCCAGCAGCCGCCGTGAGCACGCGTCCACGACGGCCGCCAGGTAGAACCAGCCCTCGCCGGTCCAGATATAGGTCGCGTCACCGACCCACAGCTCGTCGGTGCGCGGCCGGGCGAAGTCGCGCCGCACGAGATCAGCGGCGGGAGCCTGCGCCGGGTCCCGGCACGTGGTGCGGATCTTCCGGCGGCTGCGGCGCCCCGCCAGTCCCTGGCGGGCCATCTCGCGCTCCACGGCCTTGTGGTTGACCACGATGCCCTCGCGGGCCAACTGGGCGGTCACCCGCGGCGCCCCGTACCGGCGCCGGGAGGCGGCGTGGACCCGCGCGATGTGCGCCGCGGGTGACCGCCCGGGCAGCCGCAGCCGGTCCCGACCCGACGGCGATCCGGGCCGTGTACGCGTAGAACCCCGAGGCAGAGACGCGGCACAGGGTGCGGACGGGAAGTCGGCCTTCTGGGCAGCGACGAACGCGAAGGGTCCTCACGCGCGTGACTCCTTCACCCAGAAGGCCGTGGCTCGTTTCAGGATCTCGCACTCGACCTCCAGTTCCGCCACCCGGCGGCGCAGCGCTGCGTTCTCCCGCGCCTCAGCGGGCTCGGCCTCAAAGCGGCTCGGATCCGCTCGCCGATGCCCAGCTCATGGGCAATCGTGGCTATCGGCCGGCCCGACGATCGCACCAGCGCGACCGCATCAACCTTGAATTCCGCGAGAGCTGCCGGCGTTGCTGTCCCATCGGACTCCCTCCGCCAGGGCTCGGCCTGGCAGGTCGGGTGTTCACCACACGGGGCAGGCTCAACTTGAACATCTTGCATGATCTGCAGGCAGGGGCAGGGTTCGAGCCTTATATGCAATAGAAATCCGGGATCCGTGGGTCTGGAGCAGCGTATTCGTCGTGGAATACTCGACGAGCGCGGCCATGAGAACGTCTTAAATACGCTTGAAAGAGTGTTTGTCGAGAAACTCCGTTAACATCGGCACGTTCAAGGGAAAAACTATTCTAGACTCAATCATCGAGCGGACTGTCGGCGAGTCACACCAACGATGGTGTCGCGCCTCCGGAGTTTTTTGCGGATCACCTTCTGTCTCTACTACTACACAAACAGCGAAGAAGTTGCTCACCGAATCGACGACACAGGTCAATGGATCAGAGTAGGTCAATGCCGACTTGCGCGAGTCACCGTACGGAAAGGAGGACTCGCCGCCTCTCAGAAACCGACGGATCACAAGCCCGGCTTCCTCCCGCAATTCTCGCTCAGCGGCCGCCGAGATAGTTTCATTCCTGTCAACCCTCCCCTGGGGCATCTCCCAGTAGCCCTTAAAAGGGGTGTCGTCGAATATCTTCTGACGACGCTGCATGAGGATTAGAGGACCCCCTTGATCGTCAATACGCACTGCTAGTACGCAGACAACGGGTCGTTGCCTTCTGAACCCCGCGCGCCTAAGTAGGGACCTGAACTCCTCGCGGACTGACACTCGATGATCCTCTCAGTCGTTAGATTCAAATCGGCTGAAAACGCAGTTACAATTCTGCGGGTCCCGTCTCAAGATGGTCAGATATCCAATCATGTATGTAGGAGAAATCTAACCCTACCTCATTGGAGCCGTCCACAGTAAGGACGGGGACCCCTGCGGCACTCACTATAGCATCTAGCTCGTAGCGAACCCTCTCCTGAAAGCGTCTGAAGCCATCCCAGTTTGCCATTCCTGTGAAAGTCTCATATTCGTTCAGGCTCGTTGCAATCCTCTCGAAGGCGACCTCGGGTCGGATTGATACATCCACTATCAGATCAGGCGACGGAAGGAGCCCTAGACCCTCTATCAGTTCAAGTTCTGCAAGTTGCAATACCCGTTCCTTGGCTAAGAACTTGAAATAATATGACTCGCATAGAACCACATGACCATGGCCCAACATGGGTTTGATTACCTGCTCATGCAGTCCCCAATTGAGAAATAACAGAAATAGTGCTCGCGTGACCGGCTTCATGTCTTGTATTAGACTCGCGGCCGCGTGCTCGATTCCCAGCCGACTTGCAAAATCGGACCAATGGGCTCGCCGGTATACAGCACTTCGCGCGCTCAGGGCACGTGCTATTGTCGATTTTCCGGCGCCATCACAGCCAGAGATAACAACAAGGGACATGACGGACTGCCAGTCAAGCGCGAGGCCGCGCAAGAACCATGTGCGACACCTTCTTAGCGAGCAGTTGGCCGTCATTCCATGTGATTCCCATTTCTGATTTAGTTCCGGTATCTGCGCGTTCGAACAACTGGCGCACTTCTTCCGCCCGGGCGCCAGTCACCCCGCCCATCGTTATCCATTCATCGACGTCGAAAAGTACATCTTTTGAGACTACCCTCAGGACGTCGAGACCGTATTCCTCGATCCAAGCCTCAAGTTCCCGCGCCGTGAATGTGAAGTCGGGGTGGCGACCCCGGTCTTTGAGGAGTATAATTTTTCGCCAATATGACTTCACGGGATCAGGTGGCGCTACTGACTCTATCACGCATATCAACCCGAAGGGACTTAGGACCCTTCCGAACTCGCGTAATGCTAAACCGGGCTCTAGCATTTGGTGCAGACCATTCCGGCAAATCAGGATATCGATGGTGCCATCCTTGATGGGTAGGACTTCACCACGTGCGCGGAGGTACCACACTTTCGCTAAAGAGTGGCGATGCGCTGCCCGTTCCAGCATTGGCCGTGACAAGTCGAGGCCGATTAAATGGCCTTTCTCTCGCGCCAATGCACGCGCAACGGCCCCAGTTCCTGTCGCAACATCGAGAATTGTCCGCGCCCTCAAAAGAGCACCTTCTGATATCAGGTTCACCATGGTTCGGAGGAGGGACTGGTCATGCACCCATGTGAGCATGTCATATGTGTCGGCCCGATCGTCGAAGGACCACTCTGCTTCCATCTCTCCATTATTGTGGATAAACACCCTTCCCTGCTACGGTGCCGGTTGCCAAAATTTCTGCTCTAGTGCGGAAGCGGTGGTGGGTGCCCGTCCTAAGTGGTCAGGGTCGCGCGAGATCATGTCACTCGTGCGACTTGATCAAGTCGCCTCCTGCGCTGTTTTCGCAGTTCATCGACCAAGTGGTCAGCCAAGGGACGGTCGTGTGGGTCGTGGTACGAACGCCCGGCAACGGCAGTGGCCTGCACGCAGTGCAGGCCACTCAGCGGCCACGTCCATGCCTATCAACAGCGTCAGCTGGGCTAGTCTTCTCACCGCGGCCGGGGGCGTGATCACGCAATTGCGCGTTCGCCGGCTGGTCTGCGCGGCGGTGACGTGGCCGCGGCGGACCTTCCGCGAGCAGGTGCTCGCGCTGGCGCAGCGGTGGGCTCGGCGGACTCGACAGCCGACCGTCCTGGTCGCTGAGCGACGTAGCCTCGGCTTTTCGTTAAGTGTTGATCAAAATCTGTGAACGTCTGTCGATCTTCGTCGGTTGGCCGGCTGAGATCTGGGCATGATGGTGGCGCCACCGGGTGGCCGGGTTTCTCCAGGGGATGCTCGTCGGGGCGAGTTGTCCGGTCCATCTGACCGGTCGGGTAGCTCGGTGAGCCGGTCGAACGCGGTGACGAGGTCGGTGGCCCAGGGCCAGTGTTCGGCGACTCGCAGCCCGGGTTCGCCGAGCCGTGCGGGTGATGCGGACGGCAACATGGAGCAGTCGGTGGCGCAGCTTCTTGGGTTCGGCGGCAGCGAGGTCGCCGTGGAGGACAAGCATCTGAGTCCAGACGAGCAGGTCGATGCCTGTGAGGGCAAGCTCGCGCCAGGCGGTGTTGATGGCGAAGACTCGGGACAGAACCGGCCGAAGCCGGTGTCCCTCCGCAAGATGCGGTCCTCTACGCGGGCGTGGCCGCGGTGGCAGGCTTCGAGGAACTGGATCGAGCCGCCGCCGGGTGGGGTGTCGGTCGCCATGACCTGATGCCGCATGCCTTCGATGGTGTCGAATAGCGACAGGTGCGCGCCGGGATGCGGCTTCTCGCGGCGCACGATGAACCGGGTCCAGATCGGTTCGGTGATCGCGACGCCACCGGAGAAACGGGTGTCCAGGCCGAGTGCCCGCAGCCCGCTGGTGGAGTCGGCCCGGATAGGGATCCCCGTGCGGCGCCGTTGGACATCGGGAATCTGGGCCAGGGCGTCGTCGAGGACGCTGATGTGGTCGGCGGTGGTGTTCAACCCAGCCCGGCCTTCCCGCAGCTCCCGGGAGAGCGCCCCGCGGATGTTGTCCAGGAAGCAGACCAGCGGGGTAGTAGCCGAAGGTCTTTCTCCAGGTACGGGCCGCGGATTCCTCCTCCGAGTGACACAGCACGATGGAGGCGTCCAGATCGAAGACCAGACCCAGGATCGGCAGACCGGCCGTGGTGGTCTGCGGCAGACCGCGGCGGGTCTCGAACCGCTGTGCCCGGGCCAGTCCCCGCGCCCGCGCCCGAGCGGCGCGGAGCTTGGCGAGGATCAGATCGAACAGTATCCGCCACGCCGTGGGGTCCGAGGCGACCGGCCGGAACAGCTGCGACTATCGCGGAGTACGGCCAAGTCCCAGATCGCCTCACCACCGTTTGGCGAGCATCACCGCCCGGGTCCACCGCGACCCGACCAGGGTCGTGCACACCGCGCCGCTGCCGCAACCCCGCAGGGCATCATTGCACAGCACCGGTCAGCCCGGTCGCCTCAGCAACGCGAGGAGCCGAGCGCCCGGCATGACCGACCACGCCACGCCCGTCGGCACTCGCGATGATCTTCGGATGCATTCCGATAGCCCCACTCGGTAAGTGCTTCGTGGCGGACGATCAAGCCTTCGACAAGCCGGGTCATCCTAGATCGGGAGGCACTTCCGTAATTTCGATGCAGAACCAGGACAGGCCATACTGAAGGGCAGGGGCTAGCGGTGATCAGATCTGGCCGGGCCGGTGCTGCAGTGTCGTCGTTGACAGGGCTGGGTGTGCGGATCTCGCGTAGCGGTGCCGCGCGTGTTGAGAGCGGTCCCGTTCCGGATAGGCCTAGCGCCGGGCGGTGCTCAGCCTGGACGACTTCGCGCTTCACCAGGGCCGCGAGTATGCGACCTTGCTGCTGAACGCGGTCACCCACACTGCGCGCGGTTCGGGCACGCGAGCACTTCCAGACCTAGCATGCCGCGTTGAAATGCCCGTACTTTGCGACCCGTAGCCTGGACCCACTAACTTAGGGCCTGGCCGCGGCCAATGGACGATACGCTGGGAACCTGTGATCAACGCCTTCGCAATCACGTTCGGTGACAACCGGTCGCCGAAGCCTGCTAACCGGAAATCTGAACACCGTTCCGCGTTGCGGATCTCCCTAAAGCGCTGCTCTGTGGGAGTACGGTGTCAACACTCACTCAAGGCCCATCGTCAGCCAGAGAAGTTAGGAGGCATGTCGTGGACGAAGAGGAGACTGTGCTCGAGGCAGTCGACGTCGTCCTCCCCAACGGTGCCCACATGTACGTCGCAGCCAGCGACATCGATGGTGGGGGGGCTACGAAAACGGCTGTGGCGGAGTATGACTTCGACAGCGTTGTTGAAGCGCTAAAGGGGTTAAGCGAGGTGGTTCGCGGTGCCTTTGCATCGGCGGCGCCCACTAAAACGACGGTAAAGATCGGCATTGAGCTATCTGTAAAAGCAGGCAAACTCACGGCACTGCTCGTGGGTGGCGGTGCGAAGGGTGCTCTGGATGTTACGCTCGAATGGGATCGGGAAGGAAGTGGCAGTGAGAGATAAGTAAAGTGGAATCCACAGAGCCGCTGGTCGCGCATCTGAATGAATGCGTCGTCCGGGTTGATTGTGATGGAGCATTCAAAGGCACGGGTTTCTTTGTTGGGCCAGGCTTGGTGTTGACGTGTGCACATTCGGTGGCGGGTGCTCAGCAGATTAGCGTTGTTACCGAAGCGGGACTTTCGAGACCAGCGTTCGTCACCAAAGGCATGGACATGAATGGAGGCGAACGCTATGCCTACCAGCAGCCGGATGCAGCCCTGCTCCAGATCTCGGATCCTCCGATCGACCACGCGTGCGTGCGTCTCGCGTCAGAGGACCCAGCGATCGGGGCGGACCGACTCGTACTAACCGCCTATTCAAGGGGCGAGAACGACCCCAACGAGATTGCGCGTAGCGGTGCTGTGTTGTATCTGGAATCATTGTTTCAGCAGGCAGGGCATACCCTGTACAAGTTTTCTCATGGACAAGTCGTACGTGGATTCAGCGGGGGTCCGGTTCTTAATATGAGGACAGGGCGCGTCTGCGCCCTTGTCGATAGCTCAAGATCCGTCAAGACAGACCTGGGTGGTTTCGGTGTTCCTATTGCTCTCGTAGAGACCATTGCTCCGTCCTTGATGTCGACGAATGCCAAATTCCACGAAGCGGACCGACGGTGGACTCGGGCGAAGCGAAGCCAGGATCGAAAGATGGCGTGGCGCGAGGGCATCGAGGGAGTCGGCGAGTATACAGGCGCAGAGGAACGTCGAGTAATGCTTCGGCGCGTCTACAATAAATGGGTCCGCGACGTCCTGCCGTCCATCTCTTCAGGGTCAGTGCATGTAGAACTGCGCGTTCGCAGGCGTATCCAGACGACAAATGGAATTGCGGCAGAACCTGCGACTTCGGAGTCACTGCTCAGCTATCTGGACGATTCTGGCGAAGGTGTAATCCTTCTAGGCGGACCCGGAGCCGGGAAGACGACGCTCCTTATCTCATTGACACGAGATGTGATCGAGCTCGCCGAACAGGTTGGAACCGTCCCCATTCCGATCCTGCTGAATCTCTCCTCATGGCAGTCCGGATTGCCTCCACTTGAAGATTGGGTTGTCGCGCAGCTCCAAGAAGTCTACGGGGTACCGCGATCCACCGCCGCCCATTGGGTGTCACAGAATTCTTTGCTCCTGTTGTTAGACGGTCTTGACGAATTGAGCCGTCCAGTGGTGTGGAAGTGTGTCGCGGCGATCAGGGAGTTCCTGCAGGATCATGGGCCTTCTCGAATCGTGGTTGCTTGCCAGGAAAGAGTTTATGACTCTCTTGAAGTGCAACTCCCGGGAGACGTGGTAGTTGTTCAGCCGCTAAGTCACCAAGAGGTCGTTGATGCCTGCAGGGCTGCTGGCAATGTCAGGGCTGCGTCACTAGTGGGGCGAGTACGAGAGATGTTTGGACCAATCGAGTCGCCGCTGATGTTGAAAGTCGCTCTACAGGCAAATGACACCTTCAAAGACGTTGACCTCGACGCCCAAATGTCAGATTCGCAAGTCACTGATCGATTGTTGGCGGCCTATGTCAAAGGAATGCTCAATCGCAGGAAGGGGCGGTATGGACACGAAGACACGTTGAAGTGGCTTGGTTCTCTGGCGCGATGGATGAAGGAGCGTGGTCTTAGCGAATTTCAAATAGACAGAATTTCACCGCAGTGGGTTCTGAAGAACTCCCAGGCGTGGATAGCTGCGGTGATCATGGGTATTGTTGCGGGTGTACCATCCGGCATTATCGACGGGGTTGGCTATGGCTTTGTGCACGGCCGACAGCGAGGTATCGCGAACGGGATCGTGATCGGTACGTTGTTCAGTCTCTTTGTCGGACTGCGCGCCTACGAATTGGGCTGTAACCCGAAATCGAAGCGTTGGCGCCGGGTCTGGATCTTGTTCGGCGGGGGTTCCACCATGGCCCTTCTTGCGGCTTTGGCTCTTGGTATCAGGGCGATGGTTGTCTTCGGCTCGTTCTTCGTTTTAGTGTATTTGATCTTCGCAAGCTTCGCTTCCCTCGCGCCGGTTGAGCAGGTGCGCTGGAATCTGCGGAAGTCTGTGCGCGGTTTCGCCTTGGGGCTAATGGTGGGTACTCCGATTGGGGTTGTGGACGGAGTAAGGGGAGGTCATAGCGGGTTGCCCATTCTGGTGAGTTTCGGAATCGGTTTTGGCTTGAGTGTCGCAATCTTCGGCGCGATCGCCGTAGGACTGCGCCCAATGCTCGTAAATGCGCGAATTCGCCCTAATGAAGGGGTATACCGATCTACGAAGCGGGCGCTAACGTTGGGGATTGCTTGCATTGCACTGGGAGGGCTGGCCTTTGGTATCCCGTTTGAACTCCTCGCCCGAGATACCATCTCCCTGGGCGCTTCAATTCGTCTAGCTGTTGTATTGGGCATGGGCGTGAGCCTGCTCGGCGGTGGCATGTACAGTATTGAGCATGTGACGGCAAGGTTCCTCATGGTGCTTTCTGGCAAAGCGCCACTGAACTACATTCGGTTTCTGAATGAAGCAGTTGAGAGGCTTCTGCTCTACCGGGCCGGGAGCGGCTACCTGTTCATGCATAGCTCGCTTTTGAGGCATTTTTGTGACGCTACAGCGGACGAAAGGTCGGGATGATTGCCCGGGGTTATCCGGCGTGTGTATGGGCGATCATCGTTGAGATATTAGGAGTCTGGTTCTTCCTGATCGGCCTGCTGGCCTTGCTGATGCGGGAGACCGAAGCGCTTACCATCACCGTGTACGGGCAAGACGAGGGCTCTTACCTGGACTTCTCAGGTGTGGCCTCCCCCCAGGTAGCCAAGGCGGTGAACCTCGCTATCGATCGTCTGGTCAATGGTGTCGCGATGGCGACGCCCCAGTCTCGTTCCCGGCCCCCTCTGATACAGCCTTTACGGTCAGCCCCCACCTCCAGCGCAAGTTCCGGCAAGCCCAGCACACGTACCGGTGTCTCCTGACCGCAAGGTTTGCCCGAATGCGCGGAAACGGTCCGGGCAGCAGCCAGGAGTTACAGGTTCTGCGGATACCGCTTCGGCGAACCGGCCTGAGCGATACACAACCCCGCTCAGGCCAATGAGAGGGCGTGCGTCGCGCCCACCCCGAGCAACTTCTTGGTTCAGGTAGCTGCGGCGAATACCTGTAAAATTCCTAAAGAGAAGCTTGTTCAGCTCTCCCCGGTCAGCCCTGACCGCAGCGTTCACCGACGTGCTCGAATCCGACGGTAACCTGCTTGGCACGTCGGCCAACATCGGCTACATATCCAGCGCGCCTAATCGCCGACATCTACTATTCACGCCTGGACGCTCACCCAGCGGCACCCCAACGGTCTGTACGTGCGCGGCAACTCCGACACCACCGGTGCCGTGCGCGGTGGTGCAGACGATCACCCCGGACCTACGCTGGCGGACGGCCAGGCCGCCGGTCTGCGTCACCGCGCTCCAAGCACGCGGGACGGGCAGGACTGCCGACAACTCGGCGCGCTGCTCGCAGCGGAGTTCTCTGGATGGTTGTCATGGGCGATGAGCCGGGTGGCCAGGCCGTAATGCCGCCACCCATCCGTTTCCGGTTGCTAGGGCCGGTGACAGTCGAGAGCGTAGTCGGGCTCGTCAGTGTGGGTGGTCCTACCGCCAGGGCAGTACTCGCCACTCTGCTGCTGCGGGGAGAGGCAGGCCTGTGGGGGCTGCTCCGGTAGCCGCAAGTCAGGCTCGGCAGTGAACTGGCCTGCGGCGCCTGCGCGTTTGACTAGGCGGCCCCAGCGTTCGTGACGGCCGTAGCGGTGGGCGATCTCACGCCCGCTGGGAAGCGAGCCATCCTCTGCCCGGTTGTCTAGGGCCCAGTGCCATGCCTGCTGCTGAAGATCCCGGACCGCACCACCGCTGCCAGCCCGCCGTTTCCCAGGACCCGTACCGGAGGAAGGCTGCCGCGTTCGCGGCTTTCCGCCGTCACCATCCTCGCTCCTACGCTTCTGTGAGGCTGGCTTGGTGTGTTGCGGCCTGTCATGGCTAGCCGCGCCACGCCGGACCTGGCGCATGAGCAGCTCGTAGGCGCCAATGAGCGCGAACGAGGGCCAGGCCGCGATCACCCGTCCGGTCGCCGTGGGTTGGGCCACCGCGACGTTGGCGGCCAGGCTTGCTGCGCTGCCCACCGCAAGGAGCGTCCAGGGCAGCACCCCGCCGCGACTGCCCGAACGTGAGTCGGCCAGCAACGTGGTGGACGCCGCCACGATCATCCCGTCCACCGAGAACGGCGTCAGCGCTGCCACCCACCCCGGCTGCCCGTGCGACTCCACCAGCATGTGCATATGCAGGTAAGACACCGTGGCCGCGATCGACGCCAGCAGCGCCACGCATCCAGTCGTCGTCCACCTGATCCACCGATCCGCCCGCCCGGTCACCGCTGTCCCCCGAGCGCGAACTCACCAGACACGACATATTGGCTTTTCGGTGCCCTCGGACCAGACAATGGAACTCCCGCGTGCATGGTCTGACCTGCCCTAACAGCCTGAGGCAGGCCGCGCCGCGCATGATCTCGACGGGCTGCTGGTGCCCGGCTGGACAGCCAGCGCCCGCCAGAACTCGAAGGCTTTGGCCTCCCGGTGGACCGTGGAGCTATCCTGGGCCACGCTGAACACAGGCTCTGACGCGAACGCTAGCAATCGGGCCTCCAGCGCTGACCAGTCTGGCTGCTGGTACCCAGCGAGGTATGCCTGCGCTCCCTACCTGACCCGGTCATCCACGAGCCCGGTCTGTGTATCGAGCCCGCGCCTCATCCGCCGGTGGTTCAGGACCGCGAGCGCGTCAATGTTAAGCATCGGCACGCCGGTCCCAGACCCCTGTTATCGCGGTCATGCGCGATCGTCCGCCTGGTGTTCTAGATAGCAGCCGTGAATCCAGCCACGCCAACGACGACTGTCCCGCTGACGCCGATGGCGGCGGCTGTCACGGTAGGGTCCATGCCACGCAGGTTAACGGCCACAAGCCGCCCATGCCTGGCACAGTGCAGGGCAATTCTTACGGGCCATCAACAGGAACGTGGCCACGTCGGTAGATCAGCCTGAGTCCGAGCTGGGGCGTAGATCCCCGCCTTGTCCGCCGGTTCGCGGAGCGTGGCAATGCGGGCGAGCCGAGGCCTGCGTGGTCAAAGTGCCCTGCTGCCGTAGCTGAGCCATGGCGGCCTCGTCCAGCTCGGCGGTCATGGGCACCTGCGGCGCGAGTTCCGCCGGAGCGCCAAGCAGCCTGCACAGCAGCACCGCCACGCCATCGAGCGCATCCTGGAGAGTGGTGCCGACGCCGACCTCGAAGAGCCCGGACAGGGATGCGTGGTAGAAGCCATCGGCCCATGTAACGCGCACCAGGTTCGCGTGGGTCTTCAGTACTCTCCAGGCGCCGTCCTGGGCGTAGGCGACGGCGGTCGAGCTGGGTCGCGCTGCTCCACGCTCCCTATCGGCAAGCCACGCTTCAACTGCTGGGATGGTGGCGCAGACGGTCACGGGGTTCGGGTCGCCTGCCTTGTCCGCGTCGTAGTCAAAACAGGCGTACCCGCCGTTCCCGGCTACGTGGATATTAAGCCGGGACTCCCCGAACAGGCCCGCGTTCCAGAGGACCGGGTCCGCACTCGCCGTATTCACGTCGAAATGCCAGCCGACCCGGTGCGCCAGCAAGTCGCCGAGATCGCGCCATGCAGCGAGGCGCGCCTGGCCTCCTCCGTAGTCGAGGCAGACATTGTCGTAGTCGCTGTTGTCGAAATGCACTCGGACCGACATGTACGGGCGCGATGCCATGAACCGATGTTAGGGGTCCCGCAGCACTGGTGGGCGCACGGACAGCCGGGCCTGCCAGCTTTGTGCCTGCGCCGCTGCCCATCGGGCGGCCGCCCACGCCAGCACGACGCTGACGGAGATCATTAGGCAGCGCTGCTACATGCCAAGAGCGCGCGAGAGTTGTTCAACGTCATGGAGCATTCCGTTCGCCGCAGCGGTTACTGCCGCAGCCAGGGCAGTGCTACTGCCCTGGCTGACGCATCCAAGGACCCAGTCGTAAAACCGCCTCACCCCCTGGCCTGAGGGCCGCTCCGAAGTAACGTCGTCCACAGCATCCTGTCGGACTCGCTCGAGGGTCACGCCGTGTCCCGCATCCAATCGGAGTCCGTGCAGCATTTCGGCGACACCATTAATCACGAGCACAAGCTGCTCGGCCGCCAGCCCAACGTTCATCGTCTGTTGCGAGTAGTCCCCCGTGGCCATCTGCACTTGGCCGCCATGGATGTTGATGACCGGTCCCGATGGCGAATGCTGCGACGGTTGTTTCTGTTCCATCGCCTCAAGGTACTTGTCAGCCTCGCCGTCATATCGCTCGATGCACGACACGCCTGCGTCCGAAAGATAGATGCGAATTGGGATTTCCACCTCATCGGGATCCGTGCCATCAACCAGCCCTCGGCGCTGAAGCCAGCCATGGGCGGCTAGGAACTCGCCGTGGGAAAGCTGCTGGCCGCAATAGACCGAGCGCCTATCTGAGAAGAAGCTCTCCTCTCCGAGCGAGCGTGACGGCCCTATCGCGTCTTGAGAGTACAGCCACCACAGCAAGCTCGAACGACAAGCAGCGACGCGGGCGGGCTTGCTGGCCCGTCCCTCCCAGATCTCCTTCACCTTCGAACGCCCAGCTTCAGTGATACTGACGTTCGCTTGGGATGGGTTGATGCCTCCCGTGGCGCGCTTGTCCCACTCTCGCTGCTCCTCGATCCAACCCTGAGCCGCCAGATACCGTAAATCTTGCCGAGCCATTACGCCAACGTCAGACGAGATCCATCCTCCCCTCTCATTGAGGAAGAAGGCGACGACACTGTGTCCCCTGTTGGCTGGATCAGCCAGCCCGACAAGAATCTTCAGCCGCCGGATCTCATCTGGGGCACTCCACGAGTCGTCGCTCATAGCATCACCCTAGCTCTTGGCGCAGTTCAGGCGGACCATCGAGTGTCCGCCCTTTCGGCCAACTGTTCTAGTCCGATTGACCTGCGATGCCGCCCTCGGAGATAAACGATAACCGCCCTGCGTTCGGTGCGTTAAGACACGCCGATCCGACGACTATCGATGCCGCTCCGAACGGGGTGATCTGTGCGCGGCCACGCGCGTAGGCCGGGTTCGCTGCCGGGGACGAGTTCGCCCGCGCAACCTGAGCGCTTGACGAGACGACCCCACCGCTCGTGACGACCGTACTGGCGGGCGATCGCCCTGCCGCTCGGAAGCGAACCATCACCCGCCCGGTTGACCTGAGCCCATTGCCACGCCTGACGCTGAAGATCCCGGCCCGTGGTGCCATGGTCACCGGGCACCTCGCCCCGCTTGGGCACTCGGCCGCTGGCTGTGGCACGAGGACCTTGCGGCGGTTCAGGCCGCCGCTGCAGTACCTCCACGCCGCTGACCGCGTGGCGGCGCACTTGACGCATCAGCAGCTCATATGCCGCAATCAGCGCGAACGACGGCCAGGCAGCGATCACCCGCCCCGTTGCCGTCGGCTCGGCCACCGCGACGTTCGCGGCAAGACTCGCCACGCTGCCCGCAACAAGCAATGCCCACGGCAGGATCCCGCCGCGCTCACCCGAGCGCGAGTCGGCTAGCAGCGTGGTGGAGGCGGCCACGATCATCCCGTCCACCGAAAACGGAGTCAACGCCGCCACCCACCCCGGCTGTCCATGCGACTCCACCAGCACGTGCATGTGGAGATAGGAGACTGTCGCCGCGATTAGCGCCAGCAGCGCCACGCACCCGGTCGTCGTCCACCTGATCCACTGGTCCGCGCGCCCGCTCACCGCTGCCCCCCAAGCGCGAACTCTCCAGACAGAACACATTGGCTTTTGGGTGCACTCGGACCTCGGACACACAGACCGGTGCGATTTCCCCTAAATCAGACACCGCTTGAACACG
>OBLT010000744.1_pt1 | contig 20903 bp, 12 predicted proteins | sample 1518721 | NCBI WGS metagenome assembly OBLT01 (sample SAMEA3539307, study PRJEB22396) | soil metagenome | biome: tundra; feature: field; material: soil | place: USA | collected 2010-05 | depth 0.15 m | reverse complement strand
CGACAGAATTGCGATAACGGACTTCGACACAAGCGGTGTTGCCGCCGTAGCGCAGTGTCGTGGGGCCCGGGGTCGCGATGGACCCTCTGCTGCCCCAGAATTTGACTTTCAACACCTGGCGCGCGCTGTTCTTATCCGTTCCCATGGGCTCAGCCTCCGGCGCAATCGCAGAACAGTGTAACTCAGCTAATTGTCGCCTTGCGCTAATAATTCGCAGGCCCTAATGCGAGTGTGAACCGGTTTATCTCCCCCGCCGTTTATCACCACGACGCGCTGGCCCGGGATCAGGAACTGTCGCGGGAAGACCGGCTGCGCTTCCATCAGGAGCACAGCGGACCGTTGATGAAAGGGCTGCATGAGTGGATGGAGGCACAGTTGGCTCAGCATCAGCTTCGGCCAGTGATTCAGTAAATAGGAGATCGCTTTGCCCAGTCCGGAATTCGGTTCCGTCTTATCGCTCTTCCTGCAGCAACCCGGCGCGCCGATCGACAACAATCATGTGGAACGCGCCCCTGAAGAAAGTCATCCTGAACCGCAAGAACGCACTCTTCTATAAGACCGGAAAGGCGCCCGAGTCGGCGATTTAGTTCATGAGTCTGGTCCACACCTGCGAGCTGAACGGAGCCAATCCGTTCGACTATCCGACCGAGTTGCAGAGGCACTCCGAGGAGTTAAAAGAAATCCGTCGGAGTGGATGCCGTGGAATCATCGCGAAACGCTGGCTCGGCTCGCCACGCCCACGGCCGCGCAATTAAGATGAGTGCTGCCTGGCCGGCAAGGATCGTCTCTGGCCATGCGGGAGCGTCAACGCGAATATGGCTGAAAACGAGCCTCCCTGTGAACAGAATGCCGGTAGGGTTTTTGCCCAGCGATTGCATCTTTGTCGCATTGCGTTTCCCTTATTGGGATTTGGGATCGAAGCATAGCGAACAGGAGAGGCGAAGACACCTGCAGGCGCATCGCACGATGGAGCGAGACGATGCCTGAACTCAAACTGCTGTTTCTCCAGATGGCGGTGATCCTGACGACTGCCCGGCTGATGGCGGTGGCGTTCCGGTTTATCGGCCAACCCGAGGTGATGGGCGAGATGGCTGCCGGTATCCTACTGGGACCCTCGTTCCTGGGGAGAATCTCCCCCGCAATGATGAACGGCCTGTTCCCCGCGGGCGGCCTCGGGTCGCTGTATGCACTCAGCCAACTTGGGCTTGTCCTGTTCATGTTCCTGGTAGGTCTCGAAGTTCGGCCGGGCTCCCTTCGGGGGTCTGCGAAATCGGTCGTTATCGCCAGCCAGGCGAGTATCATGGCGCCTTTCCTGCTCGGCGGAGTTCTCGCGTGGAGCCTCTATCCACGTCTGGGCAACGGAGCCCCCAGACTGCCGTTCGTGCTGTTCTTGGGAGTGGCGATGGGCATTACCGCGTTCCCCGTTCTGGCGCGCATTCTAGCCGATCAAAAACTGACGCACACGCGGGTGGGGATGTTTGCCCTCTCCTGTGCCGCGATCGACGATGTCACGGCATGGTGCCTCCTCGCCGTTATTACCGTGATAGCGCGTCCCGAGGCGAATCAAAACCCGCTACCCTGGCGCTTCGCGGCGCTTATCGGGTACATTCTCGCGATGGTGTTCCTGGTTCGCCCGGCATTACGCCGTTTGCTTCCCGCGAGCGCGACGCCAGACCTCGCCCGGTTTGGAGCGGCCATGATCTTTCTCCTGCTCTCGGTTTGGGCGACCGAAGCACTGGCTGTTCATGCCTTGTTCGGCGCCTTTCTGGCTGGCATCGTGATGCCCAAAGGTGGCCAGCTGCAGGAGGGACTACGGGACCGGCTCGAATCAGTAACCTTAGTCTTGTTGTTGCCGCTCTTCTTCGCTTACACCGGCCTCCGCACAAGTATCGCGCTACTAAACAGCGTCGAACTCTGGTTGCTCTGCGGCCTCATCGTAATGGTGGCCGTAGGAAGCAAGCTCCTGGTAAGTGGAGTGATCGTGCGCGCAAGCGGGATGCCGTGGCGCGAGTCGCTGGCGGTGGGAGTCCTGGTCAACACCAGGGGACTGGTCGAGCTCGTCATCCTCAATGTAGGACTCGACTTGCACATTCTCTCCCCGACGCTTTTCTCCATGATGGTGATAATGGCCCTTGCCACCACCCTCATGACAACGCCGCTGATCGATTGGATCCTCCCGCCGCCGTCGTCCTGATGGGCCTTCCGGCAAATTCGCGTACGTGGCGAACACGGGTGCAAATGACGTCACTGCCTGCGCCATTGACGAAACCTCCGCTGACCAAGCAATATCTCTGGCGAAGGCAACGTTGCGGCGGTACGAGTTGGGATCGGCGGTCACGACGGTAATAATTCACTGGTGCCGGAGGTCAGAATCGATTTGATGCTGATTCTGGCGCCTTCTTGACGAGGGGTACATCTTGCCGGGTTACCGGACCATTAGGAGGATCCATTATGGGTACCAACCGCCTCGAAGCTTTCAGTGACGGCGTCATCGCCGTGATCATTACCATCATGGTGCTGGAACTGAAGGTTCCGAGCGACACTACGCTCACTTCGCTGCGCAGCCTTGCTCCGCAGTTTCTCAGCTATCTTCTGAGCTTTCTCGTGGTCGCCATCATGTGGGTGAATCATCATCACCTGCTGCACTCGGCTCGGCGCGTCGACGCTCTCCTGCTCTGGTCGAACAACACGCTGCTGTTCTGGATGTCGCTCGTGCCCTTTGTCACCGCCTACATGGGGAATAATCATCGCGATCCTCGCGCCGTGGCTCTGTATGGCGTTGTGCTGTCGCTATGTTCGGCTTCTTTCCTGCTGTTGAGCTTCGCCATTTTTCAGCACCACCGCCGTGATCCCGATTTCGTGCGCTACCATCGCCGCATTCGGTTCAAGAATCTCTATTCCTTATTCCTGTACATCGCCTCCGTACCGCTTGCGTTTGTCGATGTTCGCATCGCGTTTTTCATCTTTGTGTTCGTCGCTCTTTCTTATTTCCTTCCCGAAGGCAAGCTCGCGGGGCAGGAGGCGCCAACCCATAGCCAGTCATAGCCCCGGCCTCGTCGTTCCTTCCCGGGAAGGTGGGCGGAAGAAGAGCGGACATCGACGACTTCCCCTCGGGTTACATTTCGCGTACTCGATACGCGCTCTTTTCTAGTCTGCCGGATTGAGTTTAGAATGTGGGACGACGAGTCGATCGAGAGCGTAATCTTTTGGACTACAAACCGAGCCCCATCGACGCTTTGCGGCTGACACTCACCCCGGAAATCGCGCAATTGAGTGAGATGCTCGCCAAGAACGCTCATGAAAACTGGGCCAACCTGCGGATCGCGCAAGGATGGCACTACGGACCACGCCGAGACGATCAGCAAAAAGAGCATCCTAACCTGGTCCCATATGAGCAACTTCCCGAATTAGAAAGGCAATACGACCGCCAGACCGCCATGGAGTCCATCAAAGCCTTGTTGGCAATGGGCTACACGATGCAGGCGCCGGCGGGCACGCGCATTTCCTCGGAAGGGACTTCTCTTGGTTCAGGAAGAGGGTTGACCAGCGTATTGCAACTACTTAAAGATGGCTCACAAGCAGATTCCGCTCTGCTGCAAGGGCTCTGGCGTGCGCATGATCCCGAGGATTGGTCAGGGAATCCGGAACCGTACCGGCTACTGGGCGAAAGAATACTCAAGCTGGGCGAACCTTTGGTGGCCTACGACGTGGTCGCTGAAGGCATGAAGTCCTTTCCGCAGGACATGCGTCTGCGTCAGCTTCTGGCGCTAGCCCTGGCCCGGAGTGGTGCGGCCGGGCCCGCAAATAACGTGCTTGAGCATTTGTATCAAGAGGGGCACCGGGATGAGGAAACTCTTGGCCTGCTGGCCCGCACGCACAAAGATCTTGCCCGTGAAGAAGGGGATGCCTCCAAATCAAACCAGCACTTGCGCCGGGCGTATGAAATCTATTCGGAGGGGTATGAGACGAACGGGGGTTACTGGAGCGCCATCAATGCGGCCACACTCGCGCTCTTGCTGGAAGAGCGAGAGTCTGCGACCGCTTTAGCCCGCCTAGTCAGCGACCAATGCCGCCAGAGGCTCCGGGAACTGGCGGAGGCGAACGGCGAGCGCTACTGGCTGGTTTCTACCTTGGGAGAAGCCGCACTTCTGTTAGAAGACTGGTCGGAAGCCGAAAACTGGTACGGCCAAGCCGTAGAGCTAGGACGCGGAGATTGGGGGAGCCTGCAATCTACCCGTCACAATGCTCGTTTGTTGATGCAATGCCTTGCCCCGGATGAAGATGGAGGACGCATTGAGCGGCTGTTTCGATTTCCCAGCGTGGTGGTGTTTGCCGGCCACATGGTCGATCGGGACGATCGAACCGTACCACGATTCCCGCCCCGGCTCGAACCCATGGTGAAGGACGCTATCCGGCAATGTCTAAGCAAATTGAATGCTGGCTTTGGCTATGCATCCGGGGCCTGCGGCTCCGACATCCTTTTCCACGAAGTCATGGCGGAGAGGACGGGCGAAAGTCACGTGATCCTGCCCTATGAAAAGGAGCGATTTATAAAGGACAGTGTCGAGATTGTTCGCGGCAGCGACTGGGCAAGACGACTGGAGAAGGTAATCGCACAAGCGATTGATACCCAGGAACTTTCGAAGCAGTCCCAGATGGGTAGCGGCGTCTCCTACGAATTTGCCAATCTGATGCTGCATGGATTGGGCAGCGTCCGCGCCGAGCAACTCGAAACCAAACTTGTGCCCGTAGCCGTATGGGACGGTAAGTCGGGAACGGGCGTAGGGGGCACCGCAGGCACGGTGGAGCGCTGGCGGCGACTTGGTCTGCAAGTGGAAGTCATCAACTTGCAAGAGATTCTCCGCCGCGAGTGTCCCGACTTCTCTTTTTCTGTGCAGGCCGCTGCCTCTCCTACGACAGCCTCGAACCAGGCCAGCGACGCCTCATCTGAATTTGCTCCGGAAATCCGGGCCTTACTTTTTGCCGATGCGGAGGGATTCAGTAAACTTACCGATGAAGAGGTCCCTTTATTTGCTCAGCACTTTCTTGGACTGGCAGGTAGACTAGCAGCAGAATCAGCGCATCGCCCTCTGACCAAGAACACCTGGGGAGACGGCCTTTACTTTGTTTTCTCGAACGTTCGGCATGCCGGCCAATTCGCTCTCGATTTACGCGACGCAGTCCGCGACACCGACTGGTTAAAGCATGGTCTGCCGGGTTTGAACCTTCGCATCGGCCTGCACGCGGGACTAGTTTATTCCTGTCGCGATCCCGTGACCCAGCGCACCACCTACATTGGAGCCAACGTCAGCCGGGCGGCGCGCATCGAGCCGATTACACCGACGGGCCAAGTCTATGCCAGTCAGACATTTGCCGCACTCGCAGCGGCGGAAGGCGTAAAGGAGTTTCGCTGCGATTACGTGGGGCAAACTTCGATGGCAAAAAAGTACGGAACCTTTCCGACCTACGTCGTCCTGCGTCGCACGACGGCGACCCAGCCAAGCTGACTTACGACATCGCAAGCGCCCCAATCCACCCGTCAGGTGGGAGTTACTTCTTCAAGCGGGAGAGATTTTCGCATCCCGGGTCAAGGCCCGCGTCACACGCTTTCTTGAAGAGATCGGCGGCAAGATTCAGATCCTTGGGCACGCCTTGACCTCGCAAGTACATCGAGCCTAGATTTAGGCATCCGCCTGAACCGCCTGCGTCACAGGCGCGCTTGAAAAAATCCGCGGCGCGATTCAGATCTTTTGCTACTCCTTCACCGCGGCGGTACATCAAGCCTAGATCGGTGCATCCTGGCGCGCCGCCGGCATCACACGCGCGCTCAAAAAGATCGGCGGCGCGAATCGGATCCTTGGGCACGCCTTCACCTCGCAAGTATATCGAGCCGAGATTTAGGCATCCGCCTGAACCGCCTGCGTCACAGGCGCGCTTGTAGAGATCGGCGGCGCGGTTCAGATCTTTCGCCACTCCTTCACCTTTGTAGTACATCAAGCCAAGACTGTTGCATCCTTTGCGTTCGCCGCCATCACAAGCCCTCCGGAAAAGTTCCGCAGCCTGCGAAAACTGTTTGCCATTGTACGAGGAAAAGCCTTGATCAAAGAGCCCCTCGGCTGAGGTTGAGGGGGTTGCAGGGGATGAGGCTGGAGTTTCAGACTGCACAGGAACGCGAGCGGTATCATGGACTCCAGTCTTAGGTTCTCTTCGCGCGGCGGCCGGGGCGGCCGGTTTTGACGCCGCCGCAGCGTCGGTTCTGCCTGCGCTCGCTATTCCGCCCGGTTGGGATGCAACCGCTGTGGGCGGTTCGCTGGCCGCAGCAGGTGTCGAGTTGACCGGTGCGGGAGCTATCTGCGCGATTTTGGATGGCTTCCGGACGAATAACAGAACAGCAAACACGATCACGAGAAGTGCCATGATACCCAATGCAGCATAGAGCCACGGAGGGCGCACGGGGCTCGACGCGACGGATGAGGCAGGCGCCGTGATCGCGGATGATTTTTTTTGTTCGATTACCGCGGCGTCTCGCGAAAGAAGCGTTTGCACGTTCTGTACGAGACGCTCGAGATGCTGTTCGAGCGGTCGAGTGAGCGCATCGAGCCAGTGGACGCTGCCAATGAAGTAGTCGAGGGACTTGCCGGGCATCACGTCTTCGATGCGAAACGGAATCACGGCCACGCCCGCGCTGACGGCTCTTTCGATCTCCTTCGGGATGTGGGGAGAGGCGTTTGATTTTGAGGAGAAAACCAAAATCATGATGCGGCAGCCGCGAATCGCATCAATGATCGCCTCGCCGTAGGCTACGCCAGGGAGCACGTCGCGCGGAGCGATCCAACAGCGGACGGCGTGCGACTCGAGCGTCGCGCAAACCGCGTCGGCGACAGTTTTGTCTTCCTTCGCATAACTGATGAAAACGTCATACGCCATCGCTGGACCTCCGCTCCGGTAAACCTACTACCCTACTCTAGCTGTGGCAATAGCAGTAGGATTGGCTAGGCAGATTAGCCTACTCGGGTGTCGAAAGGGCTCCTTAGCCGGTCGCGGCTGTCGTGCTGCGTCGCAAGACGGCGCCCGGAGAGCATCTATAACATTGTGGTGAAAAGACTTGCTAATCGTCTTGGCTTGGAATATAAGACTCAAACGTGGAGTTGCGCTTCGGACCGCGAATTGATTGACACTGACATGACCCGTTTTCTGGATTCAGTTCCCGCGATTGGCAGCGACCGCCTCTCACCGTCCCTTTGGAGGAAGTCATGAACTTTCAGGGGGATGCGTTCATCAGCTACGCGCACATGGATAATGTGGAGCTGATTGAAGGGCGCAAGGGGTGGGTCACGAACTTGCATCGGGCGCTGGAGATTCGGGTGGGACAGCTCCTCGGCAAACCGCCTGAAATCTGGCGCGATCCTAAGCTCCAAGGCAACGACGCTTTTGGGGAGACGCTCATGGAGCGACTCCGCCGTGTGGCCTCGCTGATATCGGTGGTCTCGCCTCGCTACGTTAAATCAGAATGGGCGCGTAGGGAATTGGCCGAATTCTGGAAAGCGGCGGAACAGCAGGGTGGCGTCCATTTTCGAAACAAGGCCCGCATCTTTAAGGTGCTAAAGACGCCCGTCCCGTTGGAATTACACCCCCCGGAGCTAGGGACCATGTTGGGCTATCAGTTCTTCAACATCGACCCGGACACCGGAAGAGTGCGCGAATTGGACGAAGTATTCGGTCCCGAGGCGCAAAGGGATTTCTGGATGCGGCTGGATGACTTGGCCCACGATATCTGCTGCCTGCTCGAGATGTTGGAGCCCACAGGAACGGCGGTTGTTCCGACCTCCGATAAGGCTCAGGGAGCGGTCTTTTTGGCGGAAACCACTTTCGATCTCAGGCAGCAGCGCGAAGTCATCAAAAGAGATTTGCAGCAGCACGGTTACACCGTGCTTCCCGCCGGTCCCTTGCCGCACGTCGAATCGGAGGTGAAGGAGGCGGTTCGCCGGGATCTAGCGCAATGCCGGATGTCGATTCACTTGATAGGCAAAAATTTCAGCCTCGTCCCTGAAGGAGGTGTTCAGTCATTGCTGGAGATTCAAAACGAACTCGCGATCGAAAGAAGCAGTCAGGCCGATTTTTCGCGCCTGTTGTGGATTCCTCCCGGCCTGCAAGTAGAAGACGAACGTCAACAAAAGGTCATTGAGCATCTTCGAATGGATCCCAGAATCCAAAAGGGAGCGGACCTACTGGAGACCTTTCTCGAAGATCTGAGGACCGTGATCGACGGCCGGCTGAAGGATGCACAAAAGCCGGCGCCGGAGCCCGCGCCCGCACCGACCCGACCGAGCGCTGCGGTGGTTGCGGTCCGCGAGCACGCGCGGCTCTACCTCATCTACGATCAGCGCGACGCACTCATCACTTCGCCGTGGGAAGATTTTCTGTTTGAGCAAAAATTGGAAGTCCTCCGTCCGGTGTTCGAGGGCGACGAGGCGGAAATTCGCGAATATCACGAAGAGAACCTGCGGAGTTGCGACGGAGCCCTGATCCTATATGGCTCCGGCAACGAATGCTGGCTGCGCCGGAAGCTGAGGGAGCTGCAGAAAAGCCCCGGCTATGGCCGCAGCAAGCCCATGCCAACCGTGGCGATCTCCCTGGTGCCTCCGAGAACACCCGACAAGGAGCGCTTCCGAACGCACGAGGCGCTGGTGATCCCGCAGTGGGACGGATTTTCCCCTGAGCCATTGCAGCCATTGATCTCTAGCCTGAACGGCTAATAAGAGGAAGGGTTGATGCCACCTGGATCGCTATTCAATCCTTTCCCGGGCCTTCGTCCCTTCGAGCCCGACGAAGATCATCTCTTTTTCGGCCGCGAAAAGGAGATCGACGAACTGCTGCGGCGGCTCCGTGCCAGCCGATTTTTATCGGTCGTGGGCACTTCCGGCAGCGGGAAATCGTCGTTGGTCCGTTCTGGTCTGATCCCCTCTCTTTACAGCGGTTTCATGGTAAATGCCGGCTCGACCTGGCGAGTTGCGACGCTCCGGCCCGGCGAGGACCCGATCGGACACCTGGCGGCGGCACTCAACCAATCCGGAGTGCTGGGAACCGAGGGAGAGATAGCCAGCACCAACCGCGTGCTGCTGGAAGCAACCCTGCGGCGCAGTACTCGAGGCCTGGTGGACGCGCTGCGCCAGGCGAGAATTCCGCCCGAAGACAACCTGCTCGTGATCGTTGACCAATTCGAGGAACTGTTCCGCTTCCGGCGAAGCCGCCAGATTGAGAACTCGCGGGACGAAGCCGTGGCATTCGTCAAGCTGCTGTTGGAAGCGACGCGTCAGCCGGAGGTCCCGATCTACGTTGTGCTGACCATGCGCTCAGACTTCATCGGCGACTGCATGGAGTTTCCGGGTCTGCCGGAGGCGGTCAATGCAGGTCAATACCTGGTTCCGCGCATGACTCGCGACGAGCTGCGTTCCGCCATTACCGGCCCGATTGCGGTCGCACGCGGAGAGATCGCCCCGCGCCTGGTGCTACGTTTGCTGAACGACTTGGGAGACAATCAGGACCAGCTTCCCGTTTTGCAGCATGCCTTAATGCGAACCTGGGACCATTGGGAACGGCATCGGAGCCAGCATCGGGACCACGATGAGCCTATCGACATTAGCGACTACGAAGCGGTTGGCACCTTGCAGCAAGCCTTATCTCTGCACGCCGAGGAGGCATTCCTCGAGACCAACTCCGACGCTAACCGCAAGATTGCGGAACAGATCTTTAAGGCCCTGACCGACACCTTTTCGGATCCTCGAGGCATCCGGCGACCCACCTCCATCAGGGAGCTCTCTGCAATTTGCGAAGCGTCAGAGCCGGAAGTGATCCGGATCGTTGAGATTTTTCGACGGCCCGGCCGGAGTTTTCTGATGCCGCCGGCATCGACGTTGCTCGAGTCCCGATCCATTGTCGATTTGTCACACGAGAGTCTTATGCGCTGCTGGTTCCGCTTGATCGCATGGGCGGAAGAAGAGCGGGCATCCGCCCAGGTCTATGCGCGGCTCTCGCAGGCCTCCGCCTGGTTTGCGGAAGGCACAGCGGGTCTCTGGCACAATCCCGAACTTGAACTTGGTGTCCGGTGGAAAGAGCAAGACCACCCCACCGCGGCTTGGGCGCAGCGTTACGACTCGTCCTTCGCACGCGCGATGGATTTCCTGGATCGCAGCGAGAAAGAGCAGGATCGCATTGAGGCCGAGCGGGAAAATGCGCGGAAGAACAAACTCAGGCTGGCCTGGGCAGTTGCCGGAGCTCTCGGAGTGCTGCTCCTGGTTGCCCTTTTTTTCTACCGCGTCGCCCAGACAGAAAATCGTCGCGCGGAGGCGAATCTGGGATTAGCATTGCGGGCCGTGGACGAAAGCTTGTCCTCCGCTGGCAACCAGCAGGGGCGAGAGTCGCCCGACCCGCCTCAACTCGAGCAGTTTCGACAACAGTTGCTGAAGAAGGCGGAGGAATTCTATACCAACTTTCTGGCTACGCAGAGCAAGAACGATCTCAAGTTTCGAGCCGACAGTGCGCTGGTGCATTCCAAATTAGGCGACATCAATCGCTTGGTCGGGAAGCGTGAAGATGCAGTCGTGCAATACAAATTGGCCATTGGAGGGTTCGAGCAACTCTCCATGGAGAAGCCCGGCAATGCTGAATATCGCCAGGCGCTGGCATACGCTCATCACTGGCTGGGGGAAACCCTCCGGCTTTGGCTGGAAGAAACGCCGAATCCGCCCTATAAGCGCTCCGATGCAGCGGCGGAATACGACAGCGCCTTGCGCCTACAACAAAATCTGCTCCAGGCCAGCCCGCAGAATGCCGACTACGCGCAAATGCTGGCTCGCACCTACTACAACCGCGGTATTCTTCGCTATGACGGTGGGGATCGCGCCGCGACGGAAGCAGACTTCCGCGAGGCGGTTCGACTGCTCGAGCCCCTCGCTGAGCAAGACCCGGAGTCACAAACGAGGGAGGGTGAAAATCCGCCGGCGCACGATTTGGCACGCGTGTACAACGATCTCGGTTACTTGCTGAGCGATCAGGGGTACTACGAACGGGCAATTAAAATCCAAGAAAATCTGACGAAAAAGAGCGCGGAAAACTGGGAGTACAAGGTAGAATTAGCCACGTTTTACAATAACCTGTCCTTTCTGGCGTGGAGCGAGGGCGAGGGGGAGTTGGCGGCGGAAAGCAACCACCAGGCCCTGGACGGTATCGAAGAACTGCTCACCCCGGTGCCCGCGCTGGAGAGCCAGCGAGCTAAGGCCCACATGCTTCATCTTGCGATGGGTCCCTCGGGGCATCCTGAATTGCACGTGCCGTATAGGAACCTTGGCGATGAATACGCGAAGCTTGCTACCGAGTATTTCAACTCCGGCTCTCCGGGCGCAGCGCGTCTAGCCCTTGAGGCCCTGGGAAGTGTCTTACCGCAGGTAGCGGAGCCGGACCGAGCCAGGCTGGCGAAGTCCTACCAGGATTTACAAAGAGAATTGCAAGAAAGCAAGAACAAGCGTAAACAGTGAAAGAGTTTTCTTAAGGGGACCCAAACAATGAAACGACTGGTATTAGTTCTCGGGATACTTTTCCCGATCGGCCTGGCCGCCCAGGAAGGAAATCCAAGCCCCGTGAAGTATCAGCGCGCAACGGCGGCCGCGGCGCAAGCTAAGGTGTCCACAGCAGGAGACGAAGCTGCCTCGGCGCAAACGGATTCGAGCGCTGACCTCGCATCCGATGCGGACCCGAATGCTCCGCAGCAGCCGAACGCCAAGGCGAGCCAGTCCACCCCGCCTCCTGGTGACAGTAAGCCAAAGATTCCAGGCAGCATGGTCGGCTACATCGACAACCCGATCGTCGAGTCCCAGATTCGCATTCGCTTCGACGCTGCCTTCGAAGATCAGTTTCCCGATCGCTCGGAGTTCTTCTATGCCAAATGCGGTTGCTATGCCTTCTTAGGTAACAGCGCAGCGACCGATCCCCATGCTCCCGGACCGGGCCCCGGCGTGCCCACTGCCATCAACTTCCAACAACTCTATATGAATGTTGAATACTCGCCGCGGCGCCGCTTCTCGGCGTTTGTGGAAGTCCCGATACGCTGGCTCCAACCGCAGGCTTTTCTAAAAGCACCTCCGTTTGCGCCGTTCTCGAACCAATCCGGACTCAGCGACGTAAACGCGGGATTCAAATTTGCCGCTGTGGTGTCCGAAGGCACATACCTCACGTTCCAGTTCAAGAGCTATTTTCCTTCGGGCGACGCCTCGAAGGGCTTGGGGACAAATCACTACAGCCTGGAGCCATCCCTGCTCCTATACCACAGTTTTTCGGACAGGTGGACTCTCGAAGGCCAGATCGGCGATTGGCATCCCATCGGCGGGTCTGCGGGAGTTCCGACTGCGGCTTCTGAGGGGTTCGCAGGAGATGTTTTTTTCTACGGCATCGGCCCCAGCTACAAGCTTTACAGCAGAAATCGATTCCAGATAGCGCCCGTGGTCGAACTCTTCGGCTGGCACGTCCTAAGCGGATTTCAAACTGAACCGGCCCCTCAACCGAACCCAACTAGCGCCGCATCCGAGGTGAGTGGCATGAACATCGTGAATTTAAAGGCCGGAGTGCGCACCAGCATCGGTTTCCACAATTCCATCTATGTGGGCTTCGGCCAAGCGCTCACGCATGATGATTGGTACAAGCACCTAGTCCGGCTCGAATACCGCTATTCGTTCTAACGGTCTGTGGAGCTCTGTCTCGAATGGATGGTCGACGGTGGAATAAGTCCGCGGCGCTTCGATGTTCTCCCCGCGTGCGTAGGGATGGTCCGTACCCAGCAGCTTCAACGACTCCTCCGGAAGCCATTCCCAGCGCGCATCATCCTTGTATCGTCATCGGCGCGCACGGCTTGATCGCGATAATTCTCGGACCAAGTGCTGAAAATCCGGGGGCAGTTCGCAGTCGATCGCGACGATCTCCCCCGAGCGCGGATGGACAAACTCAAGATGTGCGGCATGAAGAGCAACGCGAGCGATTAGCTGCTCCGACGATTCCGCCCGGTGATATTTTCTATCGCCGATAAGGGGGTGGCCCATCGCCGAAAATTGCGCTCGGATCTGATTCTGCAATCCTGTCACCAGCTCAACCCGGACGAGCGAAGCATCCGCAAAAAGGCGTTCGACGGAATATCGAAGTTCGGCGCGAGCCGCCCGCGGGTCTCTCGCCGTGCGCAACTGTTGGAACATTCCTTCCCGTCGAAAATAATGCACGAGCGTCCCTGCCTCACCGCCGAGACGGCCGCGCAATACCGCGAGATATTTTCTTACGGGAGTATGAGCGAGAAACTGTCGCACCAGCGCGTCTCGATCCGGAGCGGTCTTGGCAAACAGCAGAGCCCCAGAAGCAAACCGATCGATGCGATGCACGACCAAGGCTCGCTGTCTCTTCAGTTTGAGTCTTGCGACAAGCAGAGACAAGGCGGACGGAGTATCGGAGCCCTTAACCGGCACAGCCAGAAGTCCGGCTGGTTTGTCGAGAACGACCACCGCATCGTCCTCGTAAAGCACGGAAAGCTCGCGGGAGAAACGAGGCCGGCGCCGATCTTCCCGCGCCGAGAGGCGATCCGACTTTCCCGTATGGCTGTGAGCCTTTCGCGGAAGTTTCTTCATGGGCTGGGTGCCTGACGATCAGGCCATTATCAAACCATTCCGCTGACATCGCAAACTCGAAGAATCACGTCTGAGTGGCTCATTCAGGAAAAAATAATCAGGAAAACTTCAAGAGGATGCCAAACGCCTCCCTAGGCCCGCGCCATTACGATGGTGTGTGGGCTCATCGGGATGGGATGGGCCCTCACGCCACTGAAACCGGCCTTGGTATGCATATCCGACAGCTCGCGGTAGGTGTACGCATCTCCGGCTGCGGTTGACGTCAGCATGGTCATACTGAAGGCTGCAGGCATCGGGGGCGAGACGCGGTCTTCATTGGGCACGAACTCCAGCGTCGCTGCACATCCGCCGGGCTTGAGCGAGCCGCGGACTTTCTTCAGCAGCCCGACACAGGTTTCCACATCGAAGTGATGCAGGAAATTGGTCAGGAGCACCGTGTCGTACGGACCGCCGAACGGCACCTCAAATGCGCTGCCCGGCAACATGTCGTAGCGGTCGTGCACGCCAGCCTTGCGTGCGTTTTCGAGCGCCACCCGCAACACCGGCGCCCAGTCCAGCCCGGTCACATGCGCCTGCGGATTTTGTTTGGCGATTTCGATGCCGAACAATCCGTGGCCGGCGGCGATGTCCAACACGCGCATCGGTCCGGTGCGGCCTTCGAGCACGATGGCCCCCAACGGCCCGGCCATTGGCGCCATCATGGGAGCCATGCTTTGCGCAAACTCCACCCAGATCGGGTTCTCGGGTTCCACCGAGCCTTCGCCCGGCAGCACGGTCCTGCCTTGGCGCACGATGTCGGCGAGATGTTCATAGGGCTCGCGCAGCGCCGGTAGCGACAGGAAACGAACAATCGAAGCCAGGCAGGCCGGCGAGCTGGGGTCCAGGAATGCCGCACTGGACGGCGTGTGCCGATAGTGCCCGTCCACTTTTTGAAGAAGTCCAGAGACGACGAGGAAGTCGCACAGAATGCGAATGCCGCGCTCAGAGGCCGAGGCGTGGCGAGCGATCGAGGACACGTCACCCGGCCCCTGGCCCACGGCGCGGAACACGTCCAACTCGATAGCCGCCTTCAGCGCGAAGGTCCGCTGAAAGGCTTGCAGATTCTCGAAGACGATTGCAGGCGTCAACGGTACGCCAGACGGAGCATCAGGTTGCATTGCGAAGCCCCCACTCTTCCGGGAGACTTAACTTAGCTCCCAGGTCCGGCTGAGTATACACCCGCCTTAGCTGACCAGACTTCGCACCTCAGGCACTCTGCATAGCGGCACGCACCTTGGCCGGGGTGAAGGGCACCGAGCGCAGCCGCACTCCCACCGCATCGAATACTGCGTTCGCAATAGCGGAGGGCACGACGGCAGCGGACGGCTCGCCCACGCCCCAGGGCTTCTCGGTCGGCCGGTCGATCAGGTCGATGTCCACGTCCGGCATCTCCGGGAAGGTCAAGATCGGGTAGCTTGCCCAGTTGAGGCTGGTCACCCGCGAGCGGTCGAACGTGACCTCCTCCTTCAGTACGCGGCTGACGGTCTGCGTCACGTTGCCTTCGACCTGATTCTTGACGCCGTCGGGGTTGATGATCTGCCCGCAATCCTGCACGACGGCAAAATGCTTGACGCGGATTTCGCCGCTCTTGCGGTTCACCTCCACGTCGGCGACCGCCCCTACATAAGTACGAGCAAGCTCATACTTGATGTAGGTAAGACCGCGGCCGGTGGCGACGTCGCCACCCTTTTGCTTCGTTGTTCGGAGCGAGGTTCGGTCAGGCGACGCTGGTCCTGATAACGCTCGGCCCTGCCACTGGGCGAAGCTGGCCAGCCGCTTCAACAGCTCGACGCCGCGCGGATCGTTCAGGTAACGCAGCCGGAACTCCAGCGGATCGGCGCCGACCGCGGCGGCTAGCTCATCCATGAACGATTCATTGCAGAAGGTGTTCTGCATGCGCCCCGGGGCGCGAATCCAAGATGGACGGAACGGGGTTTCAGCTAGCCGGTGCGCTACCGTGCGTATGTTAGGGAACGTGTAGGGTATGGCCGTGTTTTGGATGATGTTGCCGGGAACCATTCCGGTCTCATGCGGCAGGCCGGCCAGTTCTGCTGCCACCAGCTTGACATTGACACTGCCGGTCGCGCTTTCAGGGACGTAGACCTGGGAATACCAGGCGACGACGTTGCCGTTCGCGTCGAGCCCAGCCTGGAGGTCCATCAGCGTCGGCGGCCCTTTCGGGTCCCAGCCATGCTCGTCCTCGCGCATCCACTGCACGCGCACCGGCCGCTCCACGGCGCGTGCGAGCAAGACGGCGTCCGCGGCCGCGTCTTCATGTCCGTTGCGGCCATAACAGCCGGAGCCTTCGAGGTAGATCGCGCGCACGTCGGTATCCGGCATGGAGAGCATGGCCGCGAGCTGCTGGCGCAGATCGTGTGTCCCCTGGCTGGAGGACCAGCAGGTGAGTTTGCCTTCCTTGATTTCCGCAACGGCGCACGACGGCCCAATCGAGCCGTGCGTGTGGATGGCGAAATTGTAGGTCGCGCTCAGCCGTTTGGCGGCCTGTTCGAGCGCCGGCTCAGCGTTGCCGACGTTGCTGGTGACATCGTCCTTGTTGACCTTGGTGGCGCGGACATGCTCCCACAGTTTGCTTTGCTCCGGCAGGCCTTCCCAGTTGGACCAGTTCGCCTTAAGTTTCTGCGCCGCCCGGATGGCGCCCCACTCGCTCTCGGCCACCACGCCGAGAAAATTGCCTTGGCGCACAACCTTGACCAGGCCGGGCACGTCTTTGACCGAGCTCTCATCTACGCTCAGCAACGTGGCGCCGATGGCCGCCGGCCGCACTACACGGCCGTGCAGCATGCCGGGCACCTTGAAATCCTGCATATAGGTGAACTGGCCCGTCATCTTTTCCGGGATGTCGAAGCGTGGAACTGGCTGCCCCACGATCTTGTACGTCGCCGGGTCTTTGAGCGGCGCCTGCTTGTCCAGCTTCAGTGAAAATGTCTTGCCCCCGATCAGTTCGCCATAGGTGACCTGCTTGCCGCCGCTGCGCGACCGCACGGTGCCCTGCTCGACTATGAGATCTTCAGCCGACACGCCGAGCCGTTTTGCCGCTTCCTGCAGCAAGGCGTGGCGGGCGGTGGCGGCAGCCTGGCGGATCTGCATGCCGCCGTTTTGGATCGAGAGGCTGCCCCAGGTCTTGCCCTGCGCGGGCGTCAGGGCAGTGTCCCCCTCAATGACGTGCACGCGCGCGAACGGGACGTCCAGTTCCTCGGCCACGATCTGGGTCAACGCCGTGCCGATGCCGGTGCCCAGATCGACCTTGCCGGAATAGAGCGTCACGCCGCCGGTGGGGTCGATCGCCAGGAAGGCATCCACATCGTCGAGTGCAACGGTCTTTGTCTTTGTGTTTGCCGGAGTTCCGCTCTGGGCGAACGCCGTCTTAGTCAGTGCGGGCAGGGAGAAGCTAACGATCAAGATGCCAGTGCCCTTCAAGAAGTCGCGGCGGTTTGGCTTTGCGAACAACATGGTCGTCCTCCCTTCACACGCCAGCAGATGCGCGCTTGACGGCGCGCACGATGCGCAAGTGGGTACCGCAACGGCACAGATTGTGGGTGAGCGCCTGCTTGATCTGAGCATCGCTGGGTTTCTTGTTCGAAGCGAGAAGGGCGGCCGCTTCCATGATCATGCCATTGATGCAGTAGCCACACTGCGCGGCCTGCTCTTCGATGAAGGCTTTCTGGACGGGATGCAGCTTGTCGGTTGTGCCCAAGCCTTCCAGGGTGACGATCTTTTTCTTGCCGACCGCCGAGAGCGGCGTCACGCAGGAGCGCACCGGCCTGCCGTCAAGGTGTACGGTGCAGGAGCCGCACTGCCCGAGGCCACAGCCGAAGCGCGGCCCGTGCAGTCCCAGGTTGTCGCGCAGCGCATAGAGCAACGGCATGTCGGGATCATCGACCGTCACTCGTGTTGCCTGACCGTTGACGTGGAGTGGAATCGCTGTGGGCATTGCCAATCCCCCCTTCCGCGGGTGGTGCCATCCGCACGACCGGACGCCGCGCGCGACGCCACCGTATCGGCGACTTTACACTCGGGTTGGGGCGATATGCAACTGGGAATTGTCGTGAACGTGTGGTTTTGTAATCGCTCGCGACGCGCTAGAAGGTAGAGGTGAGGCGCATGGCTGCGCTGCGCGATGGTCCGATGGCGTTGCCGGAAAAAAGACCCCCGAAGTCGATGACGTTAAGAATGTTGGTAAGGTTCTGTCCATCGATTTGGAAACGCATATTCAGACGCTCCGACTTATAGACATCCGCGCCCGCCGAGGCATTGACCTGAAAGGCAGGATAGATGCGCTCACGGGCAAAGTTAAGGCGATCCAGCACCTGCTGGCCGTAATCTTGTAGCGCTTGCTGCGGGTTTCCGGTGAACTCGAAGGGCAGCCCGGTGTCGTATTGAATTCCGCCCGCGATCCAGAGGCGCGGTTTGACCTGGTAGCGAAGGCGTCCGCGAACGGTGTGGCGCTGATCTTGGGAATCGGGAAAATGGGGGGGGAGCGCTTTTGCCGCCGTGGCGTCACTACCTAGAAACAAGCCGCCGGTCACCGGAGCCCAGGCATTGCCCACTGTATAAGAATAGCTCACGAAACCCGAAAAGCCGCGCCAGTCGGGAAGATCGAGTTTCGCTTCCGCTCCATAGATGATGGCTTTGCGGAAGGCAATCGGGTAACTGATGCTGGTATTTTCGAGCTGATTGTCATCCGCATAGTTGGACACGAGGCGGCGGAAATAGTTGGCGTCCAGCTTGAACTTTGCGAGGAGCACCTTGGTTAAACCGGCTTCGTAGTAATTTCCTTCGGAAACTTCGACCGGGCGCCGCAGGAAATTTGTTGGGGCGATGGATTCGATTGTGGTCGAACTCGAAAGCAGGATGTTTTCGAAGGAGGGCGTCTGAAAAACACGATCATAGGAAAAATGCACAAGTAGGTCAGCCGACTTGAAGTAGCGCGAAATCGCCAGGCGTGGGTCCACGCCGTGCCGATTCAATATGAACTGGTAGTGGTCCCAGCGCAGCCCGGCGTTGATGGTCCAGTTTTTTAGACGGATCTGGTCCTGCACGAATGCGGATTGCTCGAGGTCTGGGCGACTTCCAAGAAAGCCGAAGGTCGCAGGTGTGGCGGGATCAAATCGCGTTAGATCGGTGATCTTGTAGTTGAAATTTTCGTTTAGAAATAGGTTGTCCGACTCGACCCCAAACTTCCATTCGTTGGGTCCATGATCGACGGTTGCAGTCCCCTTGAAGTACGCTTCGCGGAAGAAATTGTGCTGAAAGATCTCGATGGGAGTCGACTCTGGGTTGGAGTTGAAATCATTCGCGTTGTCGCGCGCCATCGCGCGAAAATCGGCCACCGCATGGGATGAGAATGTGTGCTGGTAGGAGGCGATTCCCATCGTCTCAAAGTTATCCGCCGTCTGGCGCTGGCCCGCGGCTTCCTGTGGCTGTTCGTTCGGAATGTCGTAGCGCGACAACTCATGGCGGACGATGAATCGCAAGCGATCTTTCGACGTCAAGTCGCGCTCGTAGTTGACCGAAAAATCTCCCAGCGTGCCGGTATTCGAATAGTTTTGGGGCACCACGGGATTGAGATAGTGGTCCGTCATGCTGCCGCTGGCGCTGGCGCCGAAGGTATTCTTCCCCCAAACGTACTGCCCCTGTGCCGTAGCGCCGGCCGCATCGAAGCTGCCGCCGGAAAGCACTAACTGGCCGTGGAAACCTGGCTGCGCATCTTGCAGCGTGTTCACCTCGACCACGCCTCCCATTTTTCTGCCGTATTCCGCGGGAATGCCCGCGGTATAGATGCTCAGCGATTGCATGTCGTTCGCGTCAATCGCCGGTCCGAAGCTGGGCGAACGATCGTCCGTCAGCGGGATCCCGTCCACCACAAACTGTGTCTGATATTCCGAACCGCGCGGATGGAGCACGGCATTTCCCTCGTACAGCCAGCCGGGCTGCGAATTCACCAGATCCTGCAGGGAACGGCCTGGGATCGAACTGAGCCGGTTTTGGATGAGGTCGGAACCAATCTGACTTACAGCGCCAGCTTGATCGGGATTGATCAACGTATTGGCCGCGCTCACAGTTACCGCCTGATTCACCGTAGGCAACTCGAGTTGGACTGTGTATTCGGCCGGAATCGAGGAATGAATATCGACAGATTCGGATATCTGCGCAAACCCAGGCTGCTTGATTTCAAGCTGATAGATGCCGTAAGGCAGGCGCTGCACATCCAGGCGACCCTCATCGGTGGTGGCCAGATTATTTCGATAACCATTCGCCTTGCTAGCGATCTGAACTGTGGTTTTCACTGCAAGACCGGCCGGATCGGTCACTTTGAGGCGCAATTCGCCGCTATTGCTCTGGCAGAAGAGCGGCAGCGCGCACAAGAACAAAATAGCAGCAGATCTCGTCATGAAGAGTCGGCCATTGTAGTTTAGCTGTTCTCCGGGGAGGGGTTAACAGGCGTTTCCCTGCGCGATGGTTACCTTGGGGAGGTCCACACGCGGGCTCACGGACTTTGCGGCGGTGATGGCGGTACTATTTTTTTGTGAGATTCGAATTCCCATTCCTGGGTTCGGTGGATACGGTTCTGACAATAGAGACGCTGTCAACGGTGAGAAGACTGCTACATTAAGAAGTGCACACCGACGAGCCGGAGGTGCAAATACAATTCAAGGAGAAGGCTCGCTATGCGCATCGCAGTGGTCGGTTCCGGATATGTAGGGTTGGTGACGGGAACGTGTTTTGCAGATCTGGGGCACGAGGTTGTCCTGGTCGATAACGACGAGAAGAAACTTCAGGCACTGAGGAACGGCGAGGTGCCGATTCATGAAACATTTCTGCCCGAGCTTCTGGCGCGGCATCGGGGACAGCGCATCAAGTTTTCCGGCGACTTGCAGGCGGCAACGCGAGAGAGCGAAGCCGTGTTCATCGCGGTTGGGACACCGCCGACCGAGAGTGGGGACGCTGATCTTTCCTATGTAGAGTCGGTGGCTCGGGAAATTTCCGGAGGCGTCGACGGGTATAAGGTGGTGGTGGAGAAAAGCACGGTTCCGGTGTATACGAGCCATTGGATCCGGACCATCATCATGAGGAACGGGGCCGATCCCTCGCACTTCGATGTGGCTTCGAATCCGGAATTTCTGCGGGAGGGGACGGCGGTTACGGATTTTCTCTATCCCGACCGCATCGTGGTGGGAGTGG
>OBLT010000741.1_pt1 | contig 20950 bp, 16 predicted proteins | sample 1518721 | NCBI WGS metagenome assembly OBLT01 (sample SAMEA3539307, study PRJEB22396) | soil metagenome | biome: tundra; feature: field; material: soil | place: USA | collected 2010-05 | depth 0.15 m | reverse complement strand
ACTGACCTGCCGCGAACTGGTTGGGCACTACCTCAAGCGCATCGAGGCGTATGACAAGAACGGTCCCGCGATCAACTCCATCGTGATTCTCAATCCCGATGTGGAGAAGCAGGCCGATGAACTGGACCGGCGTTATGCGCAGTCCGGCCTCACCGGACCGCTCCACTGCGTGCCGATGATCGTCAAAGACAACTTCGAGACCAAGGGCTTGCAGACTACCGACGGCGCCCTCGCCTTGGCCGGCTACATCCCGGACAAGGACGCATTCCTGGTCCAACGCGTCAAGGATGCCGGCGCCATCGTCCTCGCCAAGTCCAATATGGCCGAGTGGGCCTTCAGCCCCTATGAAACCGTAAACTCGATTCTCCCGGGCTACACCCGAAACCCCTATGCGCTCGACCGCGTCACCGCCGGATCCAGCGGCGGGACGGCCGCCGCCATCGCCGCGAGCCTCGGCCTGGTGGGACTCGGCAGCGACACGGGGAACTCGATCCGCGGCCCCTCGTCCCACCAGGCGCTGGTGGGGATTCGCTCGACCATGGGTCTCACCAGCCGCGCCGGCGTCCTGCCGCTCTCTCTCCTGGCCGATATCGCCGGCCCGATGGCACGCACGGTGGAAGATGCCGTCACAGTCTTCCAGGCGATCGTCGGGGAGGACCCCAACGACCCGGTGACCGCCGCTGCCGCCGCCCATCTTCCCCAGGACTACGCCCGATCGCTCGACCGCAACGGTCTGCGCGGAGCCGTCATCGGCGTTCTCCGCCAGGCCTATGAGCGCGACACCACGGACCCCGAAATCGTTCGCATCTTCATGGCGGCCGTCGAGGACCTGCGGCGCGCCGGCGCGACCATTGTCGACCCCGCAACGGTCGAAGGACTCGACGCGATCCGGCGCGACCAGGGCGGCGGCCCCTGCATGGGCTTCAAGTACGACATCAATCGCTATCTCGCCGCGCAGGGCGACCGTGTCCCGGTGAAGAGCCTCGCCGAGATCATCCGGTCCAGGCGCTTTCATCCCTCCGCCCAGAGTCGCCTCGAAACGGCTGAGAAGGGGCCCGAGAACGGCCCCGATTCGCCGCCCTGCCAGGCCGACACGGCCTATCGCGATAAAGTCCGCGAAGCGGTGTTGAAGACCATGGACAAGCTCAAGCTGGATGCCTTCGTGTACCCGACCTGGAGCAATCCCCCGCGGCTAATCGGCGACCTCAACACACCGCACGGGGACAACAGCCAGTTCTATTCGCCGACTACGGGCTTCCCGGCCATCAACGTTCCCATGGGGTTCACGCGCGGCGGCACACTGCCCGCCGGCATGACCATCTACGGCCGCGCCTGGTCCGAGCCGGTACTCATCAGGTTTGCCTACGCCTATGAGCAGGCGACGCGGCATCGGCGGCCGCCGTCAACGACTCCGCCACTACGATGACAAAGAGTGGGGCAGCCAATCCTGGCTGCCGCCGGCTTTCAGCCGGCGAGAGCCGAGCGCGAGCTTTCGCACTTGGTTCGAAAGAGCCGCCTGAGAGGCGGCTGCGGCCAGGATTGGCCGCCCCACAGTTCATCCCCACCACGTTTCCCCGGGCGCCAGGTGAGCCTTGGCGACGTCCGGGTTTAGCTCGATCCCATAACCGGGCTTGTCCTGGATGGTGAAGTAGCCGTTCTGCCAGAAGGGGCCATCGCGAATCACCAGGTCGGGCCACCAGTCCACCCAGTTGGCCAACTCGTGGATCCGGAACTCGCGCATGGCCGCGGCCGCGTGACACGACGCAATGGTTCCCACGGGACTGGCGGGATTGTGGCACGCCGTCCAGATGTAGTAGAGATCCGCCAGGTCCGAGATCTTCTTCGATTCCAACAGGCCGCCGGACTTCGGAATATCGATGTGGACTCCGGAGCACGCCTGCATCTCGATCAGTTTGCGGAAACCCTGCCGGCCATAGAGATTCTCACCGGTGCACACCGGGATGTCGATCGCGTGAGTGACTCTCGCCATGGCCTCGATATTATCTGGCGGCACCGGGTCTTCCAGCCACATTGGTTTCACGGACTCCAATTCGCGTCCCAGGCGAATGACGTCCTCGGTGTCGTAGCGCCAATGGCACTCGACCGCGAAATCGGCGTCGGGCCCGAGTGTTTCGCGGACGGTCTCCATGGCTTTCACGATGCGGCGGTGGTCCCGGTGAGTGAGATTGCGGGCGTACGGATCGTGGCCGGGTTCCTTAAACTCGGGGTCGGCCCTGGGAGGGATGCCGTCGCCCTGGAACTTGAAGGCCGTCCAGCCCCACTTTTCGGCGCGGGCCGCGCGCGCCTGCTCGCTCCACGCTGCCGGATCTTCGACGTTGCGGACCGCCTGTAGCGTGCGGTAAAAGCGGATGCGGTCGCGAAAACGGCCGCCCAGCAGGTTGCAGACGGGCGTGTCCAGGATGCGCCCGCAAAGGTCCCACAAGGCGATCTCGATGCCACTGGCGGCGCTCACGGTGACCCCGCCGATGGCGCCGGCGCCGGCGCTCTGCATCAACATCTTGGTATAGAGCTTGTCGACGTTCAGGGGATCTTCGCCCACCACGATCCCCTTCATCTTGTTGACCACCAGATCCTTGACGCCCCAGCCCCAATAGGCCTCGCCGATCCCGTAGAGGCCCGAATCGGTTTCGACCTTGATGAGATTCCAGTCCCAGGTTCCCCGGACGATCATGCATTTGACGTCGGTGATTTTGATCTTTTTGCTCAACGCAGCGGCGCGCCGGGCTAATGCTCCGGAGAGCAGGCCGGCTGCGCCCACGGAATGAAGGAATTGACGACGATTCATAAGCGAACTCACTCCTGACGGTAGAATCCAAAATACCACCGGGGGGCCGCCACGGGATTAGAATCGGAATCTGGTCCCTATGCGCTATTCTTGCTGCCTGCTCTTGCTGCTTTCAGGCCTTCCCGGACTCGCGGCTGTTCCGGTCGCTTATGGCGCTCATCCTTCCACCCGCGAGATGTTGGGGATCGAACGGCTACGCAGCGCGCTAGCGGGCGTGTCGCAGCCCGGCGCGCGAGTGCTCGTCGGGACGCGCGCCTCCGATGCCTTCACTGGACTCGCGGGCTTGCCGGATTTCGAATCGGGCGCGTCGGAGGCGTTTCGTCTGCTGCGCCGCGGCGACCGGTGGCTGGTGATCGGCCGCGATCCATCCGGTGTCCTGTACGGATGCCTGGAACTGGCGCGTCGCGTGAAGCAGGAGGGCAAGCTTCCGGCAGCGATCGATTTCGCCGACCGTCCGCAGTTCCGCCTGCGAGGTCCCAACATCGGCATGCAGAAGACGGCCATCACTTACGACGGCGCGATGTACGACTACCGCTATACGCCCGAGGAGTTCGCGTTCTTCTACGACAAGCGGCTATGGACCCGCTATCTGGATTTTCTTCTCGAAAACCGGATGAACACGCTGTATCTGTGGAACGGCCATCCGTTCACTTCGCTGCTGAAGCTGCCGAAGTATCCGGAAGCGCAGGAGCTTTCCGACGCGCAGCTAAACGCCAACATGGAGATTTTCCGTTGGCTGGTTACCGAGGCTGACCGGCGCGGCATCTGGGTGATTCAGGCGTTCTACAATATCCACATTTCGCATGCTCTGGCGAAGGCGCGGAACCTGCCCTATCAACTGAAAGAGCCTACCGAGTTTGCCAGCCAGTACACGCGCTACGCGATCGGCGAGTTCATCCGAACCTACCCCAATGTGGGGCTCATGATGACGCTGGGCGAAGCACTGCGACCGGAATACGGTCCCGAGTGGCTCACGAAGACCATCATTCCGGGGGTGAAGGACGGCATGCGCGAATTGGGTACGTCGGAGGAGCCGCCCATCATCGTTCGCGCGCATGCCACGCGCATCGAAGAGGCCATGAAACAGGCACTGCCGCTCTACCAGAACATCTACACGATGCACAAGTGGAACGGCGAGTCGTTGACGTGGACGGACGTTCGCGGCGAGGTGCTGCGCATGCATCGATCGCTGGTCGAACTGGGTTCCGCGCACATCGCGAACGTACATTTATTGTCGAACCTGGAGCCGTTCCGTTGGGGCGCGCCGAGTTTCATCCAGAAGACCCTGCAATCGTGCCAGAGAATCGGCATCCAGGGACTGCACCTCTATCCGCTGCGCTACTGGGACTGGCCCAATAGCGCCGACAGTCCGGCGGAGATTCAGTTTGAGCGGGACTGGATCTGGTTCGAGGCGTGGGCGCGCTATGCCTGGAACCCCAACCGCGACCCCGCCCGAGAGCGTCAGTACTGGATCGCCCGTGTCGCCGCGCACTATGGATCGACGGAAGCGGCACGGCACATTCTGGATGCCTACGAGTTGTCGGGTACGTGCGCGCCCAAGCTGCTGCCGCGCATCGGCATCACCGAGGGCAACCGGCAGTCGCTGACCCTGGGGATGCTGATGACGCAACTGATTCATCCGGAGCGCTACAACGCACTGGCGTTGCTGTGGGAAGGCGACGCGCCGCCGGGAGAGCGGCTGGCCGATTGGGTGCGAAAAGAATGGGAGCATCAACCGCACGAGGGCGAGACGCCGATCGGGGTGGCCGCGGAGGTTGCGGAATCGGCGGCGCGGGCGGTGGCCGCGGCTGAGGCTGCCGGCCCGTTCGTGAAGCGGGACCGGGAAGAGTACCAGCGCCTGCTGAACGATATGCGCGCGATGGAGGCCCAGTACCGGTATTACGACGCCAAGACGCGGGCCGCCGCGCTGGTTCTGCGGTACGGATATAGCCACGACCGGAAGGATCTCGATCGGGCGGCGGTGCTGCTGAAGGAAAGCGTCGGCCATTACCAGCGGCTGGTGGCGCTTACCGACAAGACGTATCGCGAAGCGTGCAGCGTTCACAGTGTGTCGCGGCGCATCCCGTTTCGCGGCGCCCCCGGAAAATATACGCACTGGCGCGACTGCCTGCCGGAGTACGAGCGGGAGCTCGCGATCTTCGAGCGGAACTTGAAGGCGCTCCAGACTTCGGGCGCCGCGGGGCAGAAGCAGGGGCTGGACTGGCTGTTTGAACAGTAGCCTTCGGGACGAACTCAGCCGCGAGATGAGCCCCTACCCGCTGCCGGACCGAAGTCAGAGTCGGCCGAGTAGAAGACAGCTCACATCCTCCCTGGCCGGGATCTTCGCATCGAACGTTACTAAGGTCAATCGAGCGGCGTGGACGAATGCGCAGAGGTACGCGTCGGTCCATAGGTTCGGCGATCTCAACGAGCCTTCTGTGAACGCTGCCCACGTTTCAGGGAGTTCGTTAGGCTCTGCGAAGTAACCGATTCGCCGGTCCAATCGCAGAGCGCGATACGCCTGCCACGCTTCTTGGGGCCTCATGACCTCTTCTTGCATGACGTGCGTGTTCGTCAACAGCCGCAGAAAACCCAACTGGGTAAGGCGGCAGAACGCGAGCTTTTCGTCTTCAAGACTGCTGAACCAGTGCTGGGCCGCGCGATGGTGGGTGTGGCGTTCTGCAGCCAGCGCAATCCAGACGTTGACGTCAGGCAAGTAGGTCATCAAAGTCGAAATTCGACAGGTCCAGCGTTCCCGGCCGTCTGGAGCGGATTACCGGTAGCTCGACCTCGCGATCGCCATATGAACCGAATGTTCCCGGCCCGAGGTTCCCTTGGACTTCTTTCTCTACGGCTTCCACGATAAACTGCTCCACGGTAGCTCCACGTGAGGCTGCCAATGCTTCACTCTTCTGGTAGAGGGAATCGGGAAGATTCACTGTGGTTTGCATAAAATGTTCGCCCCGTTCATTCTCCCATGCCGCAAGGCTGTGGCGAAAGTGGTCTATTGGGCACCTCGGGCGCCCGTTAGAACTGAATCTCCACACGCGTGCGGGCGTGCACCTTTTCCAGTTTGACGATCGAACTCGCGGGGCGTCGCGACGTCAGTCCGTTGATCGCTATCGAGCGGATGGTGCGGCCGTCCGGTAACGGAAAACGCGCGATCACATCCACCGGATCTTTGGGCGCGTCCAATTCGAGCACCATTTTCCCGGCCGCGGGATACGACAGACGGTAGGACGCGGGACCACCGAGCAGCGTGGGAGCGTTACGAACGGAGATCTCATCGCCCACGCCGATCCAGTTGGCGGGGATACCGGCGAGGATATCAAGAGCGCCATCCCGCTCCAGAAGCAGCATGTCCCGGACCAGGTTCACCAGGTTGGCATTGGCCCAGGCTTCGGGCATGTCGCCGGTGCCCATCTGGTTGTCGAGGTTCCGGTTGTTAGTGCTGTTCGGGCAGGTGGTCGGGACGGTCTTATCGACCCGAATCTCTTCGCGCCAGACGTTGGTGGAATAAGAATGATTCAACGTTGCGACCAGGAGGTTGGCGGCCTTGGCGACGTCGCCGCGGCGCAGGTAGACTTCCGCCACGTTCATGGAATTGCCGGGCCAGACGCCCCCGAATCCCAGCCACGCCATGTTGGTGGGAAGGCCCTGGCGCATGCTGCGCTCGACCCGCGTCAAGAGGCCGGTGATGAGCGGATCGACCGGCTTGAAAAGCTCCGTGGGATAGACCGCCACGAAGCTCTGCGACCACGCCGCTTCCGGAGAGACGGGCATGGCGGGGAGGTAAGCCGGCGTGCCCTGTTCCAGTTTCAGCGCTCGCTGGATCGAAGCGAAGATGGCATCGTGGTAACTGTCGTATTCGCTCCGAAGCCACCGGGCGTCTTCCTGGTTTCCCAGTTCCACCGCTGCCTTGCGAGCGCATTCCACGGCGTAGAGCGCGAAAAAATTGTGGGGGAACGCGTGGCCCTCGGGGATTCCGCTATCGCCGTAGCTCCATGGCAGGAGCCCGGACCAGTAGGGCTTCTCACCCGGCTGAAGCTTGGGCGCCGTTTCGGCTTTGCAACTCCACGGAATGGCGCGGCGGGTGGGCTTCGCGCCCGCGGGCGGGTCTATGCTCTCAACATCGCCTTCGAGATCGCTTTCTTCCCGGTGGTACCCGACCCAGCGGGCGGCTGCCAGCAGATGCGGGTACGCGCGAGCCAGCCAGGCGCGATCGCGCGTGAACGAGTAATACTCCCAGGCGCCAGCCGCGTTGCCGCCGATGTTATCCCAGGAAGGCCAGCCGCTGATTGGCGGACCATCCCATTCCCCATCGTCCATCTGAATATGGAAAGCGTGTTCGAGAGACTCCCGTGCGAGATCGGAGCGCCCCAGCAGGTGGAGCGCGCGCGCCTGGAAATACTCGCCGCGGCCCCAGAACTGGCGATAGCCGCCAGGACCGTCGAGAATCCAGAAATCGCCGGCGGCATCGTATTCGGTCAGGATCAACACGTAGGCGAAGGAAGAGTAGAAGAAGTCTTCCAGCGTTTTCTCGGGAAGGTGGATCTGGGGCCCTTTCGCCCAGATGGCCTGCCACGAACCTTGCGCGCGGGCCAGCAGGGTATCGCCGGTCTCACCATTGATCGCCGATTGGTTGGCCGCTCGAAGATCGTACGGAACCATGAGCCACAGGGTTTGGGTGGAGTTCGCGGGCACGGTCCAGCGGCAGGCGAGGGTCAGGCCGCCGGTCTTGGGAACGCACGCGGTGGTCGACGGCTGGACCAGCACGATCTCGTAGCCATCGCGCGTGACGAGCGTGTTTTGGCGAGCGTGTCCGGGGAGATTGTAGTGCTTGCCGCTCAACCGCGTTTCAAGCGTGAGGGATCGTCCCGACCGGTTGGCGGCTTGCAAGCGGACCACGTCGAGTCCCTGCATGCCGGCCTCCGCGGCAAATGCGAGTTCTTCCAGCGCCAGATCGCCCGCGGTCAACTGGGTCACCACGAAGGGATAGCGGCCTTCGTGAAGGCTTTGCGGTCCGGGCGGAAGCGGAGTTTCGCGATCGCCGTCGATCTGGAAGCTCTTCATGTCGAGCGCTCCATCCATCTGCCCGCTGAAGCCGAAGGGCGAGTCCAGCGGCTTGCGTTTCAGACTCCACTGGGACCAACGGAGACTGCCGTCCTTTTCGACCAGGGTTTTGTGACTGCCCATCGGCAGCCCGATCAGGCTGTGCGCGTTTCGATTGGCGAACTGGTGGGTAATCGCGAAAGGATCGGCGGCCGACGCCGCTCCGAGCGCGCATAGGAATGCGAGGGTGAATTTCATGGCAATTGCTGACATTATATAGATTGGTTCGTGCGAGGAACCGAACGGTCATGAAATACTGGTGGGCAGTCTGGCTTACTCTGGGTGTGCTCCCTCGGGCGCATGCGGCCGACCCGATGTTGTTCGTGTATTTCAAGGAACCAGCGGCTGGAATCGTCGCCTCCCGGCCGCGCGGCGCCAGCCGCTGGCCATTGAGACATTGCCGGATACAACGTACGGCTAGTACTGTCATAACGGGAGACGCACTGGAAGGCCTAACCAAGATCCGTATTGTGTGCGGCCAGCAAAGGGCCTAGCATTCCCAGAGTGCCTCGAATACCGAAGGGAAGTGCTAAGTTGCGCTATTTGCATTGGGGAAGAGTTATGAGCTGTCAGGAAAGAGACAAAATAATCCTGGCCTTCTTGCTGGCGGTGAATGAGGGCAACAATGCCGCGTCGGACCTGGAAGACGCCACCAACGACACGCAGCGAACCGAGGCACTCAGGATCATGGAAAGCGCCAAGGGCTTCTGCTACCACTTGCGAACCCAGGTGCTCATTCACTGTCTGCAGCACGGGTGTTGAACCCGGCCTCTTGACGTCGCCGAAGGGGGCGGGTCGCCGTGGCTTCCGGGTCGCGGCTCTGTCTGAAGTGGCCCCTCCGCGCAGGGTGTTACACTGATCCATAATGCCTTACAGCCACATCCTGTTTGAGGCGGATGACCACGGAATTGCGCTCATCACGGTGAACCGGCCCGACAAGCTGAACGCGCTCTCCGGCGCCCTGGTTGCGGAACTGAGAGATGCCTTTGAGCGCGTGGCGCGGGAAGGCTCTGTTCGCGCCGCCGTGGTTACGGGATCCGGTGAAAAGGCCTTCGTGGCCGGCGCCGATATCAAGGAACTCGCGTCGCTTTCGGCCATCGAAGCGCGCGAATATGCGCTGCGGGGCCAGCAGGCATTTCGCCTGCTCGAGACCCTCCCCAAGCCCACCGTTGCCGCGATCAATGGCTTTGCCTTGGGCGGAGGCCTGGAACTGGCTATGGCGTGCAGCGTGCGGTTCGCCTCGGAGAACGCCAAACTCGGACAGCCCGAAGTGAAATTGGGGATCATTCCCGGCTATGGAGGAACGCAGCGGCTTCCTCGCCTGGTGGGACGCGGCCGCGCTTTGGAGATGTTGCTTTCGGGCGAACCGGTGACGGCCGCCGAAGCGCATCGCATTGGCCTGGTGAATGCCGTGGTACCGCAGTCGGAGCTTCTGCACTACAGCCGGTCCTGGTTGCACAAGACGCTGGCCAACGCACCGGTCGCGCTCGGGTTGGTCCTGGAATCTGTGGATGTAGGGCTGGATATGGGGCTCGATACCGGCCTGCGCTTCGAGGCGGCTGCCTTCGGAGTCAGCGCGGCAACCGAAGACCGCCGGGAGGGCACGCGCGCGTTCCTGGAAAAGCGCAGCCCGGCCTTCGCGGGGAAATGAGATATGTCAAGAGTATTTGAAGGGCAGCTATCCGCTGCGGGACTCCGGTTCGCCATCATCGTCAGCCGCTTCAACAGCTTCATCACCGAGCGTCTGTTCGCGGGCGCCATGGATGCGCTGAACCGTACCGGCGCTAATCCGGACCTGATCGACGTCATCAAGGTGCCGGGTTCGTGGGAGGTGCCGGTGATCGCCGGGGAAGTGGCCCGCCAACATCGGTACGACGCGATCATCTGTCTCAGCGCGGTCATCCGCGGCGAAACCCCACACTTCGACTATGTGGCGTCGGAGGCGGCCAAAGGTGTGGCCCATGTGGCCGCCGAGACCGGAGTGCCCGTGGCCTTCGGCGTGCTCACGACCAATACGTTGGAGCAGGCCATCGACCGTGCGGGAGCCAAGGGCGGCAATAAAGGGTTCGACGCCGCCATGACCGCGATCGAAATGGCCAATCTGCTGAAAACGCTCCGGCAGGCTACCTAATGCCCTCGCGACGCAGTTCCCGGCAGCGCGCCCTACAGATACTCTTTTCGTGGGATACCCGCAGGCAGCCGGTGGACGAGTCTATCGACGCATATTACGATACCCTGTTTTCCGAAGAGCATCCCGAGCGCGAGCCGTTTGTGGCCGATCTGGTCCGCGGGACGGTGGAACATCTCGCCGCGGTGGACGAACAGATATCCAGGCATGCCGAGCATTGGCGGATGGAACGGATGCCCGCAGTGGACCGCAATATCCTGCGACTGGCGGTCTACGAGATGATTTACGTTGGCACTCCAGCCGCCGTTACCATCGATGAGGCCCTGGAATTGGCCCGCAAATTCTCCAATGAAGAATCCGTCCAGTTCGTGAACGGGGTTCTGGATGCGATCCACCGGGGAATGCCGCTGGGCGCTGGGGCCGGGGGCCAGGGGCCGGGGGCCGCAGGCACGTAGCGCCGGCGGTCTTGCCGCCGGTGACAGCTTCCCCGTCTTTTCCGTAGCCAATCGAAGCCTTCCAGCGTCTAATCGGACAGGTACGGTATACTTTGCTTAAGAAGGACGGTTTCCGAAATGGCCCAGCCGAGGCGCTCCCTTTTTGTATTGCCGCTGATTGTACTGATCTTTTCCATTCTGGGTGGTTTTTATGGCCCCAGGGTCCAGTTGGCGGCCGCCGCTGCCGACGCGGATCCGGCGTCGGAGCCGGAGGCGATTTCGCTCGACCGGGACATGGACAGTGTCACCAGGGCATTTGCGCTGGTGCAACAGAACTTCGCCGAGCCGGTGAGCGCCGATAAGGCTATTTACAAAGGCGCCATTCCAGGAATGCTGCGGACCCTGGATCCGCACTCGAACTTCTTCGACCCCAAGGACTACCGGGCACTGATTGAAGAACAGAAGGGCACCTACTTTGGAGTGGGCATGCAGGTGGCTTCGCGCAACGGGAAGACGGTGGTGATTGCGCCGTTCCCAGGCTCCCCGGCGTACAAAATCGGGTTGCGCCCCGGTGACATTATCGTCTCCGTAAACGACAAGTCCACGGAAAACCTGAACACCACGGAAGTGGCTGACATCCTCAAGGGGCCTCGCGGCACGCCGGCCAAGGTCGTCGTATCGCGCGAAGGCGCTCCGGACTACCTCAGCTTCACCGTAATCCGCGACGAGATCAGCCGTAAGAGCGTGCCGGACGGCTTCTTGGTCAAGGCGGGTATCGCGTACATCAAGATTCTGCAATTCGGCGAAACCACCGGGACCGAGTTGGATGAGAATTTGCGGCGCTTGGGCGAGAACAATATCAAGGGGCTGGTGTTGGATCTCCGCGGCAATCCCGGCGGCCTGTTGAACACGGGCGTGGCCGTGGCCGACCATTTCCTGCAGAAGAACCAGCTCATCGTTTCCCACCACGGCCGTGCCTCGGCCGAACACCCCTACTTCGCGCGTAACGGTAACCACGGGCATGACTACCCCATCGTGGTGCTGGTTGACCGGAATTCGGCTTCGGCGGCTGAAATTGTTTCCGGCGCCTTACAGGATCATGACCGAGCCTGGATTCTGGGCGAGACCACCTTCGGGAAAGGCTTGGTCCAGACCGTGCTCCCCATGCGCGACACCACCGCCCTGGCCTTGACTACGGCGCATTTCTACACGCCCAGCGGACGCCTGATCCAGCGGGATTACAGCAATAAGTCGTTCTACGACTATTACTTCCACAAGGACGAGAATGCCCGTAACCCCCTGGACGTGAAGATGACCGACAGCGGCCGTACCGTCTATGGCGGGGGCGGCATCACGCCCGACGAGAAATTCGCAACCCCCAAGCTGGACTCGCTGGAGGTTTCGCTGCTCCGCAATGGATTCTTCAGCTTTACGCGCAAGTACTTCACGAAGCACACCGCCACCTTGTCCAAGGGATGGATGCCGGACGATGCGGTCCTCAACGAGCTGCACGACTACCTGCTCCAGAGCGGCACCAAATTCGCGGAGACTCAATTCATCGAGGACCACGACTGGATCAAGCGCTTTCTGGCGAAAGAGATGTACATCTACGCTTTCAATGTGGATGAGAGCGACCGGGTATTCGCCCAGACCGACCCCGAAGTCGAAAGGGCCATCGAAGCCATGCCGAAGGCCAGCACGTTGGCGCAGGGCGCGAAGAAGGTGATTGTCCAGCGCATGTCCGGCCAGCCGCAGGTGGTTGGGGCGCACTAGGACAGTGGGGCAGACGATCGTCTTTCGTCGTCTGTCAGCCGGCCCTTTGGCCGGCTTGGGCGTTTTTCTGTATTCGGGCTCGGGGCGTGTTTGGAGGAACAGGTCGGCTTCCAGCCGACTGACAGACGACAGAAACCGATCGTCTGTCCCACCGAACAACGCCTGTGTCACAATCGGTACTTGAACCCCACTCCCCAGATCGTCATCCTCGACGCGGGTGGTCAGTATTGTCACCTGGAAGCGCGCAAGGTCAGGGATCTCGGCGTCTACGCGGCCGTCTTCCCTAGCGAAACCCCAGCGGCCGAGATCGCCTTTGCTAAAGGCATCATCATCTCCGGCGGTCCCAGCAGCGTTTACGATCCCGGCAGCCCCAACGTGGATCCTGCCATATTCGCCCACTGTCAGCCTGTGCTCGGCATCTGCTACGGCCAGCAGTTGATGGCTCACCTGTTGGGTGGCGAGGTGACGCGGGGAGAAAAGGGCGAGTATGGTCTCGCCACCCTGGAACTTGACGACACTACCGACCCCCTGTTCGCCGGACTCTCCGGCCGCCAACAGATCTGGATGAGTCACCGCGATGTGGTGGGCGCCGTCCCCGAGGGCTTTACGGCCGTCGGCCGCACCGAGACCTGCGCGGTAGCCGCCATTGCGGACCCTCACCGGAAGCTCTACGGCCTGCAGTTTCATCCCGAAGTGGTCCATACGGTTCGCGGCATGGAGTTCCTCTCCAACTTCGTATTTCGCGTCTGCGGTTGCCAGAAGGATTGGGACCCACGCCATCGCGTACCGGCGATCGAGCGGGAGATCCGCGACCAGGTTGGCTCGCGCAGCGTCTTCTTCTTCGTGAGCGGCGGAGTGGATTCCACGGTCGCCTTTACCCTGTGCACACGCGCCCTGGGGCCCGGCCGCGTGCGCGGAGTCTACGTCGATACCGGCCTGATGCGCCAGGGGGAAACCGACGTGGTCCGCCAGATGCCCGGCCTCGCGATTGAGCATGCCGAAGAGCAGTTTCTGGGCGCGTTGGCGGGCGTCACCGATCCGGAGCAGAAGCGCCACATCATCGGCGAGGAATTCGTGCGGGTGCAGGAGCGTGTGATCGAATCGCGGCGCCTATTGGATGAAAACTGGATTCTCGGGCAGGGCACCATCTACCCCGACACCATCGAGTCCGGCGGCAGCGCCAAGGCCTCGGTCATCAAGACGCATCACAACCGCGTGGCTGGAATCCAGAAGCTCATGGAAAGCGGGCGAATTGTCGAGCCTCTCACATCCTTCTACAAGGACGAGGTACGCGAGATCGGCCGCGAACTCGGTCTTCCCGGGCAACTCTTGAACCGCCATCCGTTCCCCGGCCCGGGCCTGGCGATCCGCTGTCTCTGCTCGGCTTTCGACGCGCCGCTGCGGACCACGCCGGAAGGCACAATCATCCCCGTGAACTCGGTGGGCGTCCAGGGCGATTCGCGCAGCTACGCGCCGGTTTTGGCGATCGATTCGCTGGATCATGCACGCGCGACGGCCCTGATCAATCGCCTCACGGACGTGAATCGGGTGGTCGCCGGGGTGGCGCTGAAGACTCCCCTTTCCGATATGCAGGTGCGCGCCTGCTCGATGACTACCGCGCGTATTGCCCGGCTGCGATGTGCCGACGCCATCGTACGCCGGGTGTGTTTCGAAAGCGACTACGAGCGCCGCGTCTGGCAGTTTCCGGTAATCCTGATCCCGCTGGGGACGGCGGAGTCGCCGGACTCCATTGTGCTGCGCCCCGTGGAATCCGTGGACGGAATGACCGCCCAATCGGTCCTGATGCCAAGCGATCTCCTCGGCCGGCTCTGTTCCGAGATTCTACAAGTGGAGGGCATCGCCGGAGTCTTTTACGACCTGACACACAAGCCCCCCGGCACGATCGAGTGGGAATAATTTCGGGGACAGGCTACGCAACCCCTAAACTCCACGCTGCTAGTTCCGAGTGCGGGCTGGGCAGAGTTTGGGGGTGGCGTAGCCTGTCCCCGAAATTCTACGCCCGAGATTCTACGCCAGATTCAGAACCTGTTTCACCGTTCCGCTCTGGTCCTGGATCTTCTGCTGGAGCATCATCAGCGCGTAGATGAGCTGCTCGGGACGCGGCGGGCAGCCGGGCACGAAGACGTCGATCGGGATCACCTGGTTCACCGGAACCAGCGCGTAATTGTTGAACACGCCGGTGGACGTGGCGCAGGCGCCCATCGAAATGGCCCACTTGGGCTCCGGCATCTGCTGGTACAGGTGGCGGATCACCGGGGCCATCTTCTGCGACACGCGTCCGGCGATGATCATCAGGTCCGACTGCCGCGGCGACCCGCGGAACACCTCCGCGCCGAAGCGCGCGATATCGAACCGCGATGCGCCCATCGACATCATCTCAATGGCGCAACAGGCCAACCCGAACGTCATCGGCCAGATGGAGTTCTTCCTTGCCCAGTTCACCGCGTTGTCGAGCGACGTGAACAGGATCCCTTCCGATGCCGCGGCGGCGGCATTGTCCACCACGTAGTTGTCCACGCGCCCAAACAGGTCCGGATCGCTGGCAAAGGGAGTATTCATATCCATATCTTCGCATGAGTCCGGGCGCTCCTGTAATATGGGAAGGTCGGGCTTCGTCGGCCCGTGCTTCCCTTTCATGCCATCCGACATATTCCTGCAGTTACTGGAGCGCGCCGCAGCCGCGTGTGGAGTGGACCCGGGCTTCTGGGACATCTGGGGCCGTCATCATGCCACCACCACGGAGGCCCAGCAGGTGATCCTGCGGGCGATGGGTATCGCCGCGGACGATGCGGAGCGGTTGGAGCACTCCCTCGCGGCTCTCATCCGGCGTGAATGGGAGCGGCTGGTGCCGCCCGCAGTGGTGGCCCGCGAATCGGCCGAAGTGGAGTTGTCCCTTTCGGTGCCGGCCGACTTGTTGGAGGAGCGCCTGGGGATCTCGGTTCGCCGGGAGGACGGCTACACCGCGGAATACGAGATGAGGATGGTTGACCTTTGGCAGACCGGATCCCTCGAAATGGAGGGCCGCCAGTGGGTGCGGAAGCAGGCGCGGATTCCCATCGAACTGCCGCTCGGCTATCACGACATCTCCGTTCAAGTGGGCTCGCTCCGCGCCACCACCCGGTATATCGTGACGCCGGACCGCGCCTGGACGGGGCCTCAGCCTGGCCCCGCCGGCCGCTCGGCGGGGATTGCCGTCAGCCTGTACGGCGTACGCTCGGGCCGGAATTGGGGCTGCGGAGATTTCGGCGATCTGCTCGAGATCGTGGACTGGGTCTCCGAGCAACTCGAAGCCGGCTTCGTGGCGTTAAATCCCCTGCATGCCATCCACAATCGCCGCCCCTTCAACACCAGCCCGTATTTGCCGAACTGCATCTTTTACCAGAACTTCCTCTACCTGGATGTAGAGGGCATGGAGGACTTCCCCGAATGCCGGCGGGCGCGGAATTTGCGCCAGTCGCCCGCCGTGGCTGCCGAGATCGACGAATTGCGCCGTTCCCCGTTTGTGGAGTATGAGCGGGTTGCCGCGCTGAAGCTGCGGTTCCTGAAGCTGCTGTTCCTCCGGTTTCTGCGAGAGTGGCATACCGGATCGCCGCGCGCCCGCGAGTTTGAGGCTTTTCTGACGCGGGAAGGCGACCTGCTGGAGAAGTTCGCCACTTACTGCGCGCTGGACGAGCACCTCCACCAGCGCAACCCGGACATGTGGAACTGGAAGGAATGGCCTGTGCCCTATCAGGACCCGTCCTCGGAGGAAACCCGCGCATTTCGCAAACGGTACTGGCGCCGGGTGATGTTTTACCAGTTCCTGCAGTGGCAGATCGACATCCAACTCAGCCGTGCCCAGCAAAGGGCGCGCGACCGTCATCTTCCCATCGGCTTGTATCACGATCTGGCGCTCGCCACGGACCAGTTCGGCTCGGACCTCTGGGCGCACCGCCCGTTCTTCGTGGCAGGCTGCCGGGTGGGATCGCCTCCGGACGACTTCGCGCCCAAAGGCCAGGACTGGGGCTTTCCCCCGCCCCACGCCGAACGGCATCGGGAAGACGGATACCGGCTGTTTGCCGAATCCATCCGCAAAAACTGCCGCCACGGCGGCGCATTGCGCATCGACCATGTGATGCGCCTCTTCCGCCTGTACTGGATTCCGGAAGGCAGCGATGCCATGGAAGGTGCGTATGTGCGGGAGCGCTCCGACGATCTGGTGCGCATCCTGGCGCTCGAAAGCGTGCGGAACCAAGTGGTGGTGGTCGGCGAGGATCTGGGGACCGTGGAGCCGGCGGTCCGCGAGACCCTGGCGCGTTTCGGGATTCTCAGCTACCGGCTCTTCTATTTCGAGAAGAACAAGGCCGGCGAGTTCCGCCGCGACGACGAATACCCAATTCAGGCGGTGGTCTCCTCGACCACGCACGACCTGCCGACGCTAGCCGGGTTCTGGATATCGGCCGACGTGGAGGCTCGCCACGCCGCCGGCATGCTGGATGACGAGGGTTTCCGTTCGCAGGTGGCCGGCCGCATGATCGAAAAGCAGAAGATGCTGGATGTCCTCTTTCAAGTTGGGCTCATGCCGGCCCACTTGCCCCGTCGAGCTGACGCCTATCCGGAGCTGACCGGCGAACTGCACAACGCCATCATTGGATTTCTGGCGCGGACACCGTCGCAGCTCCTGGCCATCAACCAGGAAGACCTGACGAAGGAGCGGTTCCAGCAGAACCTTCCGGGGACCACGTGGCAGTACCCCAACTGGGGGCGAAAGATGCGGTTCACCGTGGAGGAGTTGAAGTCGGACCCGGAAGCGCGCGGGTATACCAAAATGTTCCGGAACTGGATCGTGGATTCGGGAAGAGGGAGTCAGTAGCGCCGGCGGTCTTGCCGCCGGTGACTTGCCCACCGGTAGCCGCTGTCATCTCCGGGCATGCGTGAGGATCGACCCGGCGATCGCCGGCAGCGGCAGGATCGTATCCACGGCGCCGCGCTTGATGGCCTCATTGGGCATCCCGAAGACCACCGAAGTGGCTTCATCCTGAGCGATTGTGGTGGCTCCCGCCTGTTTCATTTCGAGCATCCCTCGGGCTCCGTCGTCGCCCATCCCGGTCATGATCACTCCGACCGCATTTCGTCCCGCGTAACGCGCGGCTGAGCGAAACAGCACGTCGACCGAGGGACGATGCCGGGAGACCAGCGGGCCTTCCTTGACATCGACGTAGTATCGCGCGCCGCTGCGTTTTAGCAGCAGGTGATAGTTCCCAGGCGCGATCAGCGCCCGCCCGCGCAGCACGGTATCGTTAGTCTCCGCCTCTTTTACGGTAATTCGGCAGAGGCTGTCCAAACGATTGGCAAAAGCTCGGGTGAACACTTCAGGCATGTGCTGCACCACGACGATCCCCGGGGCGTCTGCGGGCAGCACTTCGAGCACCGACCGAAGAGCCTCGGTTCCCCCGGTCGACGCCCCAATGACGACCACTTTTTCCGTGGTTTCAATCATCGCCCCCGTGGCGCGGGACAGGACAGCATCCGCCGTGAGTTTCGGCGCGATGGCGCGGTCCGGCGTGGAAACTTGCAAACGCGCCCCTGCCGCTGCCTTGACAGCCTCGCAAAGTGTTGCGCTCGATTCCTCCAGGAATTGCTTGCTCCCCAGACGTGGCTTGGCGATGATATCGACGGCCCCGTACTCCAGCGCCTTGAGCGTCGTCTGCGCTCCTTCTTCAGCAAGGCTGGAGCAGATGACCACCGGTATGGGGTGCTGGCTCATGATCTTCTGCAAGAACGTCAACCCGTCCATGCGGGGCATCTCGATATCCAGCGTGATCACATCCGGCACCTGCTCCGCAATCCGGTCGGCCGCGACAAAGGGGTCGCACGCCGTGCCGATTACTTCGATGGCAGGGTCTTTGGATAGAACCTCGCTCAGGGTCTGGCGAACTACCGCGGAATCGTCAACGATGAGGACGCGGATTCGTGGCTTGCTCATGAGGGTATTCCTTCCGGTTTCAATTGCCACATGTGGCTCACAGTTTCGGCACCCTCCAAGCCGCCAGCCGGTGCACTAATACTTCACCCGTCCCGGTGTGGAAGTGAATGGTCCGGCCGCGGAATCCACCCAAGTCGGATGCCAACACCGTCAGCCCCTCCTCCGCCAGCGTCTCTACCGCTACCTGGCGATTCTGCGCGCCAACGGTGAGTTTGCCGCCCCGGGCTGCGGCAACCGGGAGCACATCGGCGCCTCCGAACAGCTTCACTTCCAGTTCGCGGCGGGAGGCCCCCAAAGCATCAAACTGCTGTGCCAGGTAGCGAATGCTGCAGTCCACATAACGGTGCCCGTCAGAAAGGCTGGAGCCGGCCGGCCAGACCAATGGAGATCTGGGCAGGACGCCGTGACACAGGGCTCCGGCGCCTAGTCGCGCGCACCAGAAAGTCACACCGACGCACGATCCCAGAATCGTTTGCAGAATCGTCGGGTCGCGCGCCAGGTAGAGTTCGCCAGGTTGCAGGCTAAGTTGCGCCAGACTGGATGCCGTTGCTATCATCCGACCTTCCTATAGACCGATGGGGCGGTGGGAACCAGCGGCAAGTCCATGCCTTGCAGCGACTCGGAATGGCCTGCGAAGAAATATCCGCCCGGAGCGAGCTGCCGTGTAAGTTTTTGAAGAAGCCTGATCTGTGTCGGCCGATCGAAGTAGATGATGACGTTCCGGCAGAAGATGATCTCCGGCGACTCGGACAGGCCGAAGTCCGCGTCCATGAAGTTAACGCGCCGAAACTCGATCAGTGCGCGCAGTTCGGGAACCACACGAACCAAATCCGACTCCGGATCGCGGCTCCGCATGAAGTACTTTCGCCGAAGATCCTTGGGAACCGGGGCCACGAGCCCGGATTTGAAGACGCCCAGGTGGGCCTTGGCCAACACGTCGGTCGAGATATCGGTAGCCAGCACGCTGAACCGAAAGCCGGGGTGGGCGTTGGCATGTTCACTCAGGACCATGGCGATGGTATAGGGTTCTTCCCCGGTCGAGCAGCCGGCACTCCAGGCCAGCGACTTCCGGCCGGCTCCGTTGCGCGAGAGAAGCTCCGGCAGGGCTTGCGAGACCAGGTAGTCGAAATGACCCGCTTCGCGAAAGAAATCGGTCTTATTGGTGGTGACGGCGTCGATTAGATGGACCAGTTCGTCTTCTTGCCGTTCGGAGGCAAACACATAATCGCAGTACTCGCGGCTCGATGAAAGCTGGAGATCGCGCAACCGGCGTTTGAGCCGGATCTCCAGCATTAACTTCTTGTCGGAATTCAAATTGATGCCGGATTCCGCGTAGATCAGAGTGCGAAGCCTGTCGAAATCCGCGTTGGAGAGGCCTTCATTCCGGGTGCTCATGTTGAGAGGGGAGGCGGGGCGCGATCGAATCGAGCCCCGCTCCGGTCAGGCGTGCACTTCCGCCATAGGCTTGTCGTGTTCCGCGCCGCGGACCGCCGACAACTCCTCGGCGGAAAAGACGCGGTCGATGTCCAAGATCATGATGAATTGCGAGTCGCGCTTCCCCATGCCCTTGATGAAGTCGGTCCGGATCTGCGTGCCGATTCTGGGCGCGGGCTGAATCTGCTCCGGCTCCAGGTCAATGACTTCCTCGACCGAATCGGCCAAAGCGCCAATAACAGTCGACTCGCCATCCAGCAACATCTCCACGACCACGATGCAAGTATTCACCGTCTTTTCGGTCTTCGACATCTCGAAGCACAGCCGCAGGTCGACGACCGGCACTACGTTTCCCCGGAGATTGATGACACCGCGCATAAAGTCGGGTGTGCGGGGGATCTTGGTGATGGTCGTGAAATCGAGCACTTCCCGCACCTTGGCGACGTCCGTGGCGAATACCTCGTTTCCTAGTTTGAAGGTGAGGTACTGCCGGGTATCAGTTATTTCGGTAACGCTCATAGTTGGTTTCCTTTCGCATCCTGAAGTTGAGCCGCGGGCCGGTAGGGACCCGCGGCGCTTGGTCTAGTAGCGTTCGAATTCCTTATCGATGTGGTCGCCTGTATCCTTCATCTTGAGAGCCACTCCAGGTTTGGCAACCCGTCTCGAACTGGCGGGGGCGCCGCTATGGGCAACCGCCTCGTGGAGTTTTGCCAACGACCCGGCGGGCTTCGCCGCGGACCTCGCGGGCGGAGCTTGTCCGTTATCCCCCGTGCGGAAGAAGCCGAGCGCGCTGATGAGCTGCTCGGACTGGCCCGTCAGTTCCTCAGTGGTAGAAGCCATCTCTTCAGCCGCCGAAGCATTCTGCTGGATGACCTTCTCCAGTTGCTGCAGTGCCTTGTTGATCTGCTCCGACCCGGTATCCTGCTCCTTGCTGGCCGCGGTGATCTCCTGTACCAGCTCCGCTGTCTTCTGGATGTCAGGCACCAGCTTTTCGAGCATCTCTCCGGCTTTCTCCGATACTCTCACCGTCGTGCCGGAGAGCTGGTTGATCTCGCCGGCGGCTTTCTGGCTACGCTCCGCCAGCTTGCGGACCTCCGCAGCCACTACGGCGAACCCCTTGCCGTGTTCACCGGCGCGTGCCGCTTCGATGGCGGCATTTAAGGCCAACAGGTTGGTCTGGCGCGCAATCTCCTCGATGATGGAGATCTTGCTGGCAATCTCTTTCATCGCCGCGACCGCCTCCAGCACGCACTTGCCGCTCTCCTGCGCGTCCTTGG
>OBLT010000740.1_pt1 | contig 20958 bp, 18 predicted proteins | sample 1518721 | NCBI WGS metagenome assembly OBLT01 (sample SAMEA3539307, study PRJEB22396) | soil metagenome | biome: tundra; feature: field; material: soil | place: USA | collected 2010-05 | depth 0.15 m | reverse complement strand
GCGACTAGTTAGCCCTGGCTTTCATCCGGGATGCCCAGCTGACCGGCGCGTCGACTGTAAAGCGCTCCTGAGCTAGCAAGCCCGCGCTCTTCAGCCACGTCATCCTCAGCTTCCTTCGGTCTGCGGGCCCAGCGGCCGGCTCATCGGCCAGATGGCGGGCTGATCCAAACCAGACGCGAGCGTGGCTGTGGAAGGCGGCCTGGGTGTGAGCGCCCGCCTGGGCCGCGTCCTGAACCATCAGGCCGGGCTGCAGCGCCCCGGTGACCAGCGCTTGCGCCGGACCACCAGGCGAGCTAGAGTCAAACTAGTTTTAAAATCAAAGTTCTATGTGGAGATGAGTACTGATGGATGACCCCGATGCGCTCGGCTCTCCTCAGCCATTGGCGGCGGGCGAGGAGCTCTCACCGCAAGAGCTGCTGGAGCTGATCAGGACCCAGCACGAGGGCGCGGCCCGGGACCTCTACGTCGACCCGGCACGGATCCTGGTCAGCTGGGGCGTGGCGTGGACGCTCGGCTTCGGCGCCTTCTACTTCGCCTCGTCCCGCGCCCGGTGGCACTTCGTGCCGCTCTGGGCGGCGGCCGCAGTCCTTGTCACGCTCTCAGCTGTCGCCGTGGCGGGGGCTGTCACCCAGATGGCTCGCCAGGGCCGGGGGGTGCAGGGGCCGTCGCGGACGGTCAGCGCCAGGTACGGCTGGAGCTGGCCGCTGGCCTTCGCCGGAGTGTTCGCACTGAACATCGGACTGTCCCAGCATGGCCTCCCGGCCTCGCTCGCCCCGCTGCTGTGGCCGGGAAGCTCCGCGGTGGTCGCCGGAGTGCTGTACCTCGCTGGCGGTGTCTTGTTCGCCGACCGCGTCCAGTACGGCCTGGGGGCCTGGATGCTGGCCGTGGGGGCAGGCAGCGTGCAGGCCGGCTGGCCAGCGAACTTCGCCGTACTGGCCCTGGCCGGCGGTGGCGGTTTCCTGGCCGCCGCCGTGTTCATCCTGGCCCGGGCCCGCCGCGCCCGGCCGCAACCATGAGCACCGACACGCCCGCGAGCGCGGAACCTCCCCGCCAGCCAGCCCTGCCGGCCCTGGACCCGGTCATCCACGCGCAGCCCCGCCTGCGGGTGACCGTCACCCTGGCCACGCTGGCCGACGGCGACCGGATCACCTTCCCCCGCCTCCAGGAACTGGCAGGCATGACCGCCGGCAACCTGGCCACCCACCTCAGGAAGCTCGAAGACGCCGGCTACGTCCGCGTCACCAAGGCCTACCGGCGGCGCACCCCGGTCACCTGGCTCTCCCTCACGCCCGCCGGCCGGCTCGCCTTGGAGGAGTACGCCGCTGCGCTGCGGACGCTGCTGGCCAGTGCCAGCCAAGACCCTGACCATCACGACAAGGAGGACGCAACACCATGACCGAGAAGACCTCAACGAGCTCCCAGGCACCTGCACCCCCGCCGCCCGGTCGCTACCGCCTCGAATCTGGTCGCGGCACTATCCGCGCCAGCGCCAGGGCGATGTTCGGGCTCTTCACCGTGAAGGGCACCTTCCGGATCCGTGACGGCGAGATCTGCATCGCCGAGGACCCGGCCGCCTGCACCGCCAGGGCAACCATCGACGCATCGAGCTACGACTCGGGCAACGCCCGGCGGGACCGGGACGTCTCCTCCCCGGCCCTGCTCGACGCAGGCCGCTTCCCCGACATCACCTTCACCGGAACAGGCGCCCGCGCAGAGCACGACAGCTGGATCGTGGACGGACCAGTCAGCGCACACGGCGCCACCGACACGATCCAGGTCCGGGTGAGCGAGGCACGCGCCGAGGGCGACGGCGCATACTTCCGCGCCACTGCCCGCCTGGACCGGACCCGGCTCGGGGTCAGCGGCAAGAAAGGAATGGTCGGAAGGAACGTCACCCTCAGCATCGAAGCCCGGGCAACCAGGGTCTGACGTGACCTCGCCGGCGAAACGATGAAGCAGACAGCGCGCCCTTTGCGGCCGAGCACCAGCCCTGGCTAGGGCCTGGAAGTCACCGCTGGTGGCGAGGGCATCGTGTCACATGCGGGCTTGGTCCTGCTGCGGCAGCTAGCCGACACGGTGGGCTGTCTGCGGGCTTGTCGAAGGCGCTGGCCTCGCGGCGGCTGCTGGTTCATGACCGGAGCCGGGTGCCGGCGGACCTGGCCTGCCGAGCGGACTCACCGGGCCAATTGGCCTATGCTGATGACCGCGGCGGGTGAGGCGGCCGGGCGGCCGCGCCGGATCATGGCTCTATGAACTTATGGGGCATGGACCGGTGAGGAAGGTCCGGGCTCCGCAGGGCAGGGTGGTCGGTAACGCCGACCCGGGGCGACCCGCGGGACAGTGCCACAGAAAACAGACCGCCTCCTGGCCAGGTCTTCGGCCTGGCCAGGAGGTAAGGGTGAAACGGTGGTGTAAGAGACCACCAGCGCCCGGAGTGATCCGGGCGGCTTGGTAAACCCCACCTGGAGCAAGGTCAAAAGGGCTCGCGCCCTCCGCGGCGCGGCCTGCGCGAGTGCTTGAGGGCGGCCCGCCCGATGCTCGCGGGTAGACCGCACGAGGCTGCCGGCAACGGCAGTCCCAGATGGATGGCCGTCGGCCCGCTTCGGCGGGCGCACAGAACCCGGCCTACAGGTCGGCTCACCCGCCGCCTGCGCAGGGGAAATGGACTTCCACCCATCATCCTGGCCCGCATTGTCGCAGGAGGTGCATGACAGGCAGGGCGCCGCTGCTGCGGTCCCGGTTCGATCCGCAGGGAGCACACAGTTGATCTTGCTAGAAAGCTCGGCGTGACCGCACGTAGCCGAGGTCGCCGTAGCCACCCGTGCCGCAGCTTCGCGGAGGCCTCCACAGCCGTCCCCGGTTGGCGGGAGGACGTCGTCCGTCTCGAGGACCGCTACGGCCGCAGCGGCACCCAATCCCCCTGAGCGACGCGCTTGGCGGGCCGGGAGGTCTGCGCCACCAGCAAAGCCACGAGCCGTGTGCGTGACGCAATTCGTGCGGGACGTGCCGTGCTCACGCAGGCTGCCGCCAGTGCCGGCTCCAGATCTGGTTGCGGAACCGGTCACGCGGGATGTGCCCGTCGGTGTCCCGGGCCGGGCCGTGAACAGGTCATCCTTGTCGGCCGACCGCCGCCGCGTCCGGTACCGGGCGACGCCCCAGCGCAGGCACTTGGCTGATTGTCCTCCCGGTCGCGCCGCCTCGGACCCGCGGCAGCCAGCGAGCACAACCTTCCTGAATCGTAGACTTTCAGTGTAGACCTACGCCTATTGACATGTTGTCGGGCTCGGCGTTGACTGGTGCCTGCCGAACTGCGGCCACGTCGAGACCCCGCGGGCTCATCGGGAATCCCTCCCCAATGGCACCTGGAGTCACGACCATGATCGTCGTTATAGGGCTGCGCGCCCTGACCGCCGCAGCCGTGGTCGCGGTGACGGGCGTCGCAACTAATAGCGGCAGCACCCAGCCGCTGAGCGACAACTTCGTGATCTTCGGTCAGCACCTGAACGGTCTGTCCACCAGGCAACTGGTTTTGCACAGCATCGCCGTGAGCGTCGTGGGCCTGCTGGGGTGGAGAGTGCCGCTGCGCGCCTTCGCCCGGAGCCCGGCATTCCGAGGGACGCGGCGGGCGCTGATGGGATCCCGGCGCGGGACTACGGCTCTGCGCGTGGACGTCGACCGGCTCACCCGTGAACCCGCCGGCCAATGCACCGAACGCTCGCGAGTCGACGCGGTCAGCATCGTGGACAGCGCCAGCATCGTGGACAGTGCCCGCACCGACTGGAGCGGACAAGTCCCGCCGCCCGTTGAGAACAACCCCCGCCCGAAACCAGTTCGCAGCGCAGGAACCCGTTCCCGCCGAGCGCTCCGGCACCAAGCGCCGCACCAGGCCACAGGTTGCAGCCGGAATCCGGCCCCCTGCGGACCGGCCGTTCGTCGATGCCCCATCTCGAGTGTCGCTGCGGATCATCACGATGCCGAGCGATACCCCGGGCATCATCACCCGCGGCAACGTCAGCATCACCGGCGACAACGTCAGCGCCGATGTGCCGGCGGCGTCTATTTGCGGGTGATCGACGGCGTAAAACCGGTCGTCCCGATCGAGAACGTACGTGCGTCACGCTGAACCGACCGGTCTACGCCAAGAGAATCCCAGCAAGAAGGAAAGATCATGAAGTCACGAATTATCGTAGCCGCAGCCGCCACGCTGACCTTGGGCCTGGCCGCTTGCGGTGGCGGAGGCGGGGTCTCGGCTAGCAGCGCCGCTGACGCTCACGGCCCGATCAAAATCTGGTATTCCAACAACCCCCAGGAGGTCTCCTGGGGCGAGCAGATGGTCGCGTCCTGGAACAAACTCCACCCGAGCGAGAAGGTCACTGGGCAGCAGATCCCTGCTGCCCAGTCGTCGGAGGAGGTCATCGGTGCCGCGATCACGGCGGGCAGCGAACCCTGCCTGATCTACAACACCGCCCCCGCAGCGGTGCCCACATTCCAGCAGCAGGGCGGCCTGGTGTCGCTCAACAGCTTCCCCGGCGCTGTCAGCTACATCCAGACGCGCAGCGGACCCGGCGCCAGCGTGTACAAGTCGCCGAACGGCAACTACTACCAGATGCCGTGGAAGTCGAACCCGGTCATGATCTTCTACAACAAGAAGATATTCGCCAAGGCCGGCATCAGCACCACCAGCCCGCCGCTGAGCACCTACAGCGAGTTCCTGGCCACGGCCAAGAAGCTGGTGTCTTCGGGTGCCGCGAAGTACGCCATCTACCCGGCGCCGTCGAGTGAGTTCTTCCAGTCCTGGTACGACTTCTACCCGATGTACGCGGCCGAGAGTGGCGGAAAGGAGCTGGTCGAGAACGGGAAGGCAACGTTCGACTCCACGGCCGGCAAGGCGGTCGCCGCGTTCTGGCAGCAGCTGTACGCCGAGAACCTGGCCGGCAAGGGGACCTACACCAACGACCCGTTCGCGGCCGGCACTGCGGCAATGGCCGTCGTCGGGCCGTGGGCCATCGCCACCTACCAGGGCAAGGTCGACTGGGGCGTGGTGCCCGTACCGACCACCACGGGCAGCCACGGGGACCAGGTCCCGACATTCAGCGATGCCAAGAACATCTCCATGTACGCCTCGTGCAAGAACCGCGGGACCGCATGGAGCTTCCTGAAGTTCTCTACCAGCGCGGCCGAGGACGGCAAGTTGCTGGACATGACCGGGCAGATGCCGATGCGGCAGGGGATCCAGCAGCTATACGCGTCCTATTTCACGGCAAACCCGAGCTACAAGGAGTTCGCGGCGGAGGCAGCGCACGTGATCGAGGTGCCTAACGTGCCGAACTCGATCGAGGCCTGGCAGGCCTTCCGCGATGACTGGTCGAAGTCGGTCATCTTCGGCCAGCAGAGCCCCGACTCGGCGCTGGCCGCCGCCGCCACGAAGATCAACCAGCTCGTCGCAGCCAACGCAGCGCCGTGACCGGCACGTCATGACCAGCCTCACATCCCCCCACCCGAAGGTCCCCCCGCTGGAGGGGGACCCTCGGCCCAGCGCGCGCCCATCCAGGGCGCCGCGGCTCGCCCGCGTCGCGTTCGGCCGCCATCCGATCGGGATGGTCTTCGGCGCACCGTACGCGCTGTTCATCACGGTGCTGTTCGCCTACCCCCTGGGCCTCGCGGTGTGGATCTCGTTTCACCGTTATTTCTTCGCCGCGCCCGGCGTCAGTGTGCCCCGGCCGTACGTCGGGCTGGCCAACTACGAAGCCGTGCTCGCCGACCCAGCGGTGCGCCAAGCGTTCCTCAACATCCTGATCTTCTTGGTCATCAACGTGCCGCTGACGGTGATGCTGTCGCTGCTGCTGGCTACCGCGCTCAACGCGGTGATCCCGTTCCGCGCGTTCTTCCGCACTAGCTTCTACGTGCCGTACGTGACAGCCAGCGTGGCGATGGTCGGGGTGTGGCTGTTCATGTTCAGCTCCGGCGGAATTGTGAACAACGCGCTCGGGCCCCTGGCGCCGAGGCCGTCCTGGCTGATTAACCAGCACTGGGCGATGCCGTCGATTGCTATATACGTCACGTGGAAAGGGCTCGGTTTCTTCATCCTGCTGTATCTGGCCGCGCTGCAGAGCGTTCCGAAGGAGCTGTACGAGGCCGCGAAGGTGGACGGCGCGTCGTGGTGGCGCACACTCCGGGCGGTGACCATCCCCGGCGTCCGGCAGGTGACCACGCTGGTCACCCTGCTGGCGATCATTACCGGCGCGAATCTGTTCACCGAGCCCTACCTGCTGACCGGCGGCGGAGGCCCGAACGGCAAGTCCACCTCGCCGGTGCTGCTGATCTACCAGACCGGCATCGAGCAAAACCACCCTGACTTCGCCGCGGCCCTCGGGATCATCCTGGTCATCGGAGTGCTCCTGATCGGCGGCGCCCAATGGCTGGTGCAAAGGAGACAGGCATGACCCAGACGGCCGGCACCGCGCCCGATGCGGCCGCGGCAGTTACCGCCGCATCGGACGATGTCACGACGATCGAACCGCGTGCCCCGCGTTCGTGGTGGCGCCTGATCGTGCTGCTCTTCGGAGCGCTGGTGTTCCTCTTCCCCTTCTACTACATGATCGTCGGATCGTTGCAGAAGACCGCGAACACCTCACTGAGCGGCGTCGTGCCGCGGCCAGGCAACCTCACCCTGCACAACTACGGCCAGATCAACGCGGCCCTGAACCTGGGCCGGGCAATCATCAACTCCGGCATCTTCACCGGCGGCGTCCTGCTGGGGACCCTCGTGTTCGGCGTACTGGCCGGATACGCCCTAGCCCAACTGAGCTTTCGCGGCCGCGGCCTGTTGTTCGCCTTCATGCTGCTGCTGCTCATCGTCCCGTTCCAGCTGCTGATCATCCCGCTGTACGTGCTCATCGTGAGAAACTACGGGCTCGGCGACTCCTACCTCGGGATGATCGCGCCGTTCGCGATCAACTCCACCGCCGTTCTCATCTTCCGGCAATTCTTCCTGCAGGTGCCGAAAGAGCTGTTCGACGCCGCTCGGATCGACGGCGCGAGCGAGCTGCGCGTCCTGACCCGCATCGCACTCCCGCTCGTCCGCCCCGCGCTGCTGACCGCGATGCTGCTGACCTTTATCGGGCCGTGGAACGAGTTCCTGTGGCCGTTCCTGATCACCAAGCAGCAGAGCCTGCAGCCACTCGCGGTCGCTCTGGCCAACTACATCAGCACCGTGTCGGGGGTCGCGACGAATCCATACGGTGCGATCATGGCCGGAGCGTGCGTGCTCGCCGTGCCAGCGGTCGCCTTGTTCATCGCCTTCCAGCGGCACTTCGTGTCCGTCAATCTCGGCTCCGCCGTGAAAGGCTGACTGTGACGCACACTGTCACCACGAGCGTGCCCTTCCGGCTGACTCGCCTGGGCGTGCTCATGTCCGCCGAGCCGGGGGCCGAGTTCGAGGCGGGCGGTGTGCTCAACCCGGCCAGCGGGCGCAGCCCGGACGGCAGGCTGTGGCTGCTGCCGCGCATGGTAGCCGCCGGAAACGTGTCCAGGGTCGGCATCGCGGAGATCCTGGTGCAGGCGGGCCGGCCGGCCGGAGTGCGACGCGACGGCATCGTCCTCGCCCCCGATGCGGGCTGGGAGCGATCCCATGACCACGCCGGGGTCGAGGACCCGCGCACCACCTGGATCGCGAGTCTCGGCGTGCATGTCATGAGTTATGTGGCCTTCGGGCCATTGGGGCCCAGACCTGCCCTGGCCGTGTCCGACGACCTGCGCACATGGCGGCGCCTCGGCCCGGTGCACTTCGAATACCAGCCGGACCTGGATGCCGATCTGAACCTGTTCCCGAATAAGGATGTCGTGTACTTCCCCGAAGCGATCCGCGGCCCGGATGGCCGGTCGGCGTACGCCATGCTGCACCGTCCTTTGTGGGACCTCGGCGCGATCCTCGGCGGCAGCGACGTCTTCCTGCCGGCCGGCCTGGACGACCCACGACCGGGAATCTGGATCTCCTACACACCGGCCGACGAGGTGCGAGCCGACGTGCGGGCGCTCACCCATGTCCGGTCGCACCGGCTCGTCGCCCTACCCGAGTACGGCTACGAGGCGCTCAGGATCGGGGCCGGCCCGCCCCCGCTGCGCGTGGGGGAGGGGTGGCTGCTCATCCATCACGGCGTCTCGGGAACATTGGCCCCCGGCTGGGGCCTGCAGCGTGACGTGCGGTACAGCGCCGGCGCGATGCTGCTCGACCCGGATGATCCCGGCATCGTCCTGGCCCGCAGCTCCAGCCCGCTGCTCGAACCGCTGGCATCGGAGGAACGCCACGGCGCCGTACCCAACGTGGTGTTCCCGACGGCCATCGAGGAGATCGACGGGCAGCGGTTCGTCTTTTACGGAATGGCCGATTCCCGCATCGGGGTCGCCCGCCTGGACAGCATGGAGGCACCATGAGCCGCCGAATGACCGCCGCCGCCGTTGGCCTGCTGATCGCCGCGAGCATCGCCGCCGCCCCGGCCGCCGCCGCCTCACCCACGCCGCAGCGGCAGGCAGCGTCCGCGCCACTGACCAACCTGGCGCACCTGGACTTCCTCACCACCACCGTCGCGCCACCGCCGCAACCCGGGCACACCACCTACCAGCTCGGCAGCGAGCCCACGGTCGGAGTGCTGTGGGTCTACGCCAACTACCTGGCCCCCGGCACCTACCAGGTCACCGGCGGCGGCACCTACGACGCCGCGAACAACACCTACGGGCAGGGCTCCTACGACGCCGACGACATCTCCCGCGCCGCGGTCGTCTACCTGCGGCACTGGATGCTCGATGGCGATCAGCAGAGCCGCGCGGAGGCCTACCAGCTGCTGCGCGGGCTGACCTACCTGCAGACCGCGTCAGGACCCAACGCCGGCAACGTCGTGCTGTGGATGCAGCCCGACGGCAGCCTCAACCCCAGCCCCACCCCCGAGGACTCGCCGAATCCCTCCGACTCGGGCGCCTCGTACTGGCTGGCCCGCACCATCTGGGCGCTCGGCGAAGGCTATGCCGACTTCCGCGGCACCGACCCCACGTTCGCCGCGTTCCTTAGGCAGCGTCTGGATCTGGCCATCGGCGCGCTCGACCGGGAGGTGCTGACCAGCTACGGGCGGTACCAGGTCGTCAACGGGTTCCGCATGCCCGCGTGGCTGATCACCGGCGGTGCCGACGCCAGTTCCGAGGCCATGCTTGGCCTGGCCGCGTACGTCCAGGCCGGGGGCGGCAGCGCCGCCCGCACCGCGCTCACCGAGCTGGCCGACGGTATCGCTGAGATGGGTTCCGGCACCGCGGACACCTGGCCGTACGGGGCGATCCTGCCCTCAGCAACATCTCCCTCCGAGTGGCATGCCTGGGGCGCCCAGATGCCCACCGCCCTGGCCGCCGCCGCCACCGCGCTGCACCAGCCGGGACTGCTGCGCGCCGCCGTGGCCGATACGGCCATCTTCACCCCGCACCTGCTGACCGCGACCGGACCTGACAACCTCTGGGGGCCCGCGCCCGTCGACGGCTCGCAGATCGCCTACGGTGCCGGCGCCCGCGTCCTGGCCCTGCTCGCCGTCGCGACGGGCACTCACTCGTCCGGACTGCGGCAGCTAGCGGGCATCGCGGCCGGCTGGTTCTTCGGCCAGAACCTGGCAGGCACCGCCACGTACAATCCGGCCACCGGAGCCACCGACGACGGCGTCAACCCCGACGGCACGCTGAACCTCAACTCCGGTGCCGAATCCACCATCTTCGGGCTGCTCAGCATGGAGTCGCTGGACGCTAATCCCGACGTCGCCGCGATTGCCCGCGCCAGCGCCAGCGTGCAATTCCGGGACGGCCAGCAAACCATCGAGGCCGAGGCGGCCAGCCTCACCGGGGCCGCCGAAGTCGTACCAGCCAACCCGGTCAATACCGGCGAATCGCAATGGAGCGGCGGCGCTTACGTCCAACTCGCCACGGGCAGCACACTGTCCTGGACGATCCCGGCTGACAACCAGCCCCGCCTCGTGCAAGCCATCGTCAACCGCGTTCCCGGACCCGGCGCAGTCAGCGACTTCGCGGCGGGCACCGAGCGCCTTGGCGGCGCGGCGTACGGCGGCGGCGGCCCGCAGGGCGTCTCGCCCGTCCCGGACGCACTGCTGCCGGTTACCCTTCCAGGAGTCCTGACGGCAACCGCGGTCCAGCTGACCGCCAGCACCCTGGGCGGCTCGGGACAGCTCGACGCGGTCCTGCTCACCCCGCTAATCGCAGTCCTTGTCACTACCGGCGACGGGCGCAGCGTCGCCCTGCTCAACAGCGAGGCTGACACCCAAGGCGTGCGCACACTCAACCTGCCCGGCGCCGGCCGCACAGTCGCCACGAGCTACGACAGTCAAGGACGCCAATGGCGCGTCACCATCAGCACGGACTCGACCATCACCGTGCCAGTGCCCGCCGGCGGATTCGCCATCGTGCAGCGCTAGACCCAAGATCCAGGCGGCCACAGCCGAGCTGAGCCAGCCGGCGCCGTCCGACCGCGGATCCCTCAGAGCGGGTGTGACTGCCCCGGTCGTGGCCAGCCGGAGCGGCTGAAACTGGCCTGCTTGATGCTCGCCGAGTTTCTCGTCCGGCAGCACCTGTCAGGGTTCTCCCAGGGCGACTGCTCTCCTTCGAGGGCACTGTCCGGGAGACCCACGTTGTTACCTACAGTGGACACAGCAGCGCGGAGTGAATTTCTGCATCGTAGGTCTACGACCGTCAACGCTGGCCATGCGCTCGATATGAGGGAAGGTGCTATCGCGATGATCCGGCCGACGGCCGACGGCACTTTAGATGGCGCTGGCGCGAGCCGGGAAGGCAAGATCACCCGGGATGTGGTGCTGGCCACCGCGCTGGAGATCATCGACCGCGACGGGGCCGACGGGCTGTCCATACGCCGCCTGGCCCGCGCCCTGAACCGGGATCCGATGATCATTTACCGGCACGCGCCGAACAAGGCGGCCCTGCTCGATGGTGTCGCCGAGACCGTGCTCACCCGGCTAAAGGTGGACCCCGCCGACCCCGACTGGGCCGCCCAGCTGCGCGCCGTCGCCCGTGATTACCGTCGGCTGGCCCTCGCCCACCCGCACATGGTGCCGCTCCTGGTCACCCGGCCGCTGGCCACCCCGCTCGCACTCCGTCCGCAGGGGACCCTGCGCCCGCTCGAAGACGTCCTCGCCCTGCTCACGACGGCCGGTTTCAACGGACCCGATGCCCTGCACATCTACCGGGCCCTGTTCGGGTTCCTGCACGGCCACGTCCTCGACGAACTGCAAGAACTCGTCGACAACCCCGACGAGACCGATGACCTGCTGCGGCTGGGCCTGTACCGGCTGCCGATCGGCGACTTCCCCCTGCTGCGTAGCCTCGCCCCCGTCCTGGCCTCCTACGACGGCGCCGCCGAACTCGAACGCGGGCTCGACATTCTCCTCACCGGACTGACGGCCACACTCCCCCCCCCAGACGGAGCGGTTCATTCCGCAGCCCACACCTGAACTCGACCTTCTTAGGCCAGGTGGCACGCGCCAGCGCATTCGTCCAGCGGCGCACCGCCGCACTATGCGGAACGACACGCTACGGACAATGAGCGGAGAAACCGGAGCGCTAGCTATGTTCGTGCAGGTCGGGCCCCGAACGCTAGTGGTGTAAGAGACCACCAGCGCCCGGAGTGATCCGGGCGGCTTGGTAAACCCCACCTGGAGCAAGGTCAAAAGGGCTCGCGCCCTCCGCGGCGCGGCCTGCGCGAGTGCTTGAGGGCGGCCCGCCCGATGCTCGCGGGTAGACCGCAGGAGGCTGCCGGCAACGGCAGTCCCAGATGGATGGCCGTCGGCCCGCTTCGGCGGATGCACAGAACCCGGCCTACAGGCCGGCTCACCCGCCGCCCGTTCCCCTGAGCTGCGCTGCAGAGTGGGTAGGCCGCCAGGGCTGTCGGCCGGGCGGAGTGGGCTCCAACTGCGTTCGTTGTCCGGGTCGCCTCAGCCGGTGGAGCCGTCGTCGATGAACTCGTCAAGAGCCTCAAGTGTGCTGTCTTCCCGGTAGTCGCTCGCGATGCTGACTGATTCGGTCTGCGGACGGAATGCGGGGTCCAGCCGAACCAGATCCCATTCGTTGATCCAGGCCCGCACGTACTGGCGCATCCGGGTCGCGCCGAGCCGCTCCAGGCCGGCAACGTCCGGCGGGGACCAGGCGAACGCGTCGCCGTGGAGCCTCTTGAGGGTCGCGTAGGCGTGGTCGAGTTCCTCGTTGCCGGGCGGTTCGAGCAGGAGCATGTCGTGCTCGATGTGGTGCATTCCCGCCTCGGCCAGCGTCGCGGTCTCGTCCCATTCCGGTGACTGTTTCGCACGAAGTCGTGCAGGAATGTGCGTGCGGTCGTCTTTGCCCGCCAGGACCGCAGCTTCGAAGTCGTCAGTCATGGCGAAGGCCGGGATCAGTGGCAGCCCGGGGTCGCTGTCCTGGCCGCCGAGCCACCTTGACAGTTCGGCGTAGGAACGGCCGCGCTGGAGCAGCGAGTAACGACCGATCAGTTCGACCTCGTCGAAGAGAACCACCCAGCCTTCTTGCCCGGCGGCCCGCAGCAACCGGGCCAGGAACCAGAACCGCTGGCGCGCGAGTTCCCGGGCCGGGATGGGGCTGAAGCTGTACAGCCCAGCCCCGCCTACCGACTTCAGGGCGCGACGCAGGTCGGTCATGCGCAGCGGCTCGCCACCCCAGAACCGCACCAGGGCGTCGACGGTCTCATCGCTTCCGGGCACCTCGCCACCACGCAACCGTTCGTGGCAGAACAGGGTCGCCGCGAAGCGCTCGTCCAGGCCAATGGCTGGGGAATTGACCCAGCGGGTCAGCTCCGCATAGCGAGGCGTGTCAGGGTCAAGGGAGGCGGCGGAGTCCGCGAGCACTCCGTGGGCACGACCGGGATCCTGTGCGGATCCGAGCGCCGCGCGGAATACCTTCACCGGATCATGAAGCGGCGTCTCCTTGCTGATCACGACGGTGCTCACCACGAAGCCCGATGACATGGCAAGATGACCCAGATGGGTCAGCAGGTGGCTCTTACCCGCGCCGAACCCGCCGCCAAGCAGCAGCCCCTGAGCGCCTGCCACCGGCCTACCCGGCTCGCTTGCCTGCTCCAGCAACGCCGTGAACCGGTCCTCCGCCTCCGGCTGCCCAGAGCCGAGCGCCGCGACCGCGTCCCAGCTCGGCACGCCCGACCGCAGCGCTTCCACCGCCCGGCGCCGGGCGACCAGGTCTCCGCTCAATACCCCTGTCATGCGACCGCCTCCAACCGGACCTCGAGCCGGACAAGCGCCGCGAACGGGTTGGCGCGACGCCGGTCGCGCACCTCATCGGCCACCCGGAGCTGCAGCGCCGAGTAGGCGGGCAGACCCCGGGCCTCATCGGTCATGAGTTCGGGTGGCATCACCGCGACAAACAGGACGCCGCGCAGCTCGTCCGTGGCATCGATGAACTGGCGAAGCACCTCGTAGGCGTCCAGGACGGCGGCCTTCGAATAGTAGAAGCCGGACCTGGCCTCTACCGGCGGGCGGCGTGCCTCCGCCAGCCTGCCGTAGTCAAGGTGGACCACCAGGCCGCCATGCCCGGCGGCCAGCAGCAGCGCAGCAGCCGAGACAAGCATCGCCCGCGCGTTATGCCTGGCGATCCGGGTATAGATGAGCGCGGATCTCAGCACCGTGATCGACCGAAGCTCACCGCGCAGCCAGCCAAGCACCGCCTCACGCTCCGCCATGTCCACATCACCGGCACCCAGCTGCGCCTGCGCCAGCCGGAGCATCGCACGTCCCATCTCGGCTGTGATCAACGGATTGTCCAGAAGCCGGCGCTCAAGCAGCCGACGGACGCTGCGGTAGAGTTCGCGGGCGTCAACGTCATGTTGGCGGGCAACCTCTGCCACCACGAGCCCAGCACCGTCCGGGGCAGGGAACGCGGCGCCGTCATAGGCGGCCCGCACGAGGTCGCCCGCCAGACTCTGCCAGTCCACTGCACGTGAGACCGCGAAGAAGATCTGGTCGATCATGTGAACCCGGGCGGACTCCGCCGAGACACTCACGTAGAGGCCCCTGCGCCCGGCCGTTGCCGCCCCGAGCGCCGCATCCATCCGGTCAGCCGCCCCGCCGTCTGCCACCACTGCTACCTTGACCGCCGCCCCGCCGGCCGGCACATACTGCGCCAGATACTCGCGGTCAAGGAATGCGGCATAATCGTCGGCCTTCAAGACACCTCCGCCCAGCACGCCGCTCGTGACGCTGGGCTGGCCAGGCGCATTCACCGTGGCCCCCGGTCGGCGAAGGACACACCCCAGTACCGCTGCTGCTGTCCGGTGCGGGCCACAGTGGTGAGTACCCCTGCGGATCGTGTGCCCGTGCTCGCGTGCCAGCGCAACGTCCGTCCTTCCTTCGTCTGACGCCCGCCGCTCTGGTCGAGCAAGTACAGGTCACGAGCGAACTCGGGACGGGTGTACTCCTTGCCCTGTCCCGGCAGCAACGTCAGCACGGACCAGATGTCGACAAGGCGGACCACAGCGTCCCGCTTCTTGGCCTCGTTGCCCACGACCAGCTCGTAGCCGCGTGCCAGGCTCTCCAGGAACTGCTCGGCATGGAACCGCGGCGGCCGCTGCTGCGCTGCCGCCAGCAGACCGATCAACACCGACGGCCGCAGCCGCCGTTCACGCCGCCGGTCGATCTCGACCACCGAGTCACCCGGCACGACCCGCACGATTGAGGGATAGCACAGCAGGCGATCGTCCTCCTCGAACATCGCCACCCCGCGCTCGGCCGCCATTGCCAGCAGCTCCTTGGCGTAATCCCCGGCGGTCAGGTATGCGGTCTCTTCGATGTCGAACGACTCCCGCGCTTCCTGCACCGCCGCGGCCAGCCCGTCAGCCAGCCCGGTGGCGGCGTCCAGAGCGCGGCGGAACTCGCGCACCTGGCCGCTGGCTGCGGCTGCTTTCGCCTTGCGCAGCTCCCTGGTCAGGCCGGCCGCGGACTTGAGCGCTGCCTCCGCGCCACCCTGTGCTGCACTCAACGCAGACTCGAACCTGCCCGCAGACTCCACCGTCATACTCCTCCGTGTCTCGTCAGCAGCGGACACTAACTCCTGGTACCGACAATGCCGCCGCTTTGGGCCAGAGCCGTGCTGCAGCAACAAGCTGTCCGGCCGCTCCGGCTCACCATTCTGCTGGACGCTGGGAGCCTGAGGTCCGTTTCGCCGCATCCTCCCGGGGCCGGCGGGGGCGAACCTCGCTCCGAACTGGTCGATCAGGGACTTAGCCTGCCCGCTTCAGAGCAGCTCGCGCAGCTGCTTGGCGGGCCGCGATCGCCCGACCCGCTGACCTGCCGGGTTAAAGACAGAACGTTCTCCTCCCCGCAGGTCGCCAGGCGCCTGGCTCAGACGTCCTTGCCGCTCGGCACTCTGCAACAGATGGGCGCACTTGGCTGGCCCTCCTGCATGTCCTCATCCGGCACAGCGGCTCGACCGGTCTCGGCTCGCTGCGGGACTTCCCGTCGTGGTACGCATACCAGCGCGAGCATTCCTAACTGAGGAAGGCGGGCAGCCGATGCCCGATGACGTCCTGGGCCTGGCCGGCCGGTTCTGGCGAAGCGACTTTCGCACCAACGAGTACCACCGGGTCAGCCACCTGGGCGGGCTGGCGGCGATCTGGCCTGACCACCTGCGGCATCTTCGCGGTACGAAGCGATGAAGCTCCACTACAGGAGCGAGGTCGCTCGCTTGTCGCGCTCAGTGGCGCAGAACAGGAGCCTGCTGCGCAGTGCCGACGGCAAGGGCCTGCTGCCCCTGATCCCAGCGCGTCTGGCTGATGCCGTCATCGGGCTGGGCGTGGCCGTGCTCGGCGCGGGAAGCGCGTTCGGCGCGAGGCAGCAGGGCGAGCACGTGCCGCTCGCCGCTGTGGCGATCCTCGCCGCGATGGGGCTGACCCTGTATCCACGCCGCCGGTTTCCGGCCGCCGTGCTGGTGGTCATGGCCCTGCTCGTCGCCGGGCTTGTCGTACTGGGAACATCGCTGGAGGGCGGCTTCGTCGCCGTCCTGATCTCCTCATACAGCGCCGCTGTCTACGGCAGCCGGCGGCTCGCATTCGGCCTGGCCGCCGCTACGGTGACCGTGCTGCTCGGGCTCGGGATCCCCACCGCGCTCGGGGTCACGCCGTCTCGCACTGCCGCGCCGGTCCGCATCCTGCTGGCGGCCGACGGGGCCTGGCTGGTCGGCCTGGTGATCCGCGGGCAGTTCTCAGCGCGCAGCGCCCATCTGGAAATCATGCGGGAGCGGGCCGAACTGACCGCTGCCCGGCAGCAGGAGGAGGCCCGCCGCGCGACTATCGCCGAGCGGCTGCGCATTGCCCGTGAACTGCACGACATCGTGGCCCATCACCTGAGCGTCGTGGTGATCCAGGCCCAGGCCGCGCAGCGAACAATCGGGCGGGACCCGCAACGGGCGATGGCCGCCATGACCCAGGTGGAGCAGACCGGCCGCACGGCGCTGGAGGAGATGCGCGGCCTGCTCGGCCTGCTTCGCACCGGCGAGCAAGCGGACGATAGTGCCGACGCTGATCCGGCCAGCGGCTCTGGCCTGGCCCGGCTCGCACCACCCGGCCTGGCGGACATCGGGGCGCTGGCGCAGCAGATGCGGGCAGCGGGCCTGCGGGTGATCGTGGACACGGCGGGCGGGCCCCGCGAGGTCCGCGAGGACGTGGGCTTGACCGTCTACCGGATCGTGCAGGAGGCGCTGACCAACGTCGTCAAGCACGCCGGGCCGGCCAGTGCTGCGGTCAGCCTTACCTTCGGCGACAAGCTCGAGATCAGCGTGACCGACGACGGCCGCGGCGCGGCGGCCGGTCTCGCCGCCGACGGCCTTCCCGGTGCTGGGCGCGGGACGGCGGGGATGCGCGAGCGAGTGGCCATCCTGAACGGCCAGCTCACGGTCGGCCCCCGGCCCGGCGGGGGATTCCGCGTGCAGGCCATCATTCCGCTGGAGGAATCATGATCAGGGTGCTGCTGGCCGATGACCAGCCGCTGGTGCGGACCGGCTTCCGGATGATCCTGGAGTCGGAGCCTGACATCGAGGTCGTCGGCGAGGCCGGAGACGGCTCCGATGCCGTGCGGCAGGCCGGGCGGCTGCGTCCCGACGTCGTGGTGATGGACATCCAGATGCCGATCCAGGACGGCATCTCGGCCACAGCGCAGATCGCCGCGGCTGGCCATGCCCGCGTGCTCATCCTCACCACCTTCCACCTCGACGAGAACGTGATCAGCGCGCTGCGCAGCGGGGCGAGCGGCTTCCTGCTGAAGGACGTCCACGCCAGCCGGCTGCTGGAGGCGATCCGGGTGGTCCATGCCGGAGACGCCATCGTCGACCCGGCGGTCACCCGCCGGCTGCTCGACCGGTTCGTGCACCGGCTGCCGGCCGCCGCCCAGGTCGCGGACCTGGATGCGAGCGCCCGCGAGCGCCTGGCAGGCGTGACTGAGCGCGAGACCGAGGTGCTCACCCTGGTGGCCCGCGGGCTGTCCAACGCCGAGATCGCGGCCGAGCTCGTGGTCACCGAGACAACGGTCAAAACGCACGTCCACCACCTGCTGACCAAGCTCGGCCTGCGAGACCGGGTGCAGCTTGTCATCCTGGCTTATGACGCAGGACTGGCGGAGCGGCGGCCTACATCCTGAGATGGACTCGGGCCGCCTGCACATCCTGAGATACAGGCGCAGAACGGATCGCCGGGTGGATGCTCCGGGCCTGCGGCCGAATCTACGTTTCGGGCATGACGACTTCCAGTACCACGGCGCTGGCGGCTCGCGCCGAGAGGCTCACTAAGACCTACGGCAAGGGCCTGGCCGCTGTCACTGCGCTGGCCGGGGTGTCCATCGAGATCCCGGCCGGCACCTTCACCTCCGTCATGGGGCCGTCAGGTTCCGGCAAGTCGACGCTGATGCACTGCATGGCCGGCCTGGACTCGGTGAGCAGCGGCCAGGCATGGATCGGCGCCGAGGAGATCAGCGGGATGCCGGAACGCCGGCTGACCAGGCTGCGCCGCGACCGGATCGGCTTTGTGTTCCAGGCGTTCAACCTGCTGCCGGTGCTGGTGGCGGCGGACAACATCACGCTGCCTCTCGACATCGCGGGCCGCAGTCCAGACCGTGAGTGGCTGGACACCATCATCGACACAGTCGGCCTGCGCGATCGGTTGCGGCACCGGCCCAGCGAGCTGTCCGGCGGCCAGCAGCAGCGCGTGGCCATTGCCCGGGCGCTGGCCGGCCGGCCGCAGATCGTCTTCGCTGACGAGCCGACCGGCAACCTCGACTCGAAGGCCAGCGCCGAGGTACTCGACCTGCTGCGGCGCTCAGTCGGCGAGTTCGGCCAGACGGTCGTCATGGTGACCCATGACCCGGTAGCCGCGTCCTACTCCGACCGGGTCGTATTCCTGGCCGATGGCGTGATCGTCGGCGAGCTCGGCCAGCCCACCCCGCAGTCCGTCCTGGACCGCATGAAGAAGCTGGGGGAGTGAGGAGCGATGTTGCGTGCAATGTTCCGCGGCCTGATCGCGCAACGGGTACGACTGGCCATGACCGCGCTGGCGATCGCCCTCGGCGTCGGCTTCATGTCCGGCAGCTTCATCTTCACCTCAACCCTCACCCACAGCCTCGACTCGCTGATCTCGCAGGCGGGCATGGGCACCGACGTGGTGGTCCAGCACAGCTCTCCGCCAGGCGGATTCGGCGCGGGCAGCGGCGCGCCCCAGCCCATTCCCGCGTCGATTCTCGCCAGTGTCCGCGGCGTTCCCGGTGTCGCCGCAGCCGACGGCGGCACTACCGGCCATGCCCAGCTGCTCAGCCGCAGCGGCAAGGCTCTGCCCGGCCAGTTCACCATCGCGACCAGCTGGCCGGCCGATGCCACGTTCCAGGCCACCTACACCCGGCGAGTGGGCAGCCCGCCTGCAGGCCCGGGCCAGGTCATGATCGACCGCGCGTCGGCCCGGGCCGGCCACTTCGCCCTCGGCGACACCATCAAGGTCATCATCGGCGGGCAGGCCGGGGCCTTCACGATCAGCGGCATCACCGGATACGGCTCCGCCGACAGCTTTGCCGGCGGGTCGCTGGCCATATTCAGCCTGCGCACTGCCCAGCAGCTGTTCGGACAGGCGGGCAGCTACGACAGCATCGACGTGAAGGCGGCAGCTGGGGTATCAGCCCAGCAGCTGCGCGAGCAGGTGGCCAGGATCCTGCCGCCCGGCATCACGGCCCTGACCGCCGCGAGCGCCGCCGCGACCCAGATGACCCAGCTGAATAGCCAGCTTTCCATCCTCACCAAGTTCTTCCTCGTGTTCGCTGGCGTGGCGCTCTTCGTTGGTGCGTTTGTGATCTGGAACACATTCTCGATCATGATCGGGCAGCGGACCAGGGAGCTCGCCCTGCTGCGCACGCTCGGCGCGGGACGCCAGCAGGTCTTCCGGTCGGTCCTGGCCGAGGCGGCGATCGTCGGGACCGTTGCGGCGCTCGCCGGCGCCGGCCTCGGCATCGCACTGTCAAAGGGCCTGGTCGCGCTGCTCTCTGGATTCGGCCTGTCGCTGCCAGTCACCGGGCTCGTCGTGCCGCCCGGGCAGGTAGCGCTGGCCACGGCTACGGGCCTCGCGACGACCCTGGTCGCCGCGGTGGCGCCCGCTTACCGGGCCACCAGGGTCGCCCCGGTCCAGGCGCTTCGCGATGCCGTGCCCAGCCCGGCCGTGTTCTCCGCGCAGCGGCTGACTGCGGGCCTGGCGGTAACCGTGGTCGGCGCCGCCTTGGTGCTGGCCGGCCTGTTTACCGGGGCCAGCCTGGCCCTCACCGGCGCCGGGGCGTTGCTGTTCTTCACCGGAATCACCGTGCTCGGCCCGCTGGGCGCCCGGCCGCTCGCCTATGTGATCGGGTTCCCGCTCACCCGGCTGCCGGGCCGTACCGGCGTGCTCGCGCGCGGGAACACGATGCGCAACCCGAAGCGCACCAGCGCCACCGCCGCCGCGCTGATGATCGGCCTGGCTCTTATCGTCGCCGCCTCCGTCATGGTCGACTCCAGCCGGACCATGCTGGACCGCCAGGTCGCGGTGGCCAGCAAGACCAGCTTCTACGTGCAGGCGACCAGCGCAGACATCGGCCTGACACCGCACCTGGCCGGCGTCCTGGCGGCCCAGCCGGGCGTGCGGGCAGTCACCGAGCTCAGGGCGACGGACGCCACGGTGGCGGGCGCCGCGCACAAGAACGTCGACGGTGTGAACCCGGCCGCGATCGGTTCCTTTACCGACCTCGGCGTGAAAACAGGCGCCGTGGCCACGCTGAACTCCGGTGCGCTGCTGGTCAGCCAGGCGGCCGCATCCGGCCGCGGCTGGCGGGTCGGCGACGAGGTGCGGATCCAGTTCGGCTCGTTCGGGATATCGACACTGCGCATCGGCGGAATCTTCGCGAACGTGGGGCCGCTCAGCGACTACCTGGTGAGCAATGCGACCTTCACGGCGGACACCGGCCGCCGGGTAGACAGCGTCGACCTGGTCAAGGCTGCTCCCGCGGCCCGGGGCCCGATCCAGCGGGCCCTGGCCGGCTATCCCGGAGCGCAGCTGATGGATGAGGCAGCGTTCACCAAGAGCCGCAGCGCAGTGCTGGCCAATCTGCTCAACCTCATCACCGCGATGCTGGTGCTCGCGATCATCATCGCCCTGCTCGGGATCGTCAACACCCTCGCGCTCTCGGTGGTCGAGCGAACCCGCGAGCTTGGCCTGCTGCGCGCCATCGGGATGCGCCGCGGACAGCTCGCCCAGATGGTGGCGGCCGAGTCAATGATCATCGCCGTGATCGGAGCCGTGCTCGGGTCGGCACTGGGACTCGCGCTCGGAGCCGCGCTGGCCGAGGCCTTCACCCGCTCTCAGCAAGCGACCGTCTCGATTCCGGTCAC
>OBLT010000736.1_pt1 | contig 21001 bp, 15 predicted proteins | sample 1518721 | NCBI WGS metagenome assembly OBLT01 (sample SAMEA3539307, study PRJEB22396) | soil metagenome | biome: tundra; feature: field; material: soil | place: USA | collected 2010-05 | depth 0.15 m | reverse complement strand
CCGGCCGCTCGCCTTGTTCGACGCAATCGCGAGTGCGCGAGTTGGATTTCAAAATCTCGACCACGGCAACACGATCACCGCCATCGGAACGCGGAATCAGTCGCTGCGCAATGACGTAGCGGAAAGTTTTCGCGAGACGTTCTCTTACCGATTGGTGTTCGGTGGCAGCGAAAGTACCCACGATCCGCTCCACCGTCTTCGAGGCATCGACAGTGTTCATGCTGGAAAGAACGAGGTGGCCGTTTTCGGCGGCTTCGAGAAGAATTTCGAGCGTCTCCCGGTCGCGGATTTCGCCAACCATAATCACGCGCGGCGCCTGGCGCAATGCGGCCCGTAGCGCCATCGTGAAATTCGGAGCATCGCTGTGCAACTCGCGCTGGTGCACGGTCGATTTCTTGTGCTTGTGCAGAAACTCGATCGGATCTTCAACCGTCAGCACGTGATAGCAATGCTCGCTGTTGATGCGGTCAATCAAAGCGGCCAGCGTCGAAGATTTGCCCGATCCGGTTCCGCCTGTCACCAGGATGATGCCGTTGCGAACCTTCGCCGTCTCTTCCAATTGCGCCGGCAGACGAAGCGAACGGAAAGTTGGGATGACGGTGGGGATGACGCGCATTACAATCGCGCAACTCCCGCGCTGGATGAAGACGTTGACGCGGAAGCGCGCCATTCCCGGCAATCCGTAGGAAACGTCGCAGGACCCTTGCTCGCGAAGCGTATTGATGGCCTGTTTATTGGTGCCGATCAGATCGGCTGCGATGCGGCGCGTGTCATCCGCTGAAAGTAAAGTGCTCCCGGAGACTTCGACCGCCGTGAGTTGTCCATGAATCTCGACCTGGGGCGGACGCCCCGGCGAAAAGATCAGATCGCTAACCTTCTCCGAGGCGCGCAACATGCCGGCAAGCAGAACCGCCGTCGGGATCGAGCCCGTTCCACTGATGCCTTCGAAGGCAATCGCAATCGGGGAATTCCCCGGAGCAGCCATTCTATACACTCCCAGTTTTCAGTATTGACACCACAGGGGAGAAACGTGCCGGGGGACTTATGTATTGAATGTAACGCGTCCGCGCGAAAGGGCGAAGGACAAGTAGGTCATAGACCTCGGTAATCGCTAGGAGACAGACAAGGAAAGCGGCCCGATCAGGGCCGCTCTCCCATGCATCCGAGTTTTGCCCGGTTTCGTCTACTTTTTTACCGGTTTTTTCTTGGTTCCGAACGAGGTTTCGGCAGACGCCCCAATCATGGTCAGCATTCCCTTAGCTCCTTCGGCATAGGCGCCAGTCGGTTCGAGCTCAAGATATTTTTGGAAGGCCTCCGCTGTACCAGGGGGTGCAACGATTTTGTTGTCCTTGTCGGTGGTTTCCTTGCCAACCAGGTTCACGCCCTTCCAGTAGTAGGCTGCGGCTCTAGTCGGATCGGCGGCAATCACTTTGTCGAATGCCACAATCGCATCATCCACCTTGCCCGCGTTAGTAAGAACCGCACCCTCGTTGAAATAGTACGTACCGGCGTGGGCGGGATCGAGTTGGGCCGCTTTGTTGTAGTTGGCCATGGAATCATCGATCTTGTTCGACTTCGAATAAGTTTCCGCAAGGTTGTTATAGTAGGCGGCCATTTTTACATTGTTGTCGGGCTCTTTCTTCGCCGGTTCGGACGCGCTGCGCAGGTCAATTGCCTTCTGGTAATTGGTTGCGGCCAGTTCGTAGCGCTTCTGTTTTTCGGCGGGATCAGTCTGCTTCGGCGCCGAACTGCGGTAGGCGTCGCCGAGTTTGAACCAGATCAGATCGCGAGTACTGTCGATCTGGTTGGCTTCATTCAGGGTGGAGATTGCAGTCTCGAAATCGCCGGCATCGGAAGCAGCCTTGGCGGCGTTGAGTTTTTCGTTGAGCGAGCCGACGGTCTTCTTTTCGCCCTCGGCTTTGGCCGCAGCCTCGGCCCGCGCCTTGGCTTGTTCAGGGGTCAGTCCCTGACCCTGGGCTGCGCTCACCTGTTCTTTCTTCATGTCGAAGTCCAGCGCCGCTTCGTCCAGGCCGACCGAAACGCCGTTGAAGTGAAAGATTTCCTTGCCGTCTTTGCTAAGCGTGACGTTGTACTTGCCGGGGACTATGCCGAGCGAGAAGTACTCGCCCTTGTTGTTGGTTTTGAGCTTGTAGGTGTGGCCGGATTCGGTCCCAGTCCACGACACTTCGGCCTGGGCAATCGGCTTCCCTTCCATGTCTTTGCAGACTCCCTTGATGGTGCCCGTGGTTTGCGCGAACGCGAATGAAGCGGACAACCCCACGGCGAGCGCAAGCAGCAGGGGAAGGATGAAATATTTCCTCATGATTTGGCCTCCCGGCATTGCATCTGAATTTACTGAACTCTATACAACTGAACCCTGTGCACTGGTTTCGTATCAGGGCATCGCTGCAGCGATGCCGCAAGTGATTCCGAAATCAGACGCCCCTTTAGGGCCTGAACATCAAACCGCCACTTCTAAATACGGTTCTACCTTAATCGGGCGGCGGCTTCCGCGTACGGAATGGGATCTTCCGCGCCCGCGTCGCGAAACGCGCGCAAGCGGAGCACACAGCTGTCGCAGACACCGCAGGCGCGATCTTCGCGCTGATAGCATGACCACGTTAAATCGAACGGGGCTCCCTGTTCAAGGCCCAGCATCACAATCTCATGTTTATGCATCGCAATCAGCGGTGTCACCACTCGGATGAGCCCTTCCCTGGTGCCCGCCTTCACGACTTCATTGAACGCTCGATAATACTCCGGCCGGCAATCGGGATAACCGGAACTATCAGGCTCAACCGCTCCGATGTAAACTTTTTCGGCTCCCAGCACTTCCGCCCAACTGACGGCGACGGCGAGAAAATGCGCGTTGCGGAACGGCACATAAGTCACCGGAACGCCGCCACCAATGCCGTGCGCCTCGGGAACGGCAATGCTCGAATCGGTGAGCGCAGATCCGCCGATAGCACGCAGAGCCTCATTGCGCACCAGCAGCCGGTCGCGAATTTCAAGCCGGTCGCAGATGCTCTCAAACGACCGCCGTTCGCGCTCTTCCGTGCGTTGCCCGTAGCTGACATGGACGGCAGCCGCCTGATAGTCGCGCGCAGCGAGCGCCGCACAGACGCAGGAATCCATCCCCCCGCTCAGCAGGACTACAGCGCGGCTCCTGGTGCTGGTTGAGTTTGATGGCATGAGCTCCTGGCGAAGCGGCGTGGTTGCTTCCTTCCAATTTTATGACACCTAACGGCGTTTCGCCGGCGGCGCGACAGCTTAGAGTGATCGAAGAAGCGCATTTCGAGGACTCACTCCCCGCCCAAACCCGGCATTCTTCCCACTTGTTACTGACTTGATTCTTAACCACGCAGGTGCAGACCTCACCCGGTTTGTGGAGCGACGGGCGTCCTCGCCCGTCCAGCCGCCGGTGAATGCCCCGACGCGAACCTGCTCCAGCCCCCTATTCGTAGCGCAGGCTTTCCACCGGATCAAGCTGCGACGCGCGAATGGCTGGAAGCGTTCCAAACAGGATGCCGACCAACGACGACACGACAATCGCGATAATAGCCGAGAGTCCCGAAATCGGGATGCGATATTCGGTGAAAAACCGCACAGAAAACGGGATGGCGAGTCCGATGATTATGCCGAGGACGCCGCCGATCAGAGAGATAAGGATGGCCTCGGCGAGGAACTGGAAGCGAATCTCGCGGTTGGTCGCGCCCATCGCCTTGCGGATGCCAATCTCCCGAATCCGGGCGCTGACGGTGGCGAGCATGATATTCATGATCCCGATGCCACTGACCAGCAGCACGACCAACGAATTCGCCAGCAGAACCAGCGTCATGCCGGTCGTTATCTTGTCGGCCAATGAAACAATCTGGGTCAGATTTCTGACGCTATAAACGGATTCTGGCCGGTGGCGGGACTGAAGCACGCGCTGAACCTTGGCGGTAATCGGCACCACCAAAGCGGCATCGGCCGCGGAAAAGAAAATCTGCTTCACGATGGGAGTTTCCTGGAAATAGCGGATCACGGTATAGGGAATCAGCATCGTGTTGTCGGTCACCTCCGATTGCCCCAGGGTGTCGACGCGTTCGCGAAAGGTCCCGATGATGGTGAAGGGCAGCCCGCTCAGCTTGACCGTCTTTCCGAGCGAAGCTTGCTCGGAGCCGTAGAGTTGGATTGCCAGCTTCGGCGTAATGACGCCCACCTTGTTGTGGGCCTGCGAATCCTGTTTGTCGAAAAAACGTCCCGAGAGGATGACCAGGTTCCGAACTTGTTCGTATTCCGGGTAGACGCCCATGATCTGCAGGTCGCGCTCTTTGCCGCCGCCGACGGCTACGCGATCATTGAGGGGAAGCACAGGTGAGGCGGCAACGATGCCATCGACCTGGCGCTGGACGGCCTCCATGTCTTGTATGGTCAAATCGTCGCTGCCGGTATTGGTGATGCGTCCCCCACCGCTTTCGTATTCCGCATAGATCCAGTTCGACCCGATGGACTGAATCTGGTTCAGCAGGTACTGCCTGCCGGTAAGGCCGATGGTGACGACCAGGATCAGGGACGCGGTTCCAATGACCATCCCGAGAGCGGTGAGTGCGAACCGCACCTTGTTGGTCAGGAACGTCTCGTAGGCGAAGCTGAATATCTCGCCGAGCGCCAGGTGGGAGCGCTCTGGGTTGGGGGTAGGGGTGTCCATGCTTCTGGTTAGATGCTACGGGTGGTTGAGGCGGCCCGCAAGCGCTACCCCGGCTTCCTGCCACAGGTATTTTCTGTTGTAATTCCTTGTACCCATCGAGAAACGGATCAGCGCACCCTGACTATCAAACGTATCTTCGGTTTTATATCCGGCCTGTTGCTGTTGACTGTCATCGCGCTTCTGATTCATGGCTATCATCCTTACGCGGAAGATGCGGAGATTTATCTTCCCGGCGTTCTGAAGATCCTGAATCCCAACTTGTTTCCGGCAAATGCCGAGTTCTTTCGTGAGCATGCCGGACATACGTTGTATCCGAATCTGATTGCCTATTCGGTTCGGGCCACCCATCTGCCATTGCCGTGGGCCGCTTTTCTGTGGCATTTGGTCTCCATTTTTTTGTTGCTGGCGGCGAGCTGGCGGTTGGCCTCGGCCCTGTTCCAGCCAGAATCGTCCGAGTCGGAATCGCTCGAGGACAAATGGGCGCGCTGGGCCGCCGTCGCTTTGATGGCCGCTTTGCTGACCTTGCCCATTGCCGGCACGGCGCTTTACATCCTGGACCAGTACTTGAATCCGCGGAATCTGGCGGCGTTCGCGGCGGTGTTTGCGGTGGCGGAGGTGCTGCATCGAAAACACGGGCGCGCCGTGTTGTGGCTGGTATTTGCCGCGGTCGTGCATCCGCTAATGGCGAGCTTCGCTATCGGTTTTTGCGTGTGGCTCAGCTTGCTCCGCCGATACCGCCCGCCAGCTCTGGGTTTTGCGGCTATGCTGCCCTTTGGCCTCACTCTCGATCCGCCTCCCGCTGCCTATCATGAGGTCGCTCTAAGGCAGCCTTATTTCTACATCTTGCGTTGGGAATGGTACGAGTGGCTGGGAGTAATCGGTCCACTGGTCCTGTTCTGGTGGTTAGCTCGCGTAGCCCGGCATCGCGGAAACAAGAATCTCGAACTAGTCTCGCGCGCGATGGTACCGTTCATTCTCCTCGGGTTGGCCGGTGCCCTGGTGCTCGGGATTCCAGCTCGTCTCGAAGCCCTGGCTCGGCTCGAACCGCTGCGCTGCCTCGCGCTCAGCTACATGCTGCTGGTGGTAATCGGAGGCGGATTGATTGGACAGCTCGTGCTCCAGAATCGAGTCTGGCGCTGGCTGGTATTATTCGTCCCGCTCGGTTTGGGAATGTATTTTGCACAGCGCCAGTTGTTTCCTGCAAGCGCTCACGTCGAGTGGCCATGGGCCCAGCCGCGCAACCAGTGGGCACGAGCTTTTGAGTGGATTCGCGGAAAGACGCCTGTGGATGCGCTATTTGCGCTCGATCCCGGGCACATGGGGCTTCCCGGCGAAGACGAAAACGGATTTCGCGCGCGCGCCGAGCGCAGCATGCTCGCAGACCTGGTCAAAGACAAGGGAGCATGTTCGATGTTTCCGCCGCTATCAGTAAAGTGGCTGGAACAGGTCGAGGATCAGAAGAACTGGAAGCAGTTCGGCAAGAGAGACTTTGAACGGCTGCGACAGAAGTACGGCGTGAGTTGGGTCGTGGTGGAGCGGCCTGGTCCTGTGGGGCTGGAGTGTCCCTATGACAATTCGGCCGTGCGGGTGTGCCGCGTGGACTGAGTTCGCTGCCGCCTCAATGCCGCTCTGACGCGGTCGGCAGTCCGCCCTCGTAGTACTCCTCAGAACCGGCTTCGAGCGTCTTTCCCTTCTCGCTGAAGATCGGGTTGTGAATCATGCCGGCGCGCTGAAGCGCGAATTGCAGCGTGGTTTGGAGCACTTCGAGGCCATATCTCACGCTGCGGCGGAAGTTGATGGAAGAGGCTTCCTCGAAATATTTCGTTGGGCAGGAAACCTCGCCAATGCGAAAGCCGAAATAAACGCATTGCGCAAGCATCTGGTTGTCGAAAACGAAATCGTCGCTATTTTCCCGCAGCGGCAGGCGGGTAAGTACGTCGCGGCTGAAAGCGCGATACCCGGTGTGATACTCGGACAGCTTGACGCGCAGAAAAAGGTTCTCAAAAGCCGTGAGCAGGCGGTTGGCGACGTATTTGTAAAGCGGCATGCCTCCGCGCAACGCTGTGCCGCCGATGATGCGGGAACCGAGCACCACGTCATAGACGCCATAGGCAATCATGCTCGCCATGGCGGTCACCAGCAGCGGTGTGTACTGATAATCGGGATGCACCATGATGACGACGTCAGCGCCGGCGGCCAGCGCTTCGCGGTAGCACGTCTGCTGATTGCGTCCATAGCCGTAGTTGCGGTTGTGAACAAAAGTGTGCAAGCCGAGCTGGTGCGCGACTTCAAGAGTGCGATCCGAACTGTGATCGTCAACGAGAATACGAATGTCGACCAGGTCGGGCAACTCCTGCACCGTCGCTTCCAGCGTCTTTTCCGCGTTATAAGCGGGTAACACGACGGCAATGCGTTTGCCGTTGATCATGCAATGTTTTCCTCAGAATGGACTGCCTGAATCATAACCGGAAACGCCGACTCCTGCTCCAACGAAAGACCTGAGGGGGGAGCGAAGGCTCTTGCTCGTTGTGGGTTCCCTCGTGGGTCTTCCTTCGTGTGACTTCGTGCTCTTCGTGGTTGAGCTTTCTCACAGCCTTGAACTATCAGCGACCTATAGGCGAAACTGTAAACATGCCTCCTCGTACTCTGTTTGAGAAAGTCTGGGACGCGCACGTAGTCGCTGCTCCCGAAGGGCAGTCGGCGCTGCTCTATATCGATTTGCACCTGGTGCATGAAGTGACGTCGCCGCAGGCCTTTGACGGGCTGCGTGCCAATGGACGGGGTCTGCGGCAGCCTCTGCGTACCGTGGCGACAGTCGATCACAATATTCCGACCACTCCAAGGGGCCTTCCCATCACCGACCCGGTTGCGGCCAAGCAGATTGAAGCGCTGCAGAAGAATTGCCGCGAGTTTGGGGTTCCGTTGTTTGATATGGATTCGGCCGAGCAGGGTATAGTGCACGTTATCGGCCCGGAGCTGGGCATCACGTTGCCAGGCATGACCATTGTCTGCGGTGATAGCCATACGTCAACGCACGGCGCGTTCGGATCGCTCGCGTTCGGCATTGGAACGTCGGAAGTCGAACACGTGCTGGCGACGCAATGTCTGCCGCAAAGAAGACCGAAGACGATGCAGATCCGGGTCAGCGGAAAGCTGGCGGAGGGCGTGACCGCGAAAGATCTGGCGCTCGGGATTATTGGCCGCATCGGCACCGACGGCGCTACCGGATACGTGATGGAGTACGCCGGCGGTGCGGTGCGGGCGCTGTCAATGGAAGGCCGCATGACGTTGTGCAATATGAGCATCGAGGCGGGAGGGCGAGCCGGACTGATCGCGCCCGATGATACGACGTTTGCGTATGTCAGCGGCCGCCGCTTTGCTCCAAAAGGAAAAGATTGGGAGGAAGCGGCCGCGTATTGGCGGACGCTCGGGAGCGATCCCGGAGCCGAATTCGATCGAGTGATTGAGATTGATGCGGCAGCGCTAGCGCCGTTCGTGACCTGGGGGACGAATCCCGGAATGGTGGTGGCCGTGAACGCGTGCGTTCCCGAATTAAGGAGCTTCGCTCAGGAAGCCGACCGGCGCGCGGCGGAGCAGGCGCTCGCCTACATGGGCCTCGATCCCGGAACCCCGATCGAACAAATTGCTGTCGACCGTGTGTTCATCGGATCTTGTACGAACTCGCGCATCGAAGACCTGCGGGCGGCGGCGCGCGTGGCCAAAGGGCAGCACGTGCATCCGAAAGTTCGCGCCATGGTGGTGCCGGGCTCGCAGGCCATCAAGCGCGCTGCCGAACAGGAAGGATTGCACCGCATTTTTCTCGATGCCGGATTTGAATGGCGCGAGTCGGGATGCTCAATGTGCCTCGGCATGAATCCAGACATCCTGCAACCAGGAGAGCGCTGCGCCTCCACCAGCAACCGGAACTTCGAAGGCCGCCAGGGCCGTGGGGGTCGCACGCACCTGGTCAGCCCGACGATGGCGGCGGCAGCAGCGATTGCGGGACACTTCACGGATATAAGGAATTGGCGATTTCAGTAGCACTGTCATTTGTCCTGGCTGTGGAGCGACGGGCGTCTCGCCCGTCTGTCTACGCCCGGCGCTCCACCAGCGTGTCTGAGAGAAGGGGTAGAAGAGATGCAAGCGTTTCGCAAGCACACCGGCATGGTCGTTCCACTGGATAAGGTCAACGTGGACACCGATCAGATCATCCCCAAACAATTCTTGAAGCGCATCGAGCGCACCGGATTCGGCGAATTCCTGTTCTACGACTGGCGCTTTTCGGGCGACGGGAAGAAGGTCGGCGACTTTGTGCTCGACGCACCGCGCTACGCGAAGGCCTCGATCCTGGTCGCGGGAAAAAACTTCGGCTGCGGATCCTCTCGCGAACATGCCGTCTGGGCACTCGCGGATTTTGGCTTCCAGGTGGTGATCGCGTCGTCGTTCGCCGACATTTTTGCCAACAACAGCCTGAAGAATGGCCTGCTCACCGTGCGACTCAATGAAGAACAGGTGGCGGAGATCACAAGCCGATCGAAGGAAATCGAAAACTACCAGCTCACCGTTGATCTCGAAACCTTGCGTGTGGAAGACGGACAAGGATTTGCGGCGTCATTCGCTATGGATGAATTCTCGCGCCATTGCTTGCTGCATGGATTGGATGACATCGGACTGACCCTGCAACATGAAGCAGAGATCGCGGCGTACGAAGGCAAGCACCCGGTGCGCGCGGAGATGGAGGCGATACTCGCGGGGTGAGGCCGCGTCAAAGTTTCCCTTCTGACACAAACTTACTTCAGGTTGTACACTTTTGACTTTCACCGCTGGCGCGGTGCGGGGTCACAACTCATGCGCAATCGAATTCGTTTTGTAGAGATTGTCTTTGTTCTCGCCCTCAATTTCTTGCTCCTGCTTTCCGCGGGGCACGCTCAGACCGCTGCGCCGAAGCAACTTACGATCGAACAGATCTTCGCGGAGGGAGGAGTCACGGGACGCGCTCCGGAGACGATCAAGTGGAGTCCGGACGGCACCAGGGTTTCTTTCGTGCAGCGCGACGATGCTGGCGAGCACGGCGAACTCTGGTATGTGGACGCGACGACCGGCGAGAAAAAAATACTGGTCAGCGAGATCAAGCTGTCGCAGCTTGCTCCTCCTCCGAGCAAGATCAAGGACGAGCGCGAGAAAGAGCGCGTGACGCGGTATAACGTCGCTGCCTACACCTGGTCGCCCGATTCCAAACACCTGCTCTTCGATTCGCGGGGACAGCTCTGGTATTACAGCCTGGATACGGGAACGGCGGTGCAGCTTACGTCGTCTCCGGACCCGAGCGAAGACCCGAAGTTTTCGCCGGACGGCAAGCGCCTTGCCTACGTGCGCAAGCACAATCTTTATGTGCATCCGGTTTCGGGAGAGGAAGGCGAACGTCCGCTCACGCGCGAGGAAAAAGAGAAAGACAAAAACAAGGATGGGGAGAAAGAGAAGGAAGACAACATCCTGAACGGCGAGGTGGACTGGGTTTACGCCGAAGAACTGGCGGTGCGCAGCAACTTCTTCTGGTCTCCGGAAGGGCGCGACATTATTTTCTTGCAGATGGATGAGACCCGTGTGCCCGCCTATCCCATCACCGACTGGTTGCCGACGCATCCTCATGTGGAACAGGAAAAATATCCGAAGGCTGGCGATCCGAATCCCAGCGTGCGCTTAGGCGTAGTCGGCAGTAATGGCGGCAAGGTGCGGTGGATCAGACTCACCGATGACGATGACACCTACGTGCCGCGCTTCGGCTGGATTCGCGAAGGCTGGGCTTGGGCGGAGGTACTGAATCGCAAGCAGGATGTGATGGACCTTTACTTCATTGACGCGAAGTCGGGGAGGTCGCGCAAGGTTCTTACTGAATCGGCTCCGGATGTGTGGGTTGACGTCAACGACGACTTTCGCATACTGAAATCCGGCGACCGTTTTCTGTGGACGAGCTGGCGCGACGGCCACACCCACATTTATCTCTACAGTTTCAGCGCGCCCGACCCAATGGCAGCCGATGCCAAGCTCGAACGCCAGCTTGAAAGCGGTGATTATGAGGTGATCGCGATCAGCGGGATGGATGAAGCCTCGGGCACGGTTTTCTTCACTGCCGATAAAGGAGACCCGCGACAGGAGAAGATTTTTTCGGTGAAGTTGGACGGGTCGGAGATGCAGGGCATTTCATCGGAAGCAGGCAGCGAATCGGGCAGCTATGCTGCCAGTTTCGCCGATGACGGCAAGCACTTCGTGGAAACGCATTCTGCAACGCTAACGCCGCCGCGGATTTCTATGTGCGCGCCGGGCGGCCCCTGCCAGAAAATCTGGGAAGGGCGCAGCGTGGCGGATTACGACCCGATTGCGCCGAAGCCTCTGGAATTCAAAGCGGAGGATGGCACCGTGTTGTATGGCTATTTGATTCTGCCGCGGAATGCGGAGGCGAGCCAGAAGATTCCGCTGATCGTGTACACCTACGGCGGTCCGTTCGCGCAGATTGTGCAGGATGCGTGGAGTGGAAGTAGGGCGCTGTTCCACCAGATTCTAGCGAACGAAGGATTCGCAGTGTTTGCGGTCGACAATCGCGGAACCCCGAATCGCGGTAAGAAATTTGCGGCCGCGATCCGCCTGCAGTTCGGCGGCGTCGAACTGAAAGACCAGCTCACGTCGCTCGACCAGTTGTATGCTCAGTTTCCGCAACTGGACCGCACTCGCACGGGGATCTGGGGTTGGTCAAACGGCGGTTCGATGACGCTCTATGCGCTGACGCACTCCGACCGCTTCAAGGCGGGAATTTCGGTTGCTCCGGTAACCAACTGGCGTAACTACGATTCGATTTACACCGAAAAGTGGTTGAGTCTGCCGAAAGACAACGGTCGCGCCTACGACGATTCGATGGTCAACGCCGCCGGCAGTCTGCACGGGTCGTTGCTGCTGGTGCACGGGACCAGCGACGACAATGTGCACTTCCAGAATACAATCCAGATGACCGACGCGCTGATCCAGGCCGGGAAGCAGTTCCGGCTGATGATCTATCCAAACAAGACGCATGGCATTGCGGGGCGGGGTGCGAGCACGCAGTTGTACCACATGATGGAAGATTTCTGGAACAAGGAATTGAAGTAGCTGTCAGCTCTCAGCCATCAGCCGTCAGTTCTTCGGCTCTCGACAGGCGTGAGATTTAACTGATAGCTGAAAACCGGTTTCATGCATCGCACAACGCTCGGCGATTTCGAACTTACCGTCGTCTCCGATGGAACTTACTTCCTCGACGGCGGAGCTTTCTTTGGCGTCGTTCCCAAAACCATGTGGTCGAAGAAGGCCATGCCGGACGAGCAGAACCGGCTTGATGCGGGACTGAATTCGCTGCTGGTGCGCACCGGCAACAAGAACATCCTGATCGAGACGGGCATCGGCAACAAACTGCCCGACAAGATGGTGCAGATCTATAAACAGCCGGCCAAGCTGCTCGACAATCTTCATGCCGCCGGAGTTGCGCCGGAAGACATCGACATCGTCATCAATACGCACCTGCATTTCGACCACTGCGGCTGGAATACGGTGCGGCGCGGTGATCAGGTGGTGGCGACGTTCCCGAACGCGAAGTATTACGTGCAGGACCAAGAGTGGGAGCATGGCCGCCTGCAACTGGAGCGCGACGCGATCAGTTACATGTCCCCGAATTACGATCCGCTGCTGGAGACCGGCCAGATGGTGCTTCTGAACGGCGATTTGGAGCTTTTGCCGGGCATCTCAGTCAAAGTTTTCCCGGGCCACACGGCGAATATGCAGGCGGTGATCATCGAGAGTGGCGGCAAGAAGGCGTGCTACATCTCCGATCTGATTCCCACTTCAAATCATCTCGACGTGACCTGGGTGATGGCGTTCGATTTGTTCCCACTGCAAACCATCGAGAGCCGCAAGAAGTATTACGCGTGGGCAATGCCGGAGAGATGGCTGACGGTGTTCACGCATGATGACCAGACGCCGTGGGGATATGTGGAACGGGGAGAGCGGGGAAGATTGGGTCTAGCCAAGCTCCCGTAGGGGCTGCTGCCCTCCAAATCGCACAACCAATCCCGCGGAGCAGTTTTGATAGAGTCCTAACGTGATCCAGGCACAATCCCGCAATCGGGATACGACGAGTTGGCGCTAGTCGCCGATTGTCAGACTGCAATCTTTGCACCTTACGACAGTTGAACATCCTACTTGAACGACGAACCTGATTGGGTCTGCCGGATATACTTGAGCAAGATCATGGTCGTGGGCAAGTCTACTCGCATAGTGAGTTTGCTCCCGACGGAGGTTCTCAGCCGGAAATGAATGGTCACGACCACGTTTTCCGGATGCGACGAAGCCGACGCGACCCAACTTCCCATGCTGAGATGACTAATGTTCTCCGGCGCAGTCTTGAAGTCATATGCCACTTTCGAGCCCTTCTCCCGAGCCTCGATGAACGTAAGATCGTGCTCGCTCAGTATCAGCGTGCTAAGAAGATCCTTGCCTGAACGAATGTATTCAACAGGAGCTTCGATCGGCACGGAAAGGTCCAAGGAGGGACTTGGTTTCTTGGAGATCCGTCGGGAAAGCGTGCTTATTATGTCCTTGTCGGGGACAAGCGACATCAACTGGACAACGCCTTTCTCATCAAGGTCAAGGATCAGATTGTGAATTTTCCACGAACGATTCCACCCGCCCGCCGCGGAGTAGCCACCGCCTGCGGCCCAAGCTACGCCCCAGGAAGAGTCGGCCCAGCGGCCAAGAAAGAGCTTGTCGTCCTTGATTCCCGCATCGACCCAACCCAGCTTTTGACCTACCTCTTCCCGCGTGGTGGCACCAACCTTGATGAACTCCAAGTCGAGTTTCTTCCCCGTCGCGCCTGAAACACTTATCGTTTTCGTTGGCACTCGAACCGGGACGACGATACATCCTGAACAGCAGGCGCACAGGAGTGCGATCCATACAGCGTGGATGGGCCGGGTTCGCAGGCCGGGATTTGACATAACAGTCTTTCTCGTCTGATCCACCGAAGGTTAGCGGTTGCGTTTAATCTCTTTGACAAGAGCATCAACCAATCCGCCTTTGATGTGAGCCATCTGCTCTTCTTTGGTGGCAATTCCACCGCTGATGGTGGCTTGGAACTTAGCTTCCTTTTCGAAACGGAACACCTCCTGGTTGCTGGCGGCATCACGAAACACGAAACGGGCCTTGGCCTTGCTAACACCAACCGGCAAAGGCCAAGTCATAAAGCGGGCTCCGCTGCTCCCCTTGTCGAAGCCGATGATGGTGACGGAGAGCACCACCTTGCCCTGCCCCTCTTTTGCGGAGAGCTCGGAGGAAGGTGGCGGTTCCGATGACTTCTGGCTCCCGTCGACAACTTTTTCAATCATCTTGCTCGCCCGGAGACCGGCTACCGCACTGAGTTGCAGATTCTCGTCTTCTCCTGCCGGAAAGTCCTTTGTGAGTTGGCTATTCTCAACGGTAAATGGTTCAACCAGGATTGCGGTGTACCCAGCTAGCGGTTTACCTGCCTTCTGTTGTTGCGCCCAGGCCCTCGAAGTAAAACACGAACATAGAATCAACGCGAAAATTCCAATGCGTGCCATAATCACCCTCCATGCTGTCGGCGTCTGAAGATTCGATCGGTTTCATGTGGGGCAGAAAGAACTCGTGCGTGGCGCCCTTCGCGATCAGCAGACAATCATCGATACGAATTTCGTTGTCGGCGCGAAGTTGGATCTCGTCATCTTCCGTAGCGGTCTTGCTCGAACGGTCAGTGGTGGTGAAGAGCGTGACGGCCGTTCTCGGAACATGAATCAGCGTACAGGGATTGACCTGTTGCGCGGACGCTACCAAAACCCCCACGAAGAGAAACACTAGAACAGCGAGCACAAGGGAACGCGCCATGGGAGACCTCGGCGCGAAAGTCCACGCGGCCTTCGCTGGCTTTATTAGAATCCTAGTCTCGGACCAGTGGCAAGCGCGGCGATCACGGTTCGGTGTGACGTGTCGCCATAGGAATGCGGCAGCCCACGGTGGCGGTCATGAGCACCGGCATTCGATTCGGGCCACCACCCGATAAGTCCCGCCCCTACTTGGTCTGTGCTGGAAGCCTGGCTTCGAAGAAATCTTCTACCTGCGCGAGTATTTCCGCCCCGCTCTTTGCATCGTAGATCGCCTTCCTGAGCGCCGCGCCCCCGGGTATGCCGTGCGTGAACCACGACGCGAACTGCTTCATCTTGCCTTCCGCTCCGGGCATTTCTTCTTCCAGCAGCATTTGGAAGTAGGTGCGGATCATCTGGTAACGGTCGGCTTCGGTGGGCTCGTCGTAGGGCTTACCGCCCGCATCGTCCGGGGCTGCGGACCTTCGCTCCGCTGGACGGGCGGGGACGCCCGTCGCTCCACTTACATACTGCTCGATCTGGCGGAAGATCCAGGGATTGGCTGGGGCCATGCGCCCGATCATTACGGCATCGCAGCCGGTTTGGGCTACTACGGCACAGGCGTCTTCGGGGGAGCGGATGTCGCCATTGCCGATTACCGGAATCTTGACTGCCTGCTTCACGGAGGCGATCCATTCCCAGCGCGCGTTTCCACTGTAGCCTTGCTCACGCGTGCGGGCGTGCAGCGCAACCGCGCCGAGGCCGCAGCTTTCGGCCATGCGCGCCAGTTCGACGCAGACGATTTCGTCGTCGTTCCATCCGGCGCGGAACTTCACGGTGAAGGGAATCTTCACGGCGGCGCGCACCGCTTCGAAAATTTGCCGAATCAGCGGCAGATCGCGCAGCAGGCCTGATCCTCCGTTGCACTTCACTACTTTCTTCGCCGGGCAGCCGAGGTTGAGGTCGACGAGGTCGAAGCCGAGATCCTCCACCAGCCGCGCGGCATCGGCCAGCACGCGGGGACTGCTGCCGAAGAGCTGGGCTGAGATTGGGTGCTCGTCTTCATAGAAATGCAGGTAACGTCCGCGGACGCGCTGGTCGCGCAGTACGCCGTCGGCCGAGGTGAACTCGGTCATGATCAGGCCGCATCCTCCGAGGTTCTTGATGAAGCGGCGGAACACGGTGTCGGTGACACCGGCCATGGGTGCAAGCACGGTGGCGGGAGCGATTTCAACGCCGCCAATCTTCAGGGACGCCGGAAACACGCGTGCCAGTGCGGGGACGGGCTTCTCGCCGGTCCGATCCATCGCCCGGTCCGTGTTGTCCCAGAACTTTTCCACGATCTGATTTTACGTTGTTTTGGCGATGCTATAGCTAGTCAGGAGTTGTTGGGAGCACCGGCAGACTGCCGAGCTACGCTCGGCTCGCACAGCCGAGGGCGGCGGTCCCTGCGCAATCTGTGCCCTGGACTCGCCCCGGCCAACCTATTCTCTGGGTTGCGACACTCTTTCCAGCTTGAGCAGGCGGGCAAGTAAACGGACGATCATGCCATCGAAGCGGGTGCCGCTCAACTTTCCCAGTTCCACCATCGCTTGCTCGTCGGTTTTTGGAGGAGCGAAAGAGCGGTCGCTCGTCATGTTCACGTAGGCATCCGCGACGGCGACGATGCGGCCATATAGCGGTATATTCTCGCCCTTCAGGCCGCCAGGATAGCCGCTGCCGTCGAAGGCTTCGTGATGCGTTTCGACGGCCTGGGCCACGCGCTCGATTTCAGGAATCGCCCGCAGCACTTCCGCCCCTACTTGCGGATGGGTCTTGATCACCGCGAATTCCGTTTCCGTAAGCGTGCCCGGCTTGTTCAGGATGCGATCGGGGATGAACAGCTTGCCCAGGTCATGCACCCGCCCCGCGAAGGTGATGTCCTCCACGTCCTGCGCAGGGAGGTTGAGTCCGCGTGCGATCATCGCGGCATATTGCCCGCATTGCTCGCCGTGTCCCGCGGCATTGTGTTCCCTGAGTTCGGCCGCGCGCGCCAAGGCTTCGACGGCCTCCTTGATCGCCCGCTGGTCCGCATCATCCTCGCGCACGCATAGTTTGCGGAGCGTGCCCACCAGTTCTTCCAGATGCTCTGGCCCGTTATGCTCGCGCTGCAGAAATCCTTCGATATAGCCGGAGACCAGCTGCCGCTGCACCGCGGAACCTTCGCCGAATGCATCGGAGGTGGAAACCTGGTTACCGCCCGCGTGCTTGGCCACGTACATGCCCGCATCCGCGATGCGAATCAGGTCCTCCATGGAAAATCCATGAACGGGGAAACTGGCGACGCCAAAACTGCCGGTGATATGGTGCTCTTCCAGCATGGGATCGGTAGCCAGCCACAGCCGCAATCTCTCCGCCAGCACCTGCGCCTGCTCGATGCCGGTTTCGGGCATGAGGATGATGAATTCGTCTCCGCCGTAGCGGGCAACCACGTTCGACTGGCGGCATTTCTGCTCGAGCAGCCGGCCCACGCGAGCCAGCACCAGGTCCCCTTCCAGATGGCCGAGCGAATCGTTGACTTCCTTGAATTTATCCAAATCGATCAGCACCACCGAGAACGGCCGGCCCGAACGGGAGGCGCGCTTCCACTCCGAGCTCAGCGCCTCCCAGAAAAAGCGTCTCGTCTTGATGCCGGTCAAGCCATCGGTGATGGATTGCTGCTGCAGCCTCCGGAAGACGAAGGAGTTGTGGAGCGCCGTCGCCAGAAGATCGGCCAGTGTATTCAGGATCAGAACATCCTGGGGCGCGAACGCATTTTCATCGCGGCTCTCCACGTTGAGCACGCCCAGCAGACTCTCGCCATAACTGATGGGCAGGCAGAGCACCGCGCGGGATTCCGGCAGCACGCCGGCGAGCTGACCTGGGCCGGCGTTTTGCACCAGCGCGCTCACTCCGGTGCGCGCGACCTTTCCCAGAACGCCGCTGCCCACCGCGATCCGGCGGCCCAGGGTCTGCGATGTCGTTCCCGCCTCGGCTTTGATCTCGATATCCTTGGTGGCGTAGTCCATGATGCCGATGCCGATATGATCGTAGCGGAAGTTTTTCTGGATCTCGCGCACGATGTCGGCCATCATCTGCTCGGCATCTTCGCTGGAGATCGCCATTTTGGAAATGTTGTTGAGAAACGCGAGATGCCGGGCGCGACGCTGCTCTTCGGTGAACAGACGCGCATTTTCCACCGCCACGCCGAGTTGACCGGCCGCGGTTTGCATAACTTCGAGATCCCTGGCCTGGAACTGCGCTTCCCGCTCCGTGCTCAATGCGGCCATCACCCCCACGGGTTTGCCGCCGAGAAAAATGGGCACGGCGCAGAATGAGCGGGCCGGGCGCGGTGGCACGAAATCGACTTCCAGTTTTGCCCGCATCTGTTCCAGATCGGCCTCAATCAGCAGCGGCTGCCCCGTCCGGATCATGTACTCGGTCAGTCCGTTGTTCACCTTGCGCGAACGCTTGGGAAGAACTATGCCGCCTTCGATCTCCAGCTCGAAATGAATCTCATCTTCTTCCTGAAACCCGATGTAGAAAGTGCTGGTGTCGAAAATCTGGCCGAGTTCCACCTGGACGGTGCGCAGCACCTCGTCCTGGTTGAGATGAGAACTGATGGCCTGCCCGATCTCGGTGAGGAGCTCGTATTCCTTGGTGCGGCGCTGCGCTTCATGCATTACGACATAGTTTTCAAGAGTGAGGGCGATCTGCAGCGCCAGGCCGATCAGCAACCGCAAATTCGAAGAGCCGAACATCCGCCGTTCCGCATGCGGAAACAGAAGCACGCCGAAGTTGTGCTCCCGGGTTTGCAGGCTCACCGCCATCAGGTCGGTGATTCCCTCCGCCAGCAGCGTCTGCCGGCAGGTCTCGAACTTTCCTCCCGAAAGCGCCGGCAAAGGCTCTTCCAGTTCCCGGAGATTCCGAAACGTGACCACTCCGCCGCGTCTGTAGGCAAGCTCGGCAATGTAATCGCCGGCGTGCGTTTTTTGCAGCTTTTCCAGGAACTCAGCGGAGAAGCCTTTCTCTACCGAAGGCAACGTGCCCCGCCACTGCTGGGAAACAAAAAAAACGGCGCGCCGCGATGGCAGGGGCGCCACTAACCGCTCCACAAAAGCCTGCAAGCTGGGTACCAGGTCCGATGCCGAGAACAATCGCCTCGGATCGACGCCCAGAGTCGAGAAGGCCAGCGCGTTTTCCTGCACGGCATTGCGCTCGTTCTCAAACAGCACCATGACCATCGCGATGGCCAGCAGCATTTGCGGAATCGGCCCGAGGAAACCTCCCAGTTGGCCAACGATATCGAGAAAGGGTTGATGGAGCTGTCCCGCCCCCATCAGTGCCGCCCACAGCGCCAGTGAAAATGCGAGGGTCCGGAACGCTACCGAATTCCTGCGAAAAGCGTAACGGTAAAAATGGAACGAGCAATAGAGCAAAATCGCTGCCAGCCCCACTTCCAGCTGCAAGTAGATCGGTAGCTTAGGGGCTCTCTCGCTGAATACCCCGCCTGCCATTTGTGCCCGCAAGCTCAAATAGGCCAGCAGAACCCCGGTCACCGTCAGGGCCACGTCATACCACTTCAGCTGGAACGGCTCCTTCATCAGCCGGGTCGAGACGAAGATGCACATCGCCATGCCCACCAGCAGCACCGAGCTCAGAAAAAACAGTACCGCGGAAGGGACATAAAAATATTCGACTGCCTTCAGTGCGTAGTGCAGCGTGTAGGCCGCCCACGCCAGTTGCCACGCGAGAAAATAGCTGTGACGGTTCTGCTCGTACAGGTATCGGAAGACAAGAAGCACCAGCAGGGCCACGGCCCCAGGAATCAGCACCAGACCTGTGGCAACACTATGCATGGGTCGATAGTTCCTCGTTCCTCGTTACTCGAAAATCTGGCCCGGATGGAACTGGGTTTGGACTTGGCCTAATCCTGTCACACCAGACAGATGGAAACAACAGGTGTCTTCCGGCAGGTTCCGCCCTGGGCACGGCGTTTCCTGAAAGTATCTTCTTATCAGATGCGAGGCCGCCAGCGCGATCTTCTCCGCAAACGTTACCTTCGTAACCGGGGTAACCATAACCTGGACTCAGCGGATTTTCCCGGCCCGGCATCGGCACCTCGCTCATTGCGCCAGCCCGGCCTCAATCCTTAATGAGCGATAACGCCTGTTAACGTCAGCTGTCCTCGCTCATCGACGAGCCGCCATCCAAGACAGCCAAGCGTTAGGAGAGCTGGTAGAACGCCTCAGGGTAGACAACACGCCCCTCGATCTCCGACAGAGCGCCTCGAACCAATTCCAACCCCATGAAGGCTTCATCGGCAGCAAAGGGGTTTTTCAGCCCCACGACGAGCGCGTGCGTGAAACCGAAACGCGGATAGTAGCTGGGATGGCCAACCAAAACGATGGCATGGTAGTGAGCCCGTCTGCACAACTCGATTCCATGCTCGACCAGCATCGAGCCGATTCCCCTGCGCTGACGCGAAGGAAGAACGGACATCGGTGCAAGTGAAGCGACCTGCATCTGGTCGCCCTCGGTGGCCATAGTCATCACAGGGCTGAACAGGATGTGCCCAACAACCTGACCTGCGTCATCGACCGCAACCAACGACGCGATGACCAGTCCGTCGTCTCGCAGACGTTCAACCAACGCGGCTTCGAGCAGCGAACCGAATGCAGCGAGGTTCACCTCCCTGATGGCTGCATAGTCGTCCGGCGTTTCGGGGCGGATCAGCACGTCCAATGATACGACGGCACAGTTGGGGAGCGATAACTGGCGTAATATCGCGTCTCTGACAATGCCGGCGCTGTCAAACACTTTTTGAGCGTACTGCTCCGTGCACTCCGAAGAGCGCGCCATTTCGCTCTCGTTGAAGGTTCTGCCATACCAACCAAGGCCCGCTCGTAATCCGTTTCAGGTCGGGAACTCAGTCCGACCCATGCATCTCTTCGGTCCTATGTTCGATCATGATTACTATTTCGAACTCCCCCGTGAAGGGGAGCGGGATACCCACTCAATTACTCGATGTTTTGCTTCACACCATCGCGATATCCGGGCTTTCCCGCGTACGAACCGAACTTCCTCAACTGCTCGTAATCCCATTCCTTCCGCAGCATCCAGTACAAACGCACCGCCAGCTTTCGCGCCATCGCGACCTTGGCGATTTTCCGTCCTCGCCGCAAAGTCAGGTGGACATACTTCGTCCGCCATTCCGGGAGGCTGCGAACCGTCACTTGCGCCGCTTCCACTAACAGGAAGCGCAGCAATGAGTTGCCTTGTTTCGTGATATGGCCCAGCCGACGCTGGTTCCCGCTCGACTTCTCCAACGGCACCAGGCCCAGATAGCTCGCGATCTGCTTGCCACACTGAAACCGATCCGCTTTCCCGATGA
>OBLT010000735.1_pt1 | contig 21050 bp, 14 predicted proteins | sample 1518721 | NCBI WGS metagenome assembly OBLT01 (sample SAMEA3539307, study PRJEB22396) | soil metagenome | biome: tundra; feature: field; material: soil | place: USA | collected 2010-05 | depth 0.15 m | reverse complement strand
CAGGTCGCCACCTACACCCGGCTGGAACGCCGCCGCCGGCGCCAACCCGCCGCGCCGGCTTACTTCCTGCCCACCCCGATCGGCAACATCCTGCGCGCCGCCGAACGCCGCCCCGCCGACAAGTACGGACTGGACACCGTCGCCCTGTGGCCCCGGCTGTGGCTGTTGCTGCCCGATGCCACCCGCCAGGAACTGCTCGCCGCCCGCGCCAGCCTCGACAACACCGTCACCGCCGCGATCTGGGGGCTGCTGTTCTGCGCCTTCACCCCCTTCACCGCCCTGGCCATCCCCATCGGCCTCGCCGTCACCACCGTGGCCATCACCGTCGTCCTGCCCGCCCGGGCGCAAGTCTTCGGTGACCTGATCGAGGCCGCCTACGACCTGCACCGCAGCACCCTGTACCGCCAGCTCCGCTGGCCGCTGCCCGCCAACCCCGCTCAGGAACACCTCCAAGGACAGCAGCTGACCGCCTACCTGTGGCGCGGCTCCGACGACACCACTCCCACCTTCACCCCACCCACCTAACCCGAAAACTGGGTCCCGCTGACCTGTTCCGCGCCGTTCTTTGTCAGGGCCGCCAGTGGTCATCTTGCTGGCTGGGTGGTCTCGGTTGAGGGCTGCGAGCAGGACCTCGCCCTTCTTACCGTAGGGCTCGGCGAACTGTTTCAAGACCACCTGCGAGACGACGTGCTGGTCGGGCACGTGCCGAGCCGCCTCCGGCATGAGCTCTCTGATGCCCTGCAACATCTCGGCGGGGGACGGCATCTCGCCGAAGGGCGCTGCACCTACGGCCACCAGCTCACCTCGCCTCTCGCTGCACTCGATTGGGACAAGAGCCGCGGCCACCGGCGAGTCGGCACAACTCCGCTGCAGAGCAGCGTATCGGTAATGGCTAACTCACGGTGAGACCTCGCAGGGTTGTCGTAATCGCAGTTTCCATCCTGCTGCCCCCGTCACCGAATTAGTCCGTTAGGTTAATTCAACGAGCCGTAGATTCCCTGTGCTTGGGCTCGATTTGGTAGCACTGCCCTTGATTGCCATCGGAACGAGTCCGACGAGCAGTGACCGGATGTCGGCTGCGCGTACTTGGATGAGGCCCGCGAGGTAAGGATAACCTAGGCCTTGGTCGCGCAGGTCGGAAATGACCTGGGTCCATAGGCTCGAAGATTCCGGGATAAGAGTTGATCCTGGTTCGGCACGCCGGAAGCCACGCTTGGAAAGTTCCTGGCACATGAGTCGATAGGTCCAATCCGTAATTACCTCTAGCTGGTGCAGGCGCACTACGATGGCCATGGCGCTGACTTTCCACAAATCCCGCAGCCTTGGAAGGCGTTCCACTGAGATATTTCCCCGGAGCGACCCGAGTAGGCCGGTTCTGGGCATAAGGAACCCGGAAGCGAAGTCGTTTGCTTGGCGTTCCCGATGCTTATTGCGGGGCTCGTCAAGGCTTCCGCCGTGTAGAAGCAGATGTCCCAACTCGTGCGCCAAGTCGAAACGAAGCCTTTCGGCAGACTTGGACGGGTTCAGGAAAATGATCGCGCTGCCGTTGTGCCGGAAAGAGAAAGCATCTATGGCTTGGTACGCGCCGTTGACGGAAAAAATCCTGGCCCCCTTCGCCTCCAAGAGAGCAATCATGTTGCTGATCGGGGCAGTTCCAAGGCCCCAGAAGCTGCGGAGCGCTTCTGCGGCGACGTCAGGACTGGTCTCGACCTCTGCCTCGGCGATCTCCTGGATTTCGGGAATGCCTGGAATAGGCAGCTTATAGGTTCGATCCAGCCACTCTGACAATTCGCATGCAAGAGACGCAAGGGCGCGCGCCGCCGTTTCGTCCTTCAGTGCGAGCTTAGATGAGGCCCTGAAATGGAATGCCTCGGTGGAGGGTAGGGGAATCGAGTCGCGGTGGAAGAACTCGACCGGGAAGTCGAGTTCTTTCGCCAGACGGTTTACAAGCTCATTGCTCGGCGTCGTGCGACAGCGTTCAACCTTTGATAGCCACTCCGGAGTGACATCGGCTTGTCCAGCAAGTGCTGTTGCGGTAAACCCGCGTAGGCTCCGCGCCATTGTCAAGCGCGACGCCACGAAGACTTCAATCATGGTCTACCCGCGTTAGCGGCGCTGAATCGTGAAGCCGAAGTCCTGGCCGGGCTCGTCGTCGGCCACAGGCTCGAACGTCTTGGTCCCGTCGTCGAAGCGCGGGAAGATGATGCGCTCGTGCCAGCTCTCTATGTAAGAGCCCGAAAGGACGATTGGCATGGAAAGCTCGGAGTATATGAAACCCTCGCGGGCGTAATAGAGGAACACCCAAGTCTCATTTATGTTTACCATCTTGCCGGACTTGGATAGCGTGTCGAAAAACCTCATCTGCTCGTTCGCCGCGACCAATGCGCCGAATGAGAGTCCCTTCGGGTTGCGGTTGCTCGGCTCGCTGGAGGTCACCAACCCGCAGTTCTCGTCTCCGCTGCTGACGACGACCGCCGTCTGCAACGAAGGATTGAGCCACGTGGGCTGGCCCATCGGGTCTGAGCGCTCCCAGTCGCTCTGGAGACCGATGAGCCCGTCGTGCAGTTCCTCGACAGTTCGGAGCCAGCGACCAAGCTCGGGTCCTGCCTTCGGCGCGCCCTCGGAGTATGAGGCTGCCTCTGCCGCGCCCCGGGCCAGAGCGTTCTCGAAGCACCCCAGATTAAGCTTCATCGCAGCGAGACGCCGCTGTAGGTCCTCACGGCGACGGGGCTGGAAGACGGACATCATCACTCCTGTCGTAGGCTTCCCAGAGCCTAGGGCATCAAGATCGCTAGTTCAAGTTTCGACACCACGATTGAGAGGTGTCATCTTGAAGTCGATCTGCGCGGCGCCGGGGCTCGCTCGCATCACCAAGGCGTTCGACGGCCCGCCACACGCGGGACGCACTGCCGCGCAAGCAGGAGACGGTGGACACCGTAGTGCAGGGATGCGGCGACACGGACGATAGCCGGCGGGCGTGGCCTGCGAGGTGGCGGCGTAGCAGGGTCCGAGGGAGTGCGGCGCTGCCTGGCCGCAGTGCCTCTGCTCCGGTCTAGCTTCCCCGGAAGGCGCGCCATGCCGAATACGCGCGGGAAACGGCAAGGCGGCCAACCAAGTTGGTCACCGGCGGTGCCCGGTCTTCGGGCCGCAGTCAGGCACGCCTGGTTCGAGGCGCGGGCACGACGGCTGACCTACTGCGGCGGCCAGCACAACAGTAACACACGTCCGGCTCCGGCAGGGTCCAACACGCGAATAACACGGACGAAACGGCATTACCCGGCACACGTTGGCACGCCTGCTAAAATGGCGTCACAAGCTCCTGTCATTAGGCCCATTGCTGGTAAAGCGGGCTGCGTAGCTGTATTAGGCAGAGGCTCCCGGGCCGGTGACAGACCTTCTGTTAAACGGTGGGTCACATCGTCGACCGCGATCCAGATGGACCACAACGGGCTCGGCCAGCGCTCCCCACGGTCGCGCAGCGTGACAAGCGTGCACATTGTAATTAGCTCGAACAATTACAGATCGCCGAATCTGCGCGGCTGGCAACTGGAACTACCAAGTCGGATGGGCTGCGCCAGATCAATCACTATGGCGCGGTCGACCGGACGGGGCCCGCCGGTTACGTCGCGTTAGGAAGTCATGTACCTGCTCGAGACAGTTCGGGTCAGGGCCATCGTGGTGACGCCACGACGCGCGAGAGCGAGGTTGCGGCGTGATTCGAGGGTCTCGGGGTGATCGGCCCCCAAGACCCTCTCTCGGCCGGCAGCGACCTGTTCGAACAAGGGTATGGCACGGTCTGGGTCTCCCGCCGCTGAATAGGCGCTGGCCAGGACATGGCAGGAGCTAAGGGTCTCAAGGTCGTCTTTGCCTAGGACCCGCTCATAATCGGCAAGAACCCGCTCCAACAAGGGCACGGCGCGGTTCAGATCCCCCGCGGCGAAATAGGTATGTGCCAGATCCTCGCGGCAACTTAGCGTCTGCGGGTTATCTACTCCTAGGACACGCTCATGGTCGGCAAGAACTTGCTCCGACAAAGGCACGGCACGATCCCAATCCTCCGCGGCGAAATAGACGCTGGCCAAGTTGGCGCGGGAGCGTACAGTACGGGGATGGTCAGGACCTAGGATCCGCTCAAAATCCGCGAGGGCCTCCTCAAACAAGTTTGTAGCGCGACCTAGATTCCCCGCGGTGTGATAGATGCCGGCCAGGTTTTCGCGGGAGTTGAGGGTAGCCGGGTGATCAGTTCCCAAGGTCCGTTCCTGGTCGGCAATGAGTTGCTTCTCCAGGCGTTGGGCACCGCTCAAATCCCCGGCAGCCTGATAGGCGCCAGCCAAGTTGTTGCGAGAGTTAAGGGTGTCGGGGTGGTCAGAGCCTAGGACACGTTGCCGGTCGCCAAGAACCTGCTCGAGCAAGGGCACAGCCCGGCTCAGATTCCCGGCAGCCTGATAGGCGCTGGCTAGGTTGTTGCGGACTGTCAAGGTGAAGGGGGCATCGGCCGCTGACACTCGCTGCTGGTCGGACAGAAGCTGCTCGAACAAGGGGACTGCGCGACCCAAATCTCCTGCGGCGAAATAGGCGCCAGCCAGGTTATTGCGAGAGTTTAGAGTCTCTGGATGTTCGGCCCCCAAGGTCTGCTCTTGGTTCGCAATTACCTGTTCGAACAAGTGGGCGGCCCGGTTCAAATCGCCAGCAGCATGGTACGCCGACGCCAGGTTGCTGTGGCACGTCAAGGTGGTGGGATGGCAGGGCCCAAGAAACTTCTCGGCATCAATGCGTGCACGCTCGAAGTAACTGGTCGCCAGAGCTATTTGGCCATGGGAATGGGCAAATCTAGCCACCAGGGCAAGGAGCTGGAGAATTGAGAACGTGTCGTCTTCAGGGGGGATGTGACTGGCCAGCGCGTTGGCGTGCGGCAGAAATGCGCCCCATCCGGGCCATTGCTCTGCGTTTTCCCAGTCCGGAAAGGTAGCGGCAAGCTGGCGAGTGGCTTGCTCGCGAGCAGTTTCGATGGCCCGGGAATCACGATGTGGGTCGCCGGGTTCGGGGGTGCGGGCGACGGCTTGGACCAGCCTGTGTACGGCGAGGATCTCGGCGTTCGCAGTGATCATGTTGAAGGCGGCCAGACGTCCGACCGCGCTGGCGACCGCTACTGGTCTGTCGAGGTCATCTAGGAGGGTGCGAGGGATGTTGTCCGTGGCGTACCAGGCAAGGATTCGCAGTATCTGCCCGGTGAGCGGTTCGTCGGCAAGCCGGTCCAGGGTTACGTGCCAAATCCGGGCGATAGTGCGGGAAGCATCGCCGCCTTCGACAGTGGCCCTGTATGTGTCAGCCGGATACCGCTCAAGCAGGTCGAGATAATCCCGTGGGCTAATACCAGTTTCAGCCTGATAGGCGCCAGCCTGTTCGATAGCAAGCGGCAGGAAGCCCAGTTCCTGGCACAGTTCCTCAGCGCTAGTCAAGTCGGCGGACCCGACGCCGGTGATCTGGGTAAGCAAGTCCAGGGCTTCGGCCGTGTCTAGGACATCTAGCCGGATGGGATCGGCGAGGTTGTGCCAGCCGGTCGAGCGGCGGCTGGTAATCAAGAACCGGCCGGCAGCCGCCTGTGCCAGCAACGGAGCCACGTCTGCTGGCTCGGTCACGTTATCGAGCACGACTAGCCATCGGGGGTGGGCTGCCAGCCACTGTACGGCTCGGTCCCGCAGAGCCTCTGGCGGCAGAACACTGGCCAGCGCGGGCTGCAGGGCGGCGGCCAAGCCAACCAGGCCTGCATCGACACTGGCTGGGCTATCAGCAGTAATCCACCAGGTCGCAGTGTGAGCCGTGGCGCGAGTAGCGGCCCAATGCGCTGCCAGAGCGCTCTTGCCGATGCCTCCCAGGCCATGGACAGCCTGCACCACCACCCCACGTGGTTCGGCCAGAGCGACGTCGAGACGGCCCAGTTCCTCAGCCCGTCCTACGAACAGCCTGGGACGGACAGGCAGATTCGTCAGCCCCCCCGGGGCCGGCACGTCCGTCATCGGAGCAAACGCTTCGGCGGGAAAGACCACCATCTGCCCGGCCCGGTTCTGGATATTTACAGCATGATCGCCGGTCGACACGATCCCGCTGATGTCCTGGTCCGCGTGGACCTGCCGACTCGCCGGGCTTGCCCTCTTCTCAGGTGGCGGCTGGTCTTTGTGCCGCCCGGAGCGCCGCCTCACCGGTACTGCGTATTGGTCGCGCCGTCGCCTGCCGAGGCAATCCCGGTGATGTCCCTACCCGCTCTGATCAGCCTGTCCCCGGCTGGTCCAGCACCCGGCCCAGCCGACTCGCGAGTGGCCCACCACTGCCCCCAAACCCCCGCTACGGCAGCGACAGCAGAGGCCAGCCCGACCGCGACTGCCCACCGATCCGCACCGGACTTCATGACCAGTGGCAGCACGAAGGCCCCCGCCAGCCACGCGGTCAAACCGAAAGCAGCGGCCGCCGTCAGGCCCGCTACGCACCACCTGACCATCCGACCCACGCCCATTACCTCCCAGCAACAGCTTTAGCTTCCAGGATGCCAGGAAACAGCCAGATCTGCGTGCGCAGTCTGCAAGCAAGCCCTGGACACCAGACCCGGGACTCGAGGTGCAGATCTTCCCCGGCACACAGCCCTGCCGATCTCTGGCCAATCTGCGACCGTCCAAATTAACACCGTAGCCATTATCGTCCCGGCTGTAATAGGGCCACTTATTCCCCATGCGCGGACAGCGCGGACAGCTACAGATCACCCCGTTATGGCGCCTCGTTGGCGATTACGGGCCCACAGCGCCAGAACGAGCAGATCGGCGGGACTGCGCGCTGTCCCTGGGGCCAGGAACGATTACGCACCGTCAGTGAACCTCCAAGAGCTGACACGCGCCGAGCTCCCCGCCGATTACGTGCTTGCCGACGTCTGCGCTGATACCGGTCGGCTGTCGCCCATATCACTCGATTCTGACGCACTTCCTTACGTGTCAGAGCTGGGGTGACTGTTGCTCCGCGCTTGGGCTAGGCGCTGCGAGGGGGACCGACCGTAGTTCGCCCGGGCTGAGCCTTGCCCTCAGTGTGCGGGCCCGCTCGCTCCATCCCTGGTCATGTTTCTCAACTGCGTCTATATGCGCATGGGCTTCTAGCGCGTCGAGTTCTTGCCAGGGAAGATGACGGATCATGGTGGACAGGCGCATGGCATGATCAGCATCGTCGCGGGCACGGGCCCGCAGTAGTGTGCCCTCGGCGCCGATGAGGCTGTCTGCCCTGATTCTGGCGCGAATCGACAAGGCTCGTGCGTGGCTGGGTACGAGCTGCCGTGGCCCAGCGAGATTTATCGTTTCGGTGCAGATGCGCTCAGCGTTGCTCAAGTCCCCCGCGAGGCGCCGGTGCTCCGCGATATCGGGCAATGTCATGGCTAGTTCGACCAGAAAGTCCCCGTCTCGGAAGGTAGAGTCCGCGTTGTCGAGCCGGTACTCGGCGCTGTGCAGATCGCCTTCGATGAGGTCGCAGCGGGCTAGCAGACGGTCGCAGCGGGCTATGCCGTGGTTCCAGCGGTTTCTTTCACAGATGACCCGGTTATCTTCGGTGAGCTGACGCGCTGCCGTCAGGCGGCCGGTGCGCAGAAGAAAATCCCCCCACAGCGTCCCGCCGAGTGAATAAATATGAGTTTCCGAACCATAATGGAGTTGGACACGATCTGCTTCGGCAAAGCAATCGTCTGCAGCGATTGATTCGCCAGCAATATCCAGGGCGCTGGCCAGGGTTGTGAGAGCGTTCCGCAAGAAACTACCGAAATATACAGTACGGGCCAATTCGACTGCTTGTCCGGCAGTTACCCGTGCCGTAGCCGCATGACCCTGATAATACAGGCAGCCAGAGAGGCGCTGGAGGGCAAGTGAACGGCTTTCATGGTCGTCCCCCTCCCGGTATTGATCTAGTGCCGCTTTCAAGAAAAATTCCGCTGTAGTCATGTCGCCTGCAAGCATCGCAAACAGGCCAGCGTGATTTATATATCGGGCAAGGTGCTCATACGACAGATGCTCGCTGCAGGCGCGACGTCGGTCCTGCGTGCCTACGAACGCCATTGAGCAACGTTGCCCAAGCCGGGCTGCCGGTATCCTCGCCCAGCTCCTTCCCCTGTCCATGAAACCGCGGTGCAATTCATCGGCGGCCATCCATTGGTCGGCTGCCAGAAGCAATTCGATCATCTCGACTACTCGCAGCGCTTCGTCATGGGAGAAAACCGGGCGCTTGGGCAGATCAGCGAGAGCCACGTCCGACGCGAGCCGGGCAGTATCGCCAGTGAGAACCAAAGGCCGGAAAGTCTCGCGGACCAGGGGGTGCGCTGAGATAGACCCATCCGGATGCCAGGTGAGCAGTCCCGCGAGCGGCCCGCGTGCCACGGTTTCGACATGCGCGGGCGTCCAGCCGGCGGACGGAAGGCCGAAGGCCTCGCCACTCCCCAGCGCCGAGGCAGTCACGGCCGGGACAGGCCTGCTGAACAGCGATACGACCGCAACCAGCATCCGGTCGGGGATGCTTAGCCGCTCGGCGTAAAACTGCAGAACGCGGGTGACCCGGGCATCGGTCCGGCCCGCAGTCTCCAGGTCCTGCCGCAGTGCTGCCATGTCGGATACTGGTGGGCGGTCATGCAACGTGCTTGCAAGGACGCCCACAGCCAGCGCGTGGCCATCCACGGCACTTACCAGGCTGCGACGCTCTGACTCCGGAACCCAGTCACCCCCCGCGCGATTCAGTAGCTCAGCCCCCTCCGCTGGGGTAAAGGGAGGAACATCGAGCATCCGGGCCGCTACGCCATCAAACGATTCCAGGTCAGCGAAAGGGAACCGGCTGGTCAAGACCGCCATCCCGCCATGATCCCTTTGACAGAGCCCGGACAGGACAGCACGCAGCAGACCGTCGAGGAAACGGCCGAAGTCATGCTGCGAGGGTACTTCCTGTATCGTTTCCAATCCGTCGAGCACCAGGAGCAGCGGGATTTGCCTGGCAAGTTCGAGGACCCGGACTGACAGGCGGCGCGCCTTTCCAGGGTTGTAATCGAAGGTTTCTGCTGCCCAGGCGAGCAACTCGTTAGCCCACTCTTCAGCAGAAGGGTTCTCATAAAAGCTCCAGCCGAATATCCCACGAACGGAGCGGGGCTGACGCTGGCTGCGCAACCATTCGATCACCAGAGCAGTCTTGCCGGCGCCCCCCCACGCGGTGACGCCGATCAGCCGAACTTCCCGATCTGCCGCCCAGCGGTCCAGACGTGCGAGCTCCTCCTTACGGCCGGTGAACTTATCTACCGGCACTCCCCCATGGACCCAATGCTCGGCCAGGTCATGGCCCGCACTCGGCGAACGTTCACGCCGAGGCTGCTGTATCAGCCTCCTCGCGGAGCCACGAGTCCGGCCAACCTCCGCAGCGCTAACCCCAGCGGCAGGAAACTGAGGCCGAACGAACTCTTCCAGCAACGCGGCCAATGCAGGGCGATCCCCGTCGAGGACGGGATACAAGATTGTGCCGCAGCCATACTGGGTCTCCATTACTTCACGGATGAGCTCTGGGTCAGGTGACTTCGCGCCAGTGCCGTTACCGGCCGCCAGTTCCCACGGCATGACAGCCACGTGACGCGGGATTCTGCCAGGGGACAACCTCGTACCGGCGCTGTCTGCTACTTCCCTCAAGATCGCTCTCATGCGCTGATCGGCAATGCTAAACCCGATCCAAGCGAGGTGACCGCTGTCCAGCAGTGTTTTAAGCACTGCCGAAAGCTTGCCCTCATATGCGCGTCGGTACTCCGTTGTCGCCAGCACCATCACATCAGGCTGATTATGATGCCCGTGCGCATACAGAACTGGAAGCTCGTCCTCTCCGAAAACACTGCCAGTACGCCACCGGTCCAATGCGTCGTCGTCGGTCCAGGAAGCAAACCCGGTACCAGACGCCAAAGGCCGCACCGCCATCCGGGCATTGACAATTCCCGGGTCATAGTTTGTGGTGAGAACACCAGCGAACCCGCATCGCGCCACAAGTTCCTGAACTGGGGTCCAAGTTCTACCGGTCACTGGGTCCCGGCGGGCACGAAATACCTGACGCAAAACCTCGCGGAAGCTGGCCTGCTCGAGGTCACGGCGTACTAGCTCAACGACCGCATCCATGTTGTTGACTACTGCCATGGCCCGACACTCACTGACCGCCTGATCACTCATCTGCCCACTGGCAACTTCGGTCAACTCAGCGACCAAGCCGTTCCACGGCGGATATAGCGGCGCGGAGGTTTCAGCACCCAAGATGGCCACTACCCGGCCGGAGCTAAGATTGTCAGCCAGTGCCGCAAGCCCCGGTTTGTTGATCTCAGCCAGACGTGCGCGCAGCGCATCTGGCAGTCCGTCCAGGTATCGTTGCGTTACTGGCCCCCAGGGCACGCTGACCGCCGCCTGCAAGCCCCGTCGCCGCAGGTCAGTCTCCCCCTCGTGCACCGCCCCCGCCGACCGCGCCATCCTGGAATCGCGGGCCAAGCTGCCCGCCGGGCCCGGAGCGATGATGCCGAGATCCGCCAGCTTGGCGGCAATCAACTCTGCGAACTGGTCCGGGGTCCGGCCACGCAGGTCAACCGCGACCATGTCTGGCACCAGCCCGGGAAGTGCAGTGTCATCGAATCGGGCCGGCAGCACGTATTCCCGCCGCTCCTGCACAGCCCGGGCCAGCGCGGCCCGCCGCTCGAGCCGGGTCCAATCCCGGGCAGCGTATTCGGCCGACACGAACACGACGACGGCCGCCGCCTGCTCGCCGTAGATGGCCGGCAGTTCCTCCGTCAGATACCTGCCCCACAGCCCGATTTCCTCGTCGGCGTCGTAAAAGCAGCGCAGCCCCTTCGCCTGCAGTACCTGGGCGACCTGCTTCACGTAGTCGCGCTGGGCACCAGCGAACGACAGCGCCACATCCCACCGCCAGCGCGCGCGGTCACCTGGGCTCGCGCCGCCGTCCACTGCCGTCATAACACGAGTCTCCCACCCAAATCCCGGATAGCCCTCGTCCCGAGACCCCAGAGAGACCAGGCTGGAATAGCACGATGGGCGCCCTAGCCGAGATACGGCAACGAGACCGGTGGCCGCTGATCTTCGACGCCAGCAGCCCAGAAGATGTAAACCCGATACTGCCGGGAGGAGGCAGGCACGTGCCGATCACCTCAGGAGCCCGGCCGCGGCCCGGGGAAGCCACGTCATCTGCCGAGAGCCGGCCGCCGCCGGTGGCCGCAACAGAACGGCCATTTGGGTATGGCTCGGACGGTATTTCCTTCGATCGGAACTTTGCGCCAGAACGGCGGGTACGCGTGCGGGTTGCCACCGGCGGCTCGACCACGCACCGTAATCGATATCGTCCTGATGGACCGACGTTGCGAGCGTCCACGGTACCTGTCTCGCGGCTCGGACGTTCGCAGCCGCATGCCAGACACACAGCGATCCGACATATCTCATCGCGGCTCGACCGGACGGTTGCCTAGGGCACGTGATGGCGCTGCGGCAACTCGACGGCGTGAATCGTCACGCTTATCATTTCGGGGTGCCTGCCGAGAGCCCGGATCCGCCAAGCCCGATTCCTCGGAGTGCGGACATGGCCCGCCAACGTCTGATGCTCGACACTAATATCTGGAGTCGGCTGGCTGAACAAGGCCAGCAGTATCAGTTCAACCAACTTGTTCGAAATAAACAGGTTGATGTTGTAATGCCGCCTGCAACTTTGCTGGAAGTACTACGAACTCAAGACAGGCAACTTAGGCGAGCCGCACCCAAGCTCGTTTGCCGCAGGGCCTGGCGGCGCCTAAGGCCTGAGGCGCAAGCCGAGGCAGCAGAGCTAGTAGCTGAGATCCGCCGACTTCGACCGGCTTGGATTCTCGATCAGCCTGATCTCGATGCGATCACTGGACTCGAGCGCTTCTGGTTGCGTACAATCTACGACCTCGCATTGGCCGACGCCCCGCAGCTACTCGCGTTGAATCAAGTTGTGGGGGCTCGTGAGCGTAAGGAGATTTCTGACCTTCAGGAAGACCAGCAAGTCCGGTTCCGGTCAGATGGGTTCTTCCGGTCACTTGAGGAGGCCCAGGAGCAGTTTGCGACCCTCGCAGTCACTCCAGGACCTCCGGGCTCGCGCATATCAAGAAACGCCGAAGCTGACGGGTGGGATCCCGGCACCAAGGTAGCGCCGTGGCGTTTCGATCTTCTCTCAGTTCAATGGAAAGCGCTAGTTCTAGATCCAGTGCGGACGCATATTACTGGGCAGGCGGCTACCTATGCTGATTGGGTTGGAGCGTACGTCAACCTCGAGGCTATTCGTTACAGTCGCCGCGACTTTGGTCATTTCATACTGTATGAAATAAACGAGGCGCATATGCCTCGAACTTGGCTAAGGCGGGCAGTGGCTCTCATTCAGCATTCTATGAAGCTCGGCCACGGTAATCCCGTTGACGCCCAATTGGCGAGTTACCTTGTTGACGCCGACCTGTTCATAACGAACGACAAACGATACGCACGAATCCTCGAAGCAGTGCGGCCAGTGCCAAGACATCATATGCGATCTCTTTGTACGCCGACATCCATCGGGCGGGTGGAAACGCCGTCGCCGCAGTTGCCGGAGTCATCTGAGCAGCTATGCCCAGGCGCGTCAGCTTAAGTTAGCCGTCATTCTGCGCGCTAGGACCTGGATACCACGATCGCGGCGACCGACGCGTCAGATCACCTGCCTCCAAGCAAGGAGAGGCGTCCGCGCTCGATAGCGAGGGTTCCTACACTGTTTCGGTCATCGCACGCCCAAGCGGAGACGTTCCTGATTTGGATCTTGGGGATGGCGGTTAGAAAGCAGCCGCCATCGGGAGCGGGCTAGGGCTCATCGAGCACTCGGATGTCGCGCCAGATGTGCTCGTAGGTTTGGTGGACTGCACGGACCCAGGGGGGTACGGAGCTCCATTCGACGGTCACCTCGCGCTCGCCCCAGGCGACCTGCATGATCCGGTGATTACCGGCGAAGTCGACCATCAGGTCACGGCGGAGGAACAGCAGGTGTCCGCGCCACGGTTTCTCGGTGCGGAAGGTCGCCGAGGCGCGGGCACCGTCGAAGCCGACGAGATCCAGCGTGCCGGGCAGCTGACGAAGCCCGAACCGGGCAGCGAACTCGAACGACGGCACGTCATAGGACCGCTCCAGCACTGTCGCTGACCCGCCTTCACCGGTCGAGAGCTCTACGGCCACCTGGCCGAGCCCGATGCCCTCGTCGCGCCAGTCGCGACGCAACGCCGGACGAATGTAGGAGTCATGGTCATCGTCGTCAAAGCGCACCTCGAACCTGGGGCTCCAAGGCGTCTCTCCGGCGAACACACCCCGGATCGTCGGGAGTGCGGGGAAGAAGTCGTTCCCGGGATACTCGCGCCCCCCGGCGAGTTCAAGTGCGGGATCCACATCGACCGGATCCAGCAGGAGGGTGCGGAAGAACCCGAATACCTTCCGCCCATCACGGCGATGCTCAAGAAAGCCCTCTACCAGCAGCCATCCGCCGGTGACGCCGTAGATATCCTCAGGTGACCACAGCTCCGCTGGCACGTTCACCGCACCGGTCCGGAGCCACACCTCGTCGTCCGTCGGATTGGCAGGAGCCCACTCCGGAAGCTGGACGGGCGCTGCCGGGGGCTCATCGGGGAACGTCGGGTCGACATCGGGCGTCACGTTACGCCCGCCTACCCACCAGTCCCGGTTGTGGCCGGCGTCAACGAGACGGCCGATCAGCTCGTAGTATGCAATCCACCCGTACTTCTTGCCGTAGCGCTCCACCTTCGCGCTCTCACGCCCGAACCGGCTCGCGCCCTCGGCGATGGCACGGTCGACGTCGCCGAGCAGCCCGCCACGCCACCCGAGATCCCAGACGCGCGCCTTGACCTCGCCGCGAGCGCGACGGAAATCAGTATGGTCGAAGTCGTAGTTTTGCCTGCCCTCGATGGCGGACCCGATCACGTAGTTCTCGAAATCCATGCCGAAGGTACTGTCGCACTCCTCGGTGTTCGGATCATCGTCAGCCATCACCGGTGCAGACGGCATGACCGCGAACGTCAGCGCGAATGGATCGACCCCGGCAGGTACCGCGCCGGGGTGGAGGGTCCCGGCGAGTTCGTAGGCGGCCCGTACGTAGCTGCGCAGCAGCTCATGGGAAGTCGGGGTCAACCCGTCGGCGAGGAAGTGGTCGCGCAGCTCGACGAGCCACCCGGCGAGCGCGTGCTCGAACGGTCCACCAGGATCAGGCATCTGGTGGGCACTGGCGGCACCGAACGCGGCACCGACGACGCGCTCAACAACATACGGGTCGTCAACGTCAAGCATCCGGGTAGCGAGATCGAAAAGGCGCTTCGGCTCCGGCCGGCCATAGCGCTCCAGGGCCTTCGTTGCGAGATCCCGCACGTCCTTATTTGTGGACGGGAGCAGCCACACGATCGCGAGCGCGTCCAGATCGTCGCCCTCGACGCGGTCCAGGATTCCGGTCCAGTACCCGATCAGCTCCTTCAGGTCGTCCACGAGCAGGTCGCCAGCGCGATGTCGGACCCATTCGGTCCACCTGCGGTCACGTTCGGGGAGAGGCAGCAGGCGAAGGACCCGGTCGAGGAAATTGGCGTTCAGGCGGTGTGCAGGGGATCCGCGGACCTCCCACAGCCGGTCGAACGGATGCCGGCGCCCGTACCCGGGAGCCCCGGGGGCCTTCAAGGAGGCGACCAACATCGCGAGCTCGTCGACGGTGCCGTCATCAAGGAACTCGGACTCCGAGTTGAGTTCCTGGGCGAGCGCCCACGACCGGTGCTCTTCCGGGGCGGGGCGCCAGAGGTGGTGCCCGGCGAACCGACGGGGCAACAGGCCGATCAGGTTGATGGCGACGTCTTCACCCAAGGGATGACCATCCTCACCGAGGAGGGACTTCCACAAGGTCGCTTCCGCGAGCCGCTCGTCCACCTCGGCATAGGCCATGCGCACAAGGAGCGCATCAGCGGTCAAGTACCCGGCAAAGCGGTCGAACAGGATCGCGGCCTCGGTGTCGTCACCGCCGTCTACCTCATCGCGGAAGAGAACCCCTTCCTCTTCGAGACGCCGGAACAGGCTCTCGTCCCAGTTCGTCTCACCAACATCGAGGATCGCCTTCGCGTCATCGGACGGGAGCCGACGGACTCCGCGGGTCCACATCTCCAGGGTGAGCGCAGCGAGGCGCCGCTTGATCTGGTCAGGGGGCATCCGCACACGGGCGGGGTCCTGGGCGAGGCGCTGGATCACGGCGTCGCGGTATAGCTCGAACACACCGACCAGGGAGGTCGGGAGCGCCTCGACACCGACCGGCTCCTGGCGAAGGGGGTTCGCGGCCTCGCAATACATACGGACGAACAGCGGGTTATGGAACATCCCGGTTGGCAGCCAAGCGCCGACAGCGTTGATCAGGTAGTCGTCGAAATAGGCGCGAACGATGTCGTTGATCTCGGACTGGTACCACTCGAGTTCCACGGTCGCGGCCGTGTCTGGGACGGCATGAGCGGCAAGCGCCTCGCGGAGGGTGACGATCACTAGCACGTTCGGGTAGTGGCCGAGTGCCGGCGCCAGCTCATCGAGCTGCACACGCCACTCCAAGGGTCTCTCGGCCTCGTTCAGGCCGTCGATGATCAGCGGGATCCGGGCGCCGGCACGAGCGCCGGCTGAGTTGAGCGCCTCGAGGAGGTCTTCGAAGCGCTCGACCTTCAGCCCGGGGATCCGTCGCGCCAGATGATCGAGGCTCCCGCCGGCTCGCAGGTGCCCGCCCTGGATGAACACTCCGGCTGTCGGCCGGTCCGCCGGAGCGGTCAGCTGGGCAGCAAGGTGCGTCTTGCCCAGCCCGGCAGCGGCGACGACTGCGATCAGCGGGGCCTGCGCGTCCGCTTCCGCGTCCTGCAGCCACCAGACAACGTCACGGATTTCCGCGCCGAGGCCGGTAACGGCCAGAGCCGCCGGCAGGCGCCGTTTCCTCAGCTCGAGCACGAGGGCATGGAGCTTGCGTGACGAAGTGGCCGGGGGCTGCTGGTCGGCGACGCGGTCACGAACCTCGCTCGGCCGAAGGCTCCGGGCGGCGTCGACGATCGCCCACAGGTCGGCGACAAACCGGTCCAGGTCATCAGCGACGTCTTTGGCAGCCGCACGGGCGACATCGTCGTCGATGTCAGCAAGCGCGTCACGGAGTGTCCCATTACGGGCAGCGATGGCGTCGGCGTGCTCATCGAGCCAGTCGAACGACGCTGCGCGCAGGAGGGCCCTGTTGATCTGGCGTTCTACATGGTTTGAGGTGTGCAGCGGCCGCACCCACCGGGCCTTGACCGGTGCCACGGAACGCTCATGAACCTTCGCAAGCGTGTCCGGGGACAGGACTAGCTCCCCAAAGAAGGTAGAGCGGAGCTCGTCGAACCCAGAGAGCTCCGCGTCGAAGTTCTCCTCCGCCCACAGCTTCGTCGAGATGCCCCTGGCCGGACCGAGGCTGTTGATCCACTCCTCGTCCTTCTTCGCCGGGCGCTGGGGAAGGCAGAGCACGAAGTCGGTCAACCCGTCGACGTACTTGGTCGCCTTGTTGACAGAGTCCTCGATCTGGTTGCGCTGCCCGATGGTGAGCTCATTGTCCTGGCCGAGGGTGAACCATTTGCACGACCAACCCCACACCCGGCCAGGATCACCGAGCGGTCCGGGGTGCTCGACCTGCAGGTAGAACTCGACGCCGGGCTGATTGCGCCGCTCCCGAAGAGTGCCCAACCCGCCGTAGCGGCGGGACACGATCGCTCGGGTGAGCACCTCGAAGTTCTTGTCGGCGGCGCCAGGCAGGCGCCCCAGATCAGTCAGGTGCACCGTCGTCTCAGCTGCCTGCCTCAGTCCGCGGACTACCGTCCTCGTTCCAGTGGTGGCGAGAGAACACCTCGACCCGCGCACCGAGGTGGATAAGCACCTTCAGGAATCCCTGGACTTCGGACTCCTCGGTCCAGATACAAACAGTTGATCCTTTGCGTTCGATCGAGTGCTCAAAAGCGTAGATGTCGACGTCGGACCGCCCCATCTCGTATAGCTTCAGCTTCATCAGCTCATCGGTAAGAGTGTCAGGCATACGCTCGTCCTGGCGTCGCCAGTCGTCGTCGGACCACTCGGCTTCGGCTAGCGCCTTCAGGGCCTCCATCCGCTCGATCGCTGCCTCCGCACCGGAGACCGTCTCGAACGTGCCGACCAGGACCAGATCCATCGAGTGCTCGGAGCCGTAGCTGCGCCAGATCCTCATGCTGCCTCCCTGAGAGCTTGCACGGCATCCAGGATGGAGCCCTCGACCGGCGTTCCCACCGACGCGTACGCGTGGGGACGGAGGACACCGCTCGCGTCGACGTGCATGTGCGCATCCAAAGGACGTTCACCAGGGATAACCTCGACGGCCGGCACCGAGGCTTCGAGTCCGGAACGTGAGATCGCGAGCCGCACCCGGGTCCTGGCAGTCCGGACCCAACGAACCAGGCGCTCCGCATCAGCACCGGAGATCCCGGGCGTGGCCGCGGTCGGCTGCTCCGGCAGGAGCAGGAGCTCGGATGCTCCGACGTCGGCGGCGAACTCGGCGAGGTCATCGAGCTCACCGATCGTGTCGGCGTTCACGACCGCGTTGATCCCGATCGGAGCCACCGAACGAAGCAGGTCGGCCGCGGCAAGGACCGCTGGAAACGGCCGGCGCCGGAGCCGCTCGTAGGTGGCCCCGACCCCGTCGACCGACAGGCGCGCAAAGTGCACTGATCCTCGCAGAGCATCGGTGAGTCTTGGGGTGAGCCGGTGTCCGTGCGTCGTGAAGGTTACCGCCATCGACGTCGACTCGGCGATCTGAGCGCAGAGCTGGGCGAACCGGGGGTGAGCGGTCGGCTCCCCGCTTCCGAAGCCAACACCGAGGCACCCGGCGCCGTCAAGCTCGACCGCCCAGGCGACCACGCGGCCCATGTCGAGCGCGGCGGCATGCTTGGGCGCGTAGCAGAAGGCGCAGCGCAGCTCGCACGCGTTCGTCAACGCGACCGATAGGTATCGAGGAGCGCGCGAGACCTGCCCTGCGGGCACCTCCACCTCGTCGAGCAGAACGTTCAGCCCGGAAACGCGGTCGAACAGGTGTACGCCAGCTTCGGACAGACGGACCTTGTATATCATCCGCACTAGGATGCCACCGCTCGGGGGAAACCACGTCGGCCCTTGGGGGGTGAGCGTTCGATAGGTGGAGGTTCCTATAGGCCCATCAGGGATGTGACCCTCACGCGGGGATGTAGTCCGATCGGGGTCGGCTTGGCGGAGTGGAAGCCATCATCGGCCGATGTCAGGCCACGTGGTGCCTCCCGTATGCCCGGGTTCTGCCCGCGGCCCGTTAACCCAGTACCTCAGATCGCCTGGTGCCAGCTCCGGTTACTGCGGCTCGGGCTGGACGTCGGCTGCGGCAGCAGTCACTTGCCAGCCGACGATGTCGTCTGCGGTGGCGTCGGTGAAGGCGTCCCACGCGATGGTCAGCGCGTCGGACACATCGGCGGCGGCGACCGTCAGCGCGATCGTTACCGGACGTACTCCGCGCCCCGGCGGTGCTCGGAGGCGATCTCGGCGGCGGCTATGGCGAGGTCAGCCGGGTGGGCCAGGGCACGCTCGAAAGCTGGCGCGGACTGCGCCCCAGGTACGCTGGCCACCGCGGCGCGGCACGGTGAGCCGCACCGAGTAGCGCGTCGTCCCCCTGGTAGTGGCCGTCCCCATCGGCACGCCTTCATGATCACATACTGCCGCTGGCCTGCGAGATCCCGGGAAACCATATCTTCCACGCCATTGATGTGGCTTAAGCTGCAGCCGTTCAGATCAGCTCTGCATTCCACACCTCAGGCTGCTCGCCTGACCCGCTTCACGGGCGCCAGTATCCCTGCTAGCTCGGCATCGACTGTGCGCGCTAGGGCGTTCAGGGCCTCATTGGAGCCACTGACTCCGCCGCTGCGCAACGCTCGTCGTGATACTGGCTTTCCCTCTGTGGCACACCCGCGGGCGACAGTGCGGGCTTGATCCAACTGCGCCTGCATGAGCCAGGGACCTGGTCCCGTGGTCGTGCGGTCGTTCGGTGGTCCCGGCAAGGGAATGTTCTGGTCCTCCTCAGCGGACCGCTCCCGGTCAGCCTTCGGCCGTCCGCGGTCTGGTCTGTCCCGGCCCTCGGAGGACCAGGCCAGGGATCGCCGGATAGCCGGTGGTCCGGTCCGGCTGTCCGTCGGATCTGCGACTGCAGCGTCGGCGCGCAGCATGTGTGCCAGTGTGGTCCCCATGCCGAGGACCAGGACCGGGAGGCAGGACACGACGGTGGTGATCGCCAACGGCGCCCGTGCCATCCCGGCCTGCGCCATCAGGTGGTAGGCGACCTGCCCGGCCATGCCGAGCGCGAACGAGCAGATCGCTGACCACTTGGCGAACCGGCGGGTCCGGGCGCTGATCGAGCGGTCGCGGGCCAGCCAGGCGCGCAGCGCGTACGCGGCGCAGGCTTCGACGCCGACCGGGAGGGTGATGGCGGTGTCCAGGTGCAGCGAGGGCCAGATGCCCGGCAGCGGGGAGACCAGGCCGAACCCGGTCTTCTGCGCGATGCCGACCCACCCGGACCACACCCCGCCGCGGCCGGGGCGGCCAGGACCAGCAGCGGCCAAGACCAGATGGTCCGGCCGGGACGGACCATCGCCGGGGACCGGTCCGCGGTGGCTGGTCTGGTGGTCCTGGCCGGCCAGGATCACGCAGCCCTTGGTCCACGACGGGGGAGGCGTCGATGCTGACTGCAGCCATGCCGGTCACCATCCTTCGGTCGTGGCGAGCGGGTGGGGCTCGCCGGTCAGCGCGGCCAGCGCGGCGGCCACTTCGGACAGGCTGGCGCGGACGTAGGTCGCCGTGGCGCCGGCCTCGCTGCCGCCGTCGGTGTGCCCGGCGTAGGCATGGGCGACGGCGTACCCGAAGTTCCGCTCGACCCACGTCAGGACGCTGTGCCGGATCCAGTGGGTACTGATGCCCTGGGTCGCCACCCAGGGCAGGTGCCGGCCGATCCGGGTCCACAGGTGGTCATAGCGGCGGCGGGTGATCGGCCGCCCGTTCGCGTACCGCAGGAGCTGTCCGTCCGGCGGGGCGTGCCGCTCCTGGCCGTGCTCGGTCAGGCGGGCCATCAAGGTGGGGGAGACCGGCTGCCAGCGGACCGTCTCGCCCTTCTCCCGCAGCAGGACCAGGCACTGGTCCGGGTCCAGGTCCCGCGGCCTCAGGGCCAGCGCGCCGCCGCGCCGGCAGGCGGTCTCGGTGTGCAGCCGAAGGATCAGGGCGTCCAGCTCCGGGTCATCGCCCGTGGCCCCGGCGACCTGGTTGATCTGCGCCAGCCGGGTATCGGGCAGCGCCCGGCGGGTGGTTGGCAGGCGGCGCGGCTTGGCGACCTTCCGCGCCGGGTTGTCCGCCTCGCCGATCAGCCCGTCATCGACGGCGCGCCGGTACAGGCAGCGCAGCGCGGCCACCAGGTGCTCTTCGGCGCTGCGCCCGCCGCGGGCGTTGCGGCGGGCCACGACATGGGTCTTGATGTAGGTCATCAGCTGCCGGATCTCCGACGGGGAGGGCTCGTCCAGGTGACGGTCGCCCCAGTGCTCGATGACCCGGTTCCAGTAGGAGCCGTACGCTCGGCGGGTCCCGGCGCTGACCGCCGCGGACACGGCCGGGACGTACTCGGCGAAGGTGGGGACCGGCTTGCGGTTCTGCGGGACGGCGGCCAGGTCGGCCGGGGTCAGGCCCATCCGCTCCAGCAGCACCAGCGCTGCCTCCACGACGGTTTGCTGGGAGGCCTCTGAGCTCATGGCCGCCTCCCGTCGCAGCAGGCCGGGGCGTGCGCCCGCAGCGCCTGGTCCACCACCGCGAAGGAGTACGCGGCCAGCATGTCCTGGCCAGGAGAGGCAGCCAGCAGCACGTGATCACCGGCCCGCAGCCCGCAGCGGCGGCGCAGCGCGGCCGGGATCACGACGTAGG
>OBLT010000733.1_pt1 | contig 21063 bp, 21 predicted proteins | sample 1518721 | NCBI WGS metagenome assembly OBLT01 (sample SAMEA3539307, study PRJEB22396) | soil metagenome | biome: tundra; feature: field; material: soil | place: USA | collected 2010-05 | depth 0.15 m | reverse complement strand
CCAGTAACCATAAGTATCTCCAAGGATACACTGGTTACGAAACGCCCTAATTACCTAAAATTTTTAACGGAATATATCCATGAATACTTTTTTACCCTTTTCCAAACCCACCATAGACGAAGCGACCATCGCGTCGGTGGCGGATACGCTGCGTTCCGGCTGGATCACCAGCGGCCCGAAGGTGCAGGAATTCGAGAAACAACTTTCCGCCTATTTCGGCGGTCGTCCGGTGCGCACTTTCAATTCCGGCACCTGCACCATGGAGATCGCCCTGCGCATCGCGGGCATCGGTGCGGGGGATGAAGTCATCACCACGCCGATCTCCTGGGTTGCCACGGCGAATGTGATCCTCGAAGTCGGTGCCACGCCGGTATTCGCCGACATCGATCCGGTCACGCGCAACATTGATCTGGATAAGCTGGAAGCTGCGATCACCAAGCGCACCAAGGCGATCATCCCGGTGTATCTGGCGGGCAAGCCGGTGGACATGGACAGGCTGTATGCGATTGCGGCCAGGCACAAACTGCGCGTGATCGAAGATGCCGCACAAGCGATCGGCTCGACATGGAAGGGCAAGCCCATCGGCTCGTTCGGCGATTTCATCTCGTTCAGTTTTCAGGCCAACAAAAACATCACCACCTCCGAAGGAGGTTGTCTGGTATTGAACAACGCGGCAGAAGCAACACTCGCGGAAAAGTATCGGCTGCAAGGCGTGACGCGCAGCGGTTGGGACGGCATCGAAGTGGATGTGCTGGGCGGCAAGTACAACATGACCGACATCGCCGCGGCCATCGGCCTGGGCCAGTTTTCAAAATTGAATGACATCACTGCGCAGCGGCGCAAACTGGCGCGCCATTATTTTACGACGCTCGGCAAAAATTTCGAGAAACAGACTGGCGCGCAACTGCCTCCAGAGGATTACGAAAATACCAACTGGCATCTGTTCCAGATCGTGCTGCCTGACCGCATCACCCGCGCCGATTTCATGGCACGGATGAAGGATAAAAACATCGGTATCGGCTTTCACTACGCGCCTATCCACCTGTTCAAACTGTATCGCGCACTGGGCTTCAAGGAAGGCATGTTCCCGGTCGCCGAGCGTATAGGCAAGCAGATCGTTTCACTGCCGATGTTCTATGCGATGAATGAGGCGGATGTCGAGCACACCTGTAAGGCGATGCGCGAGGTGTTGGCTTTGCCGTCAACTTTACGTTAGGAATTCAACATGAAGGTCACGGACTATTTCGCTGAACTTTACGTAGCGGGACGTTTCGCCGACGCTGGCTGGAACATTTACTTTCCGCATCGTGACAAGGGGTTCGACTTCATTGCATCAAAGGAAACTAAATCGGGCGAATACTTGATCCGCCCCATTCAGGTAAAGGGCAAGTACCCGACTGCGGAGAAAGGAAACAAGAGTGTCTATGGCTATGTGGGAGGGCTAACGCAACTTCACCCTGAGATGGTTCTCGCTATCCCGTTCTTTTCCAACCAGGCTCCCGGTGTGCCCACCTGCGTTGCTTACATGCCGCGTTCGCTCATTCGCAAGCACTCACGAGGGTTCAAAAGTCAGCCTGCCTCCTTTCGCGACGGGGTTCCCGCCCCACGCCGCGATTACGCAAAGTTCTTTGATGACGGTGGCCTTGTACTACTTGAAGACACAGAATATAAAAACAATCGAGTAGGTTTGGTTAGCGCAGCGTAACCCAAGATTCCCGATTTCGTTATCTGCGTCCCATGCGGTAAAATGCCGACCTATGGGAACCTCTAGAAATTCACTTTTGCGGGATGAAGCGCAAGGAGCCGCGCAGCGAACGACGAGACATATCAGATTGATAGGCGAGGAGTGAGCGAGCACGCGACACCGCGATTCGCCCGGAAAATGAATTTATAGAGATTCCCATATGAGTACACCCCAACTTTCTGTCGTAATCCCCGTCTATAACGAAGAGCAGGGCTTGCAGACTTTGTTCAACCGCCTGTATCCGGCGCTGGATAAGCTCGGCATTTCCTATGAGATCGTGTTCATCAACGATGGCAGCCGTGACCGTTCTACCGCGATTCTGCGCGAGCAGTTCCAGAAACGTCCCGATGTGACGCGGGTGATTTTGTTCAACGGCAATTTCGGCCAGCACATGGCGATCATGGCTGGCTTCGAGCAGTCGCGCGGCCAGCGCGTGGTGACGCTGGACGCCGACCTGCAGAATCCGCCGGAAGAGATAGCCAAGCTGCTCGCCAAAATGGACGAGGGCTTTGATTACATCGGCTCGATACGCAACGAACGCAATGATAGCTGGTGGCGGCATGTCGCCTCGCGTGCCATGAACAATCTGCGCGAACGCATCACACACATCAAGATCACCGATCAGGGCTGCATGTTGCGCGCTTATGACAGAGGCATCATTGATGCGATCAACAGTTGCAAGGAGGTGAATACCTTCATCCCCGCGCTGGCCTACACCTTTGCGCGCAAGCCCGCCGAAGTGGTGGTGGAACATGAAGAGCGCACCGCCGGTGAATCAAAGTATTCGCTGTACAGCCTGATCCGCCTGAACTTCGATTTGATGACCGGATTTTCGGTAGTGCCGCTGCAAATGTTTTCCATGGTTGGCATCGCCGTTTCGCTGTTGTCTGCACTGTTCTTTGTGTTCCTCGTGATACGTCGCCTGATTATCGGCCCGGAAGCGGAAGGACTGTTCACGCTGTTCGCGCTGGTGTTTTTCATGATTGGCATTACGCTGTTCGGCATCGGCCTGCTCGGCGAATATGTCGGACGCATCTACCAGCAAGTGCGCCATAGGCCGCGTTATCTGGTGGAGGCGGTGCTTGAAGAGCAGGACAAGGGTGAAATGGCAAGGGGCAAGGGGCAAAACACTACATTTGCTGCGGGAGAGGTCGATCCTTTTTATGCAACGGAATCTAAAAAGAAAAAGGCCACGCCGATTGATGATGCAGCACATCCTTCATTGTTTTCGGATAATCAGGAATGAGGAGTGTAGTTGTGTTTGCGTACCATAACGTCGGGGTGCGCTGCCTGTCCGTATTGTTGGCGCATGGCGTGGATGTCGCGCTGGTGGTGACGCATCGAGACAACCCGAAAGAAACCATCTGGTTCGATAGCGTGGCTGAATTGGCTGCGTTGCATGGCATCCCGACCATCACGCCGGACAACCCGAACACGCCGGAAGTCATCGCGCAAATCCGCGCCTTGCAGCCGGATTTTTTCTTTTCATTTTATTATCGCGAAATGCTCAAGCGCGAGTTGCTGGGGATACCCAAGCACGGCGCGCTGAATATGCACGGTTCGCTGCTGCCAAAATACCGTGGCCGCGTGCCGGTGAATTGGGCGATAATTCATGGCGAGACAGAAACCGGTGCGACGCTGCATTACATGACGGAGAAGCCGGACAATGGCGACATCGTGGCGCAGCAGGCTGTGCCGATCTTGCCCAACGATACCGCGCTGCAAGTGTTCCAGAAAGTGACGGTGGCGGCGGAGATGGCGTTGAATGCCTGCTTGCCGGGTTTGCTGGCAGGGCGTGCACAAGCGGTGAAGCAGGATTTGAGCAAGGGCGGGTATTTCGGCGGACGCAAGGCGGAAGACGGAGTTATCGATTGGTCGCAGTCGGCGCAGGCGATACACAATCTGGTGCGCGCTGTCGCCCCCCCTTATCCGGGCGCGACTACCCAGTTGATGGGCATACCAAAGGCAGGCAATTCACTACCGCCTGAAAGCGGTGTGAAGTTGACACAACCCATGCGTATTTTGCAAACATTGGTAACGGGATGCTCGGCATCGGGAGAGAAGCCCGCTTTCTACGTCAAGGAAGGCAGGGCATATGCGATCTGCGGGCAAGGTGTGTTGCGCGTGGTACGCTTTGAACTGGATGGTATAGCAATGAGTGCGGCGGAATTCGCGAAGCGTTTTGGTGCACAACGATTTGAATTTAATTGTTAAGGAAATAAAAATGAAAAAAATATTGATCCTCGGCGTGAACGGCTTTATCGGACACCATCTTTCCAACCGCATTCTCGCCACGACCGATTGGGAAGTGTATGGCATGGACATGAGCACCGATCGTATCAGCGACCTGATCGGGCGAGAGCGTTTTCATTTCTTCGAGGGCGACATCACCATCAACAAGGAATGGGTCGAGTACCACGTGCGCAAGTGTGATGTGATCCTGCCGCTGGTGGCGATCGCCACGCCGGCTACCTACGTCAAGCAGCCGCTGCGCGTGTTTGAACTGGACTTCGAGGCCAATCTGCCTATCGTTCGCGCGTCGGTAAAGTACGGCAAGCATCTGGTGTTTCCGTCCACCTCGGAAGTGTATGGCATGTGCCATGACGCAGAATTCGACTCGGAAAATTCCGAACTGATCTGCGGCCCGATCAACATGCCGCGCTGGATTTATTCCTGCTCCAAGCAACTGATGGATCGCGTGATCTGGGGCTACGGCATGGAAGCAAATTTGAATTTCACGCTGTTCCGACCATTCAACTGGATCGGCTCAGGGCTGGATTCCATCCATACGGCGAAGGAAGGCAGTTCGCGTGTGGTCACGCAATTCCTCGGCCACATCGTGCGCGGCGAAAATATCAGCCTGGTGGATGGCGGGCATCAGAAACGCGCCTTCACATACATCGACGACGGCATAGACGCGCTGATGAAAATCATCGCCAACAAAAACGGCATCGCCACCGGCAAGATTTACAACATCGGCAACCCGGTCAACAACTATGCGATTCGCGACCTTGCCGACATGATGCTGAAACTGGCGAAGGAATATGCTGAATACCGCGACTCCGCGCAAAAAGTGAAGATCGTCGAGACCACCTCGACAGCCTATTACGGCAAGGGCTATCAGGATGTGCAGAACCGCGTGCCGAAGATCACCAACACCTGCGAAGAACTAGGCTGGAAGCCGACCATCAATATGGCTGACACGTTGCGCAATATTTTTGATGCGTATCGCGGTCAGGTGGCGGAAGCGCGCGGTCTGGTGGATTAATTCCAATCCGATTTCATCGGTGAAACTGTGTTGGCTTCCTCACTCACTCCTGATGAAACTACTAGCCATTCGACTAAGCTATCAAAAGACGATAGCCAAGTCGCTGGTTATAGCCGTGCTACTTGCACTGTCGGCGTCGTTCGTTCGTCGCCGCCTTGTTTGACCTTCGAAATAGAATTGGAATAAGTATGGCGCAACAACTTGTCCTCAAGGTGGACGTGGACACCTATCGCGGCACGCGCGAAGGCGTGCCGCGTCTGGTTGAAATATTGCAGCGCTATAACGCGCAGGCCACTTTTTTCTTCTCGCTCGGCCCTGATCACACTGGACGCGCCATCAAGCGCGTATTCCGCCCCGGCTTTCTCGGCAAGGTATCGCGCACCTCCGTGGTGGAGCACTACGGCATCAAGACCTTGTTGTATGGCACGCTGTTGCCCGCGCCGGATATCGGCAAGAAATGCGCGGACATTCTGCGCATGGTACGCGCGGCCGGTTTTGAAGTCGGCATCCACTGTTATGACCATATCCGCTGGCAGGATTATGTGGCGAACAAGGATGCCGAGTGGACGCGGCGAGAACTGCAACGTGCGGTGGATCGCTACACCGAGATTTTTGGCGAGGCTCCGCACGCTCATGCCGCCGCCGGTTGGCAGATGAACCGTCACGCGCTGCGGCTGATGCAACGCTTCGGGTTTAAATACAGCTCAGACACGCGCGGCACGCATCCTTTCATTCCCACTTGGCAAGCGGAGATCATAGCCTGTCCGCAACTACCGACCACGTTGCCCACGCTGGACGAGCTGATGAACCGCGACGGCATCACGCTGGACAATATTGCGCAACACATCCTGAAATTGACCGCAGTACCGCCCTCTACCGGGCATGTATACACCCTGCATGCCGAGCTGGAAGGCGGGAAATGGCTGCCGATATTCGAGCAATTGTTGCAGGGCTGGCAGGCGCAGGGCTATGAACTGGTGTCGCTGCAGCAATATCTGCAAGGACTGGATGTGGCTGCGCTGCCGCGTCGCGAGGTGGTGATGCGCGAGGTGGAAGGGCGGGTCGGCACGTTGGCTGTGCAGGGCGATTAGTTAGCCCTCCCGCCCGATACCGTGATACTCGATGCCCAGCGCGGTGACACTGGCAGGCTCAAATAAATTGCGTCCATCAAAAATCACCGGCTGCTTCAGGCGTGCTTTGATGACGTTAAAGTCAGGACTCTTGAAGGCTTTCCATTCTGTCACGATGATCAGCGCATCGGCATCTTGCAGGGCGTCCTTGGAGTTCTCCGCATAGGTCAGATCGGCGCGTTTGTCCCCCGCCTTTTGGCGGCTTTGCAGAGGATAGATGTGTTTGGTTTCTTTCATCGCCACCGGATCGAAGGCGGTGACGGTCGCGCCTCTGGCCCACAGCCCTTCCATCACCACGCGGCTGGTGGCTTCGCGCATGTCATCGGTGCCGGGTTTGAATGCCAGTCCCCACAGCGCGAAGTGCTTGCCCTTGAGATCGTTGCCGAAGCGCTTGGTGATCTTTTGCAGCAGCACGGATTTTTGTGCATCGTTGACATGTTCCACCGCCTGCAGCACTTTCAGTGGCAGACCGTATTCTTCGCCGGTACGTTGCAGGGCGCGGATGTCCTTGGGGAAACACGATCCACCGTAACCGCAGCCGGCGTACAAAAAGTGATAGCCGATGCGCTGGTCGGAACCGATGCCCTTGCGCACGTGCTCGATGTCCGCACCGACGCGCTCGGCCAGGTTGGCCAGTTCGTTCATGAACGAGATGCGTGTGGCGAGCATGGCATTGGCGGCATATTTGGTGAGTTCGGCGGACTTGATGTCCATCACCATCAGGCGATCGTGATTGCGCTGGAACGGCGCGTACATCTCGCGCATCACGCGGATTGCTTGCTCGTCTTCGGCACCGATGACGATTCGATCCGGGCGGTTGAAGTCGTCTATCGCCGAGCCTTCCTTGAGGAACTCGGGGTTCGAGACCACGCTGAACCCAGTCTTCACCCCGCGCTTGTCGAGCTCTTCCTGCACTGCTTGGTTGACCTTCTCTGCCGTACCGACCGGCACGGTAGATTTGTCCACGATCACCTTGTATTCGTTCATGCCGCGGCCGATGGCGCGTGCCGCGGCGATCACATATTGCAAATCCGCCGAGCCGTCTTCACCCGACGGTGTGCCCACAGCAATCATTTGCACCAGCCCATGCGCCACGCTCTCCGCCACATCGGTGGTGAAGCGCAAGCGGCCCGATGCGACATTGTCCTTGATGACATCTTCCAGGCCCGGTTCGTAGATCGGCACACCGCCTTGTTGCAATATGGCGATCTTGCGCGGATCCACATCCAGACACAGCACGTCGTTGCCCAACTCGGCCAGACACGCGCCTGAGACCAAGCCCACATAACCGGAACCTATAACAGTGATTTTCATTGCATCAGACTTTCAAATAATGAGTTGCGTATTATGCCGCAGAATGAACCAGAGGTCAGCCGCCTTCCATGCCCCCAAAGCTTAGTTGATATTAAAGCGCCCGTGATTGATAAAGTGCCAGATCGCTTGCCGAATAGCAGCAGAAAATCACCTCATGCAGGGAGCAGGGCGAGCCCCGTAAGGAATCAAATGATCTTAGAAAATCGCGCACCGCCGCAATCGCCACCTCGGCTGCCTGTTCCGGTGGATAACCATAGACGCCCGTGCTGATGCAAGGGAAGGCGATGCTGGCAAGCTGCTGCGCAGCGGCGATGGACAGGCTCTCGCGGTAGCAGGAGGCCAGCAGCTTCGCTTCATTCTGCGTTCCGCCATGCCACACCGGCCCCACGGTATGGATGACGAATTTTGCGGGCAGCCGGTAACCGCGTGTGAGCCGCGCCTGCCCCGTCGGGCAGCCGCCCAGCGTGCGGCATTCCTGCAACAGCTCGGGCCCCGCCGCACGATGGATCGCGCCATCCACGCCGCCCCCGCCCAGCAGCGACGAATTCGCCGCATTGACGATGGCATCCACTTTCAGTTGCGTGATGTCGCTTTGGATGGCGCGTAGTGTGGTCATGATGTACCTCCGTGCGGTGGAGTGGAAACCAAGTAGGGCGGAACGCATAGCGGTTCCGCCGCAGGTTGAAGCTATTCGGCGGAACTGCTGTACGTTCCACCCTACGCAGGCTACTTGTTGCGTAGCGTCTTCAATGCACCGCCCCAGGCGACGACCTGGTCGAGCATGGCATTAACGGATTTCTCGTGCGTGGGTGCCGGCTTGAAGACAGTGAAGTTTTCGAAGTCGGTGAACAGGGAGAGTGCGACTTGGGCGCGCACGTCGGCTATTTGCAGCTCGCCCATTACCAGCCGCAGATTTTCCACCGCGCGCGTTCCGCCTGCGCTGCCGTAACCCACGAACCCCGCCACCTTGTTGTTCCATTCCGCATATAGATAATCGATCGCGTTCTTGAGCGCGCCGGAGGTGCTGTGGTTGTATTCAGGTGTCACGAAGACGTAGGCATCGAAGGCGGCGATCTTGGCGGACCAGGTCTTGGTGTGCGGTTGGCTGTATTGCCCCATTGAAGGCGGCACTGGCTCGTCGAGAAGAGGCAGGTTGTAGTCTTTGATATCGACGATTTCAAATGCGGCGTCGCTACGCTTTTTCGCAATCTCGTGTACCCACTTGGCGACGGCGTCGGCTTTGCGACCGGGACGTGTGCTTCCGATGATGATGGCTATTTTGATCATGACTCATTACTCCGTAAGAAAGATGATATGGGGTGCGGCAAGAACAGAGACTGGGGTTCAGCCGTTTGATTACCTTAGCACAAAGCGGCTCAATTCGGAGAGCACGATCTTTTCCAGGTTGTGGGTAAGGCAATCCACTTCGATATTCTCCGGCATGGAACGCAGCCAGGTTAGTTGTCTTTTTGCAAATTGCCGTGTGGCGGCAATGCCGGTTTCCAGCAGTTGTGCTTCATTGATTTCGCCTTCCATGAATTGCCAAGCCTGGCGGTAGCCGACGCAGCGCATCGAGGTCATGTTCGGCTGCAGCGGATATTTTTTGCGCAGGCCGCGCAATTCATCGACCAAACCCTGTTCCAGCATGGCTGAAAAGCGCGTGGCGATGCGCGCGTGAAGTTGCGCGCGGTCGGAAGGGACTAGGGCGATAGGGATGACGCGATAGGGCAGTTCTCCCTCTCCCCAACCGGCTGCGCCCCCCTCGCTTCGCTCTCCCCGCTCGCGGGAGAGGGACTTATTAATCAGCGCGGACATGGGTTGGCCGGTGATGCGGTAGATTTCCATCGCGCGTTGGACGCGCTGTGTGTCAGTCTGTTTCAGGCGCGCTGCGGTTTCCGCATCCACCATGGCGAGTTGTTTATGCAAATGTTTGATGCCGTGCTGCGCGATCTCGGCATCCAACTCGGCGCGCACTTCGGGATTTGATTGCGGCAGGTCGCTTAAACCCTCGCGCAGTGCCTTGAAGTAAAGCATCGTGCCGCCGACCAGCAAAGGGATGCGCCCGCGGTGAGTGATGTCGTGCATCAGGCGTAGCGCGTCACGACGGAACGCGGCGGCGGAATAGGCTTCGGTCGGGTCTATGATGTCGATGAGGTGGTGCGGCGCACGGGCGAGGGTGGCAGCTTCCGGCTTGGCGGTGCCGATGTCCATGTCGCGATACACCAGCGCGGAATCCACGCTGATGATCTCCACCGGCAAGGTTTGCGCCAGCTCCACCGCGACACCGGTCTTGCCGCTGGCAGTGGGACCCATCAGGAAGATCGCAGGTGGAAAAGACGTCATGCCAATTCCTTATCGCGTGTTTCCTGCATTAGGAAAACAGCCAGCACGCTGATCGCGGCTGCGGCGGAAACATAGCTGCCCACCCACGCAAGGCCGCCATGCAGCACCAGTTGTTGTGCGAGGTAAGGTGCGAGTGAAGCGCCGAGAATGCCGCCCAGATTGTAAGCTGTGCCTGCACCGGTGTAGCGCACGGAGGTCGGGAACAGTTCTGGTAACAGCGCCCCCATGGGTGCGAAAGTGGCACCCATCAGGAAGAGTTCGATGGAAAGGAAGACGGTGATTTGCCACGGCGAGCCGCTACCGAGCATCGGGTCTAACAGAAAGCCAGACAGTAATGCCGCGCTGCCCGCAACGAGCAACACCGGACGGCGTCCATAACGGTCGCCCGCCCAGGCGGAAAGCGGCGTGGCAGCCGCCATGAAGATGACGGCCACGCACAGCATGCCGAGGAATTGCGGGCGCGGGATGGCTAGCGTGGTGGTGCCGTAGCTCAACGAAAATACCGTGGAAATGTAGAACAGCGCGTAACACACGACCATAGCCAGTGCGCCCAGCAGCAAGGGCGCAGCATGACACGACAGTAAATCCGCCAGCGGTAGTTTCACCGGCTGATGAGATTGCATTGCCTTGGTGAACACCGGCGTTTCCGTGAGCTTGAGCCGCACGTAGAGACCGACGATGACCAACGCCGCACTGGCAAGGAAGGGAATGCGCCAGCCCCATGCACGGAATTGCGCATCGTCGAGAAAATGCGACAGCAACAGGAAACTGCCGGTGGCAAACAGGAAGCCAACGGGCGGCCCCAGTTGCGGGAACATGCCGAACCAACCGCGTTTACCGGCACGCGCATACTCCGCAGCCAACAATGCCGCTCCGCCCCATTCTCCGCCCAGTCCGATACCCTGGCCGAAGCGCAGCAGGCAGAGCAGGGCAGGTGCGGTCCAGCCGATAAGATCGTAACCGGGCAACAAGCCAATCAGCATGGTGGAAACGCCCATCACCAGCAGTGAAGCAACCAGCGTCGTTTTCCTGCCGATCTTGTCGCCGAAATGGCCGAACAACAATGCCCCGAGCGGGCGTGCCAGGAACGCGATGCCGAAGGTGAGGAACGCATTCAATGCCTGCACTGCGGGATCGCTGCCGGGGAAGAACACCGGGCCGATCACCATCGCCACGGCGAGCCCATAGATGTAGAAATCGTAAAACTCGATGGCGGTGCCGATGAAGCTGGCGAAGGCGATGCGCGCAGTGGAAAAATCCATTTTTCGGGCGAATCGCAGTGTCGCGTGCTCGCTCATTTCTCGCCTATCAACTCGATATGTCTCGTCATTCGCTGCGCGGCTCCTTGCGCTTCATCCTGAAATTCTGAATTTTTAGAGGTTCTATAAGCAGGCTGCTTTTTAAAGTTTCACTGTCCCCGCATGAACATCTTGTCCAGATCATTCAGTGCAAGCTGGAACCAGGTCGGGCGACCGTGATTGCATTGGCCGGAGCGTTCGGTCTGTTCCATCTCGCGCAACAGCGCGTTCATTTCGGTGATGCTCAAGATTCGATTGGCGCGCACTGCGCCATGGCAGGCGAGGGTGGAAAGCAGTTCATTGCGCCGTTCGGTCAGCACACGGCTCGCACCGAATTCGCGCAGTTCGTCCAGCACATCACGCGCGGCTGCTTCCGCTTCGGATTGTTTCAGCAGCACTGGCATGGCGCGCACCGCCAGCGCGGTGGGTGAGAGCGGCGCGATGTCGAAGCCCAGCATATTGAGAGCGGCTTGTTCTGCTTCCGCAGTCGCAATGTCCAATGTGTCGGCGTGAAAGCTCACCGGGATCAGCAATGGCTGTGTGGCAATCTGTTCGGCATCCAATGAGGCCTTGAGCTTTTCATACACGATGCGTTCATGTGCTGCATGCATATCCACCACGATCAAGCCATGTGCGTTTTGCGCGAGGATGTAGATGCCGGAAAGTTGCGCGAGAGCGAATCCTAGAGGTGGAATGATATGGTTATCGGGGCTGGACGCTAGGGGTTGGGGGAAGAAAGTGTTTTTTTCGATATCCTGCACCGCGCTACGATCCGGCCATTTCCCCTCGCCCGCAAACGCTTTCCACACTTGATAAGCATCACTTGATTGCGCGATGCCCAGCCCGATGTTTTGTTGCGTCGGAATAAACGACGCAGGCTGCTGTGATACCGGAGCGCGGTTATCTTGCCCGCTTGCCGGTACGGCGAGTGCTTGTTGCAGCGTATGAAAAATAAATTGATGTATCCCCTGGCTCTCGCGGAAGCGCACCTCACTCTTGGCAGGATGCACGTTCACATCCACTTGCTCCGGCGGCAGTTCGAGAAACAGCACGAAGGCCGGATGGCGTTGGTGATGCAGGATGTCCTGATAGGCCTGACGCAGCGCATGGCTGGCGACTTTGTCGCGCACGAAGCGGCCATTCACAAAGAAATATTGCGCATCCCGGCTGGCGCGTGAATAAGCAGGCAGCGCGGCCAGGCCTTGCAGAGACAAGTTTGCCGCGCTACGCGAAACCGGCACAGCAGCTTGCCCGAACTCCTCGCCGAGCAGTGCCGCGACGCGCTTCAGCGCGGCTTGTTCGCCTTGCAGTGCGGCTAATTGCCAAGTCGTGCGTCCGTTGTGCTGCAGCGAAAAGGCTACATCGGGACGAGACAACGCGATGCGTTTGAAAGCTTCTTCGCACCAGGCGAATTCGGTGGACTCGGATTTTAAAAATTTGCGTCGTGCAGGTGTGTTGAAATACAGCTCGCGAATTTCCACCGAGGTGCCTTGCGCATGGCTGGCGGGAGCGGGTTCGCTGAGTCGTCCGTCTATCGCTTCAACTTTCCAGCCGTGCGTATCGGAAGCGGTGCGGCTGGTTAGGGTGAGTTGTGCCACCGCTGCCATGCTCGCCAGCGCTTCACCGCGAAAGCCCATGCTGGCGACTTGTTGCAGATCATCCAGCGAGGCGATCTTGCTGGTGGCATGGCGCATCAGTGCCAGTGGCAGTTCATCTTTGGCGATGCCCTTGCCGTTGTCGCGTACGCGCACAAGCTTGATGCCGCCGCCTTCCAGTTGCACCGCAATGTCGGTCGCTCCCGCATCCAGGCTGTTTTCCAGCAGCTCCTTGAGCGCCGCAGCGGGACGCTCGATCACCTCGCCGGCGGCGATTTGATTGATAAGCAGGTCGGGTAATAGCCGGATGGCAGGCATGGGTGCAGGAGCAGAATTGAATGTGACGCGGAATTAATTATAGCGGAGAAGCACAATCACTTTGCGGCGCGGAAAAAAAGAACTGCTGTTTCAGGCGTGGGCGGCTTGACGATAAGGATGGGACTTGGGGTGGATTTATGGCTTGCTTTTTTTTGAATAGGGCGCTAGATTCGCACTGTAGTTGACTGTATCAGTCGTGTTTATTTTAATTAATTTCAATTTAAGGAGAATGTCATGAAACAGCTCATTAGTTTGTTCTTTGGTTTTGCCTTGGTTGCTTTGGTAAGTCCGGTTTTTGCCGCCGATTCCGCAGGTTCGATCACCATCACCTCTCCGGTAAACGATGCAGTCCTGCAGAGTGCCACGGGGAATAAGCTGGAATTTAACGTCCATTTGAGTCCCAACGGCAATCACGTCCATGTTTATGTCGACGACCAGGATCCTATCGTTTTTCGTGATGTTAGCCATTGTCCATGCAGCATCGCCTTGCCGAAACTATCATCCGGCAAACATACCATCGTGGTAAAAGAGGCAACGTCCAGCCATGCTATGACCGGGGTACAGAGTTCTGTGACAGCCACGGTTAAATAAGGCGTATAGATGTGCAAAGTACAGATGCGCAAAACCTTACTTATGCACTCATTCAGGTCATACATAACTTCGGTGCTGTGACCGTGGTAGGGACTGCCGCATCCGCCCTTTGGCTGGTGCGTGGTAATGCGGCGATACAGCACCGGCTTGCCTTGCTCACAGCCATGGTCTGGGCAGTTCAGGCGGCAACCGGAGCGCTTTTTGGTGTTTCAACCTTTTATTATGAAGGCCATCTGCCGGATATTCATGGCATAGCGGTGGATGCGCTGCTGATCAAAATAGGCTGCGCCTCGACCGGGTTTGTTTTGGCCGTCGCCTATGTAAAATGGAATTCAGAATGGGCCGTAACGAAGCAACTTCTCGCCTGGCGCGCTTCATTAACGCTGGGCGCTATCGCCCTGAGTTCTGCTGCCTTTTTGCGCTGGTTTTCCTGATCGGTAATTAGTACAAAATCGGCATTCGGGTGAGAAACTTTCCGCGTGGAATAGAAGTCGCGTAGTCATTATTGACGCAGTGCGGGTATAATTGCAGACGCAAAAATTGCGCTTGGTAGTGATGACTCAAGACTAGCGTCTAAAAAAATCCACAAAAAGGAGAGATTCATGCTGATAGGCATTCCTGCGGAAACGCGCGCAGGCGAAACTCGTGTTGCGGCCACACCGGAAACGGTGAGGAAGATGCTGGCTTCCGGTCACGCGGTGATGGTGCAAAGCGGAGCGGGTACGGGCGCGCACATACCTGATGCGGAATTTCAAGCGGCGGGCGCGACTCTGGTTGATGCGGCCAAACTTTATGCACAAGCGCAAATCGTGCTCAAGGTCAAAGCCCCTACCGCTGCTGAACTGGCACAACTGCCGCGCGATACGGTATTGATTGGTTTGCTCTCCCCGCATCAAACCGAACAGGCCGCATCCTATACCCAGCAAGGCATCACCGCTTTCGCCATGGAAAAATTGCCGCGCACCTCGCGCGCGCAGGCGATGGACGTGCTGTCCTCGCAGGCCAACATTGGCGGCTACAAGGCGGTGATTCTGGGCGCCAATCTGTATCAACGTTTCATGCCGATGCTGATGACCGCTGCCGGTACGGTCAAGGCGGCGCGTGTGTTGATCCTGGGCGTGGGCGTGGCCGGTTTGCAGGCAATTGCCACAGCCAAGCGTCTGGGTGCAGTGGTCGAAGCATCCGACGTGCGCCCCGCTGCCAAGGAACAGGTCGAATCGCTCGGTGCCAAGTTCATTGACGTGCCATTCGAGACCGATGAAGAGCGGGAAATCGCAAAGGGTGTCGGAGGTTATGCGCGTCCCATGCCGGCTTCATGGATGCAGCGTCAGGCCGTGCTGGTGGCGGAGCGTGCCAAGCAGGCCGACATCATCATCACCACTGCGTTGATCCCCGGGCGCGCTGCGCCGGTACTGCTGCACGAAGACACGGTAAAGCAAATGAAGCCCGGCTCGGTGGTGGTGGACATGGCCGTGGAGGCGGGTGGCAACTGTCCGTTGTCCGAACTCGGCAAGATCGTGGTCAAACATGGCGTGACCATCGTCGGCGAAGCTAATCTGCCGGGTCTGGTGGCGACCGATGCCAGCGCGTTCTATTCGCGCAACCTGCTCAACTTTCTTAATCTGCTGTGCGACAAAACGGGCGCAATGAACATCAATCTTGAGGACGATATCATCGCCGGCACCTTGTTATGCAAGGGTGGCGCGGCATTCGTGCCCGCAGCACCTGGTATGCCGGTGGGTGCACCCGTAAAGGGTACGCCGCCAGACGCTCGCCCTTCGGGCGGTCTTGGCGCAGCCAAATAATTCATGGAGAAAAAATGACTGACCCATTTGTTCTGAATCTGACCGTATTCGTGCTGGCGATCTTCATTGGCTATCACGTGGTGTGGAACGTCACACCCGCACTGCATACCCCGTTGATGTCCGTTACCAACGCCATTTCCGGCATTATCATCGTCGGTGCGATGCTCGCGGCTGGGCCGGTGAAACTGGACATCGGCACGGTGCTCGGCCTGGTTGCAGTGACACTCGCCGCCGTGAATGTGTTCGGCGGATTCCTCGTCACACAGCGCATGCTGGATATGTTCAAGAAGAAAAACAAGTAAGGAAAAATAATGTCGGCAAATTCTGTTGCACTCGCCTATCTGACCGCTGCGGTCTTGTTCATTTTCGCCTTGAAGGGCTTGAGCTCGCCGATGTCCGCGCGACGCGGTAACCTGTTCGGAATGTCCGGCATGAGCATCGCTGTGTTGACCACCCTCACCGTTACGCACAACGTGGTGTACATCCTGATCTCTATCATCGTTGGCGGCTCAATCGGCGCAGTGATTGCCAGGCGCATCCAGATGACGGCCATGCCGGAGCTGGTCGCGGCGATGCACTCGCTGGTCGGTCTGGCTGCGGTGCTGATCGCGATGGCTGCGTTCAACAATCCGCTCGCCTATGGCATCGGTGCAACCCTGCATGCCAGCAATCGCATCGAATTATTCATCGGCACTTTCGTCGGTGCGATCACCTTCACCGGCTCCATCATCGCGTTCGGCAAACTGTCCGGCAAGCTGGGCAGCAAGCCGCTGCGCTTTGCAGGCCAGCACTGGTTCAACCTGCTGCTCGGCGTGCTGATGATCGCTTTCGGCATCGCCTTTTTCGTCACGCAAAGCTGGATACCGTTCCTGATCATGACCGCCATCGCGATGCTGATCGGCGTGTTGCTGATCATGCCGATCGGCGGCGCAGACATGCCGGTGGTGATATCCATGCTGAACTCCTATTCCGGTTGGGCTGCTGCGGGTATTGGCTTCACGCTCAATAACAACATGCTGATCATAGCCGGTTCGCTGGTCGGCAGCTCCGGTGCGATCCTGTCCTACATCATGTGCAAGGCGATGAACCGCTCGTTTTTCAATGTGATCCTCGGCGGCTTCGGCGGCGGTGCGGCAGATGCCGGTGCGGATGCCGGCGGAGAGCAAAAGGTTTATCGCAGCGGCAGCGCGGACGATGCGGCGTTCCTGATGGGCAATGCCGACAGCGTGATCATTGTGCCGGGTTATGGCCTGGCGGTGGCGCGCGCGCAACACGCCATTAACGAAATGTCCAAGCTGCTCACCGCAAAAGGTGTCAAGGTGCGCTATGCGATTCATCCGGTAGCCGGTCGTATGCCCGGACACATGAACGTGCTGCTGGCCGAGGCGGAAGTGCCTTACGAACAGGTAGTGGAAATGGATGAGATCAACAACGATTTCGCCGATACCGACGTGGTGCTGGTGATCGGCGCGAACGACGTGGTGAATCCGGCTGCCAAGAACGATAAAGCCAGCCCGATTTATGGAATGCCAATTCTTGAAGTTTACAAGGCGCGCACCGTGCTGGTGGTTAAGCGCAGCATGGCTACTGGCTATGCCGGTTTGGACAATGAGCTGTTCTATTTGGACAAGACTATGATGGTGTTTGGCGATGCCAAGAAGGTGATTGAGGACATCATAAAATCTCTCGCTTAAGATTGTTTTGTGGGAATAAATTTGTGGGAATAAATTAAGAGCCGCTGATGCGGCTCTTTTTATTTGGCAACTATACGCGGTGTGTCTTGATGACGAGGAATACCCCCAACAAACTCTCTATCAGATAGGCGATGCTGGATATGCCGTGCAGCATTTTAAAACGGTCGGCAAACACACTGTGCATCACATCTGCGGGCAACGCCTGTAGCTTGAGGTCGGTCATGATAGGCTGGATGCCGAACTGCAATGCCAGTGTGGTCAGCAACATCGCCGCGATAACCCAGAACAGGGCTAGGCGAAAGGACGCGAGACCGGACACACTGATGCGCTGGATCAGCAGATACATCCCGCATGCCATGCCGAGATAGCCCAACCTGATGAACATCTCGCCGGCCAGGTCGCCGGCCAATTGCCTGTCGGGCTGCGTGTAGAACAGGACAGGTACGGCGAGATAGCCGATTGCCCATAGGCCACCGACCCAAGCGGTGATTAAAAGCGAAGCGAGATGCTGCGATAAGTTTTTCATGTAGAGCAGGGTAGCACAGCCGTATTTGATGGCAAGTCCGAAAAACTTTTGGACGGGCACCCGCTGGACAATGGCGCATACAGTCTGGACAATGATACGTCGCTGATCTGATGGACAGCATCATCAATACAACAAGGAGATAGAGATATGTATTACATCGTCGAAAGCAACAAGTCATTCGAGCAGGCCGCGACCGAACTTGAGGCGGCAGTGAAGCGCAACGAGTTTGGCGTGCTGCACATCCATGATCTGGGAGCGACGCTGCGCAGCAAAGGCATCGCCTTCGCCGGGAATTGCAAAGTCTTTGAGGTGTGTAATCCGGGACAAGCCGGCAAGGTGCTTTCCACCGACATGCGTTTGAACATGGCGCTGCCATGCCGCATCTCGGTGTACACCGAACAGGGCAAAACCAGGATCGGTATGATCAAGCCGATCCCTATGCTAGCCGCTTTGTCTCAAGACGCATCGCTGGTCAAAGTGGCGCAAGAGGTCGAAGCCAAGACCAAGAAAATGATCGACGAAGCCAGATAGATTAATCATTCTGGCGTACTGTGTGGGAGCGGCCACTTCGACAAGCTCAGGACAAACTTTAACCGCGATACGCTTTCAACTCTAAAGAACCATCATGACGCTATTACCCGTTTGGACCGAGCAAATAAAATATCTGGTGGGTATTTTTGCCATCCTGAATCCGCTCGGAGCTATTCCCATTTACCTCAGCCTGATGGCGGATCGCCGTCCGGAGGAGATGCACCGCACCGCGCTAAAAACCGCCATTGCAGTGGCGGTCATCCTGACTCTTGCGGTCTGGGTGGGTGATGCTTTGCTGTCGTTCTTCGGTATCGGTATTCCGGCGTTCCGCATCGCCGGTGGACTGCTCGTGCTCATTATTGCCATCGCCATGTTCGATGCCAGAACCAGTCCGGCCCGGCATACCGACGCAGAGCAAGCCGAAGCGGAGGCCAAGAATGACATTGCCGTAGTACCGCTGGCGATTCCCCTGCTGGCGGGGCCGGGTGCTATCAGCCTGACCATTGTTGATGCGCATCAGGCCGGTAGTTGGCCGGACAAGCTCATGTTCTGTTTAGGGATCGTGGGGGTGGCGGTGATAGTCTGGATGGTGTTGCGGCTTGCCGAGCCCATTGGTCAGCGTCTGGGCACGGGCGGACTCAACATCGCTACCCGGGTCATGGGCTTGATTCTCGCTGCCATGGCGGTGCAATTCATGGCGGATGGGATGCTGGAATTATTTCCCGGTTTGTCTCACTGAACATGGAATCGACTCACATCACGGAACACATGGGAAAAAACGATATTCATCGAAGCTGGCTTGGTGGGTTTCTGCCACTACACATGGCAACTAAATGTCAGAAGGCAGATACAGTAGCGCCGGCGTTCCCCACGGCGACGTATCCGAAACCGCTGCTGACCAAAGCATTCAGGCTGGTTGCGTTGGTGCTGGTTGTGCCGGTGCTGACTGGGACTGATGTCCAGGTATAGCCATTCGGGCTGGTATAGGCATTGCCGGTGTTATCGACAGCCACGAGCTGTGCGATTGAAATGAAACCCAACGAAGGATCGACAACGGGTGTGGCCACATACACAAGCTGTGTTTCCACTGCAATACCGACCAGATTCGATACAATTGGGGTAGTTTGTGTGATCCATGTGACGCCGCCATCTTTGCTGGTGACAATCGTGCCAGCGTCACCCACCGCAACATAGATGCTGCCATAGCTGCTGGCGAAGTAAGTCACTTGCCGCAGAGTGTTGGTAGTTGCGGGTGTTGGTGTTTGGGGATTCCAAGTGATGCTATCGGCACTGGTAACAATCGTGCCCTTGTCTCCTACTGCAACATAAATGTTGCCATGAGTTACGCCCTGCAGATTATTAGTTGTACCTGACGTAATAATAGTCGTCCAAGCGATGCCATTCGAGGGTATTGTTGGTACCGTCCCCGAGACTATCGTTCCATTGTCGCCTACGGCGAAAAACGTGCCTGTGCCTGCAACGTGTGTCAGGGAATGTAATGTCGCAGAAGTCGGATTGTAGGTGAGCCCATCATACCAAGTAATGCCATCGGTGCTATAGACGGAGGCTTCTCCAGCACCAACGGCTAACCAGCTTTGTGCTGGAGTAGTCGGGTTGTTGAGATTCGCGGCGTAGCCGGTCACCGCATAGAGGTCAGGTAATCCAGACGGCACAGTTGTAGGGGGGGTCCAAGTCTTTCCATCGGCACTGGTAAAAATTGCGCCGCTTTTGCCAACGGCAGCAAAACTTCCGGCGGCACTGGTCGTGCTATTCGAGCAGGTCGTCAGGCTGGTATATCCCACGCCATAAAGATCTAGGGATGATGAGGGCGTGGAGCTGGTGGCCCAGACTCCACTGGCGGCATTGTAAGGAGTCGCTTTGATCGTCGGACTGCTTGGCCCTCCGGGTCCGCCATTGGTACGGCCATTGGCTGCAAAATAATACGGCAACGGAGTTAAAGTCCCATTAGACAAAGTCCCATTAAACAACCCGCACATATAGAACGGCGTTGCGACGTTGGCGTAAGCATGCGCATTTGGCAAGCCAGTCCAATTGAAAGCGGTGAGACTCGGATCAGTCGCAGTGAAAAGCCAGTAGTCGACACTGGGGTTGGGTGTCCAGGTGAGCATCACTCGGCCGTCACCCGCAATGGGCGTGAATTTCGATGGGGGCTCGGCGGTTGACCCTTTGTTGCCGGGGCACCCGCTGAGCAATGGTGTCACCATTGCAACGATTAACATGCAAAACAATTTTTTCACTGTTGAATTCCTTGAAGGGGGATTGATTCAGTTGCGGTATTCGCGATGCAGATTCGCAACGATGGAACAGATTTCCTCAAATGTACTGCCGCATTCAAATCGATACCAGCCTCACCTAAAGATTACAAAGAGCTACGGTTTAGAACGGCGAGTACGATACATGACCCTGAAAAAAAATGGAAGCAACATTGTTACCAGATATTACTAATACCTGCAGGCCGCGCGTCCCGATTGAATGATGGGTTGTGCATATTTTGAGGGGGCAATGGAACGATGGAAATTGGAATACATGAATCGCCCCAGAATTGAATTGCCCCTATCTAACTAACCTGCTCTCGATCTTGATCTGCTCTTTTTCGTTTTGTTCGTGCGGTGCTGCCGTTGTCACTGGTGCTGGTGGAGCCACTGGTTTTGTCACAGGTGCAGTCGTTGCCGCCGTCACCGTTACAGTGGCCGAGGCCATCGTTTGATTGCCGGAGGCATCAGTTGCCGAGTAGGTCACAGTGTAAATCCGCCCGACCGTACTTTTGCTTTCGGCGCGGAATTTGAAATAGCGGTCATCAAGACCAAAACTCGCGTCGCGGATGTCATCCGCCCCCAAGGGTTCGTTGGCGGTGATGGACTCGAGCTTTATTTCTGGCATGTTGT
>OBLT010000732.1_pt1 | contig 21066 bp, 20 predicted proteins | sample 1518721 | NCBI WGS metagenome assembly OBLT01 (sample SAMEA3539307, study PRJEB22396) | soil metagenome | biome: tundra; feature: field; material: soil | place: USA | collected 2010-05 | depth 0.15 m | reverse complement strand
GCGTGGATTTCCGCAGCTTCTTCGGGTATGGCGTGGTGTTCGGAGCGATCTGGTTTGTGATCGGAGTGGTGGTGTTTACCTTCGCTCCGTGTTAGCCCGATGCAATCAGCCCAGAGGAATCCCGGTCTCTCCAGCGAAACGGCTGCGGAAGTCTTTCCAATCGTCACCTTCTCGCGCCAGAACCTGTGCGACGTCGAACCATGAATTCGTAGTGGGCGATTCCTGCTTCAGTTTGTCCATGCTAAGGCCGGACTTGGAAATGAGCGTCCAGAAATAACCGAACCCCTGCTTCTTGGCCTTCTGGTGGGACTTCTCGGCTTCACCGGCGCGGTTGTGGGCGTTGCTTATGTCGGTTCCGCCTTTGATCTCGATGGCCACCTTGTTTCGTAGCGTGCCCTCGAATTCTTCCTGGATGCGGATGTCCGGGTCAGTGCTGAGTGCGAGGATCACTTTGCGCTGGGAAGCGTTCACGAGCGTTATCTTCCTGGCGTCCTGGCTGACGATAAAGGCCTTGACGATCTCGGCCACGGAGACAAAAACTTCGAGAGTAGCCCTCTTGCCGATGGCGTTGTTGTTGCTGCCATAGAGCTGCGCGCCGAGAGTGAGCAGGGGAAGCTCTGAAATATCCCGCGCCGTGATCCTGGGCGAAATTTGCCGGACGAGTTCCGCGAGATGCTCGGCCATGACGGTGCAAAAGCCTTCGAGGTCAGGCCGATTTTTCGGATTCAGAAAGCCGCGCGATTCCATGCTTTTGAATGGCCCCATGTCCGTTCCCTTGCGGTAGAACCGCTTCTGTGAGACACCAAGCAACAGCCGATAGTAGCCGATGAGCGTAGGCTGCTGCGTCAGAATAGCGGGAACCGGAAAAACATGCTCGTCCCGGATGCCTGCGGAGGCGAGCAGCTTTTGTGCGTCGTTGGGCACGTACTGGGAGATTTGCTTCTTGAGCAGATTGGGATCGATCATGCCCAACGCTTCGCTCAACGCATCCATGAGCGCGGTCCTGCGCGCCGCAACCAGCATCTGGTGGAAGATCACTTGACGCGATGGGCTCAGCGGTTTGCCGCTCACCGGATCAAATCCCCGTTCAGGCGATGCTCGGCGATTTGCAGATAGGACGGGTTCAGCTCGATCCCGACGAACCGGCGATTCAGGTTAAGCGACACGAAACCGGTTGTGCCGGAGCCGATGAATGGATCGAGGATGAGGTCGTGCGGGTTCGATCCCAGCTTGATGCAGGGCTCGACGAGGGCCGGGGGGAACGTGGCGAAATGTGCTTCGGCATACGGCCGGGTATGGATGTCCCACACGGTGCGGATATTGCGGCCGTTCGGCCCGCGCACGGCGGCGGGATCATAGCGGTAATGCTCGCTCTTGCTGAACAGAAAAATGTATTCGTGGCTGCGCGTGGGCCGGTCTTTCACACTTTCGGGCTGGCAATTCGGCTTGTTCCAAATGATGTCCGCCCGCAAGTACCAGCCTTCCTTTTGGAGAGCGAAGGCGAGAAGCCAGGGCACGCCGATCAGGTCTTTTGGCTTCAGTCCCTCCGGCGTTGGGGGCCGGACGTTCATGGCCCGAACTGGGTTCTTTTTGTCGGAGGCTCGCCAGGTTCTACCGCCGGAGGTGAAGGAATCCCCGATGTTGAGCCAGAGCGTCCCGTCATCCTTCAACACTCGGCGTACCTGGGAAAACACTTTGGCCAGGTGTTCGATGTAGGCGAAAACTGAATCTTCAAGACCGATCTGCGCGGGAATGTTGTAGTCGCGCAATGACCAGTATGGCGGCGAAGTCACGCAGCTCTGGTAAATGCCATTCGGCATCCGGGAGAGAACCGTCTCGGCGTCGCCACAGATCAATGCCGACTTGGCGGAGTCCTCGGCCAAAAAGTGCGAGATGGATGGCTGATCGTTGGCCGCATCGAAGCGATGGACCCGGCCATCGCCCAGAAAGAGATTCGGAACAACGGTTACTGGCCGGGAAGCGCCCGGCTTCGGCGTTTGGCGGCGGCCTGCTGCTGCCTGTTCTGGTAGCACCTTTTTAGCGCCTCTGCTCCTAACAGTCTTATCGGGGGATTCCGTCGATAGTTTAACGCGGTTCCGGGCACCGAGAGCCCCCAAATCATTTTCGCACTTTCTTGTTGCATTAGGGCCGAGAAAGGCTTCTTGACGCGGGCGAGCCGCTTCAGTGACTCGCCACCGCTCGCTGTTTCCGAGGAACGCCATTCCCGGTAAGTCGCCTGGTGGCGAAGGCGATCCGGGATCCCGATCCCGGCGTTGTTGCGGTGTAAGTCACTTCCTGTCCGGAATTGGCGGCAAGAGCCCGCAAGGCGGCGTCGGAAAGAGGTGGCGAGTTATCGTCCGGAATGAAGTTATTGGCGACGGGGTCGTACAGGTAGCCCGTAATCCGGCCATTCTGCACAACCTGTGCCACTAAGTCGCATTCAGTGACGACACCGTTCAGCGATTTTGACGTGAATGGGGCCGCGGCGCGCTGGATCAGCAAATCGATCCGCGGACCCGCAGCGCCAGTATTATCACTGGTCAAAGTGACTTGTTGACCCACAATCGGCGCCAGATCGCTATCGAAAGCCAGTGTGAACTGCTCCATATCGCGGCGGGCCGCATCTGTGGTCCCGGCCGGACTGTCTTGCGGGAAGCCGGAGTTTGAAGTCGGATTGAATGCCCCGGCGTGGAAGAATCGGAAGAGGGTATCCGTCGAACCATCGCTCAGAAAGCCAAAGCCGCGGACCTGATCGCCCATGGACCCGCTGTCGGCCGCCGTATAGAAATCCACCGCAGTCGACCCGAACATGCCAACCTTCGCGTATAGATTTCGTAAATGCGGAACCTTGACGACCTGGGGCAGCGCATCGAAGCTCTGGTTACCGCCCGTTCCGAAGGAGCCCTGCGAAGAGTCCAACGTATGGCACCCGTTACAGGAGAATGACGACTTGCCGAATAATTGGTCCGCTAGCGGAGAGTTGACACCATCGGAGGGACGGGAGCCGGAGTAAAAGTCGCGCCCCCGCTGCTGTGACGCGGTAAGTGAGTTGTCGAGGCTGCGCACGGGGTTGGGCGGCGGCAATACTTGTAGCTGGAAGTCCGTGAACGTCTGCATCTCCGCGGGTGAGGGCTGATCCACGCTGCCGACCAACGCCTGGAACGCAACGATGAAGTTATTGAACGATACATTGGAATCGAACGGATCGGTGCCCATCGGCCCGGTAGAGCGGTCACCACGCCAATGCATGGCGCCGGAATTCCGCAGGCCTCGCAAGGTCTGGGTAGTGAGAGGCCCTTTCATGGGATGGAAGTCGGCGAGCTTGTTACTTCCGTTGAGCGGAGACGGGAGACCGGTCGCTTGTATCCCAATCAGGAACGAAACCAGGCCGCTCAAATTGATCGGGATGGGACTCTGGGTCACCGCATTGTCGGGATTGCCCAGATCCCAGGCGAGGTCGTCCATATCGCCGAAAGTGTGGCAACTGGCGCAGGATGCTTCGCCGTTACCGGAAAATCGCGTGGCGTCGTACAACATGGGGCGGCCCCGCACTACCGAATCCGGCTCGGGATTGGGCAGCGGCGATCCAGCCACTTCCCGATTCGACTTCAGATCGATGGTTTTCACGGAATTGTCGAAGCGGGTCATCACGTAGAGCAGGCCGCGGGTCTCGTCCAAAGCCAATCCGCTCACGCCGCCTCCGCTGACGGGGATGTAGTTCGCGCTGGCCGCCACCGGATCGAAGGTGCCGTCTTCGAGCGCGCTGGTGTTGAACACTCCCACCTTGGCCGAACCGAACGCGGCCAGGTAGAGTGTCTTCCCATCGCTCGATACCGCCATGTCCAGCGGCATGGACAGGCTGTGGCTCTTCGCCGTGGGGTCGAAACCCGCGGATCCCGCGAGCCTGGTGTAGTCGATATGTTTGTTCAAGTGGCGAGGCGTCACCGTCGAGCCCGCAATCACGGTAATCCGCGACTCCGCCAGGTGGCCCTGCACGGTATGGCCGGCATAGGTACCGGGGCCTTCGAAGCGTACGTTGTTGATGGAATCGGTGTTGGAGACGTACAGCGTCCCGGTCATGGGATTGGTAACCATGTTGAACAACGTGGTCCCGACGTGCGCGAACGAGGCGGTCTGAGTCAGACGGTTCGCGTCGACGGCAAACACGTCCGTATCCGGCAGACCGAAGCGCACGGAACCGTCCCAAACGCGGTGCAGTTCGTCTTCCCAGTGGCCGCTGCCGTTGTTGTACTTCACGATCAGACCGACTTCCGGAGCCGGCTCGCCTTGGGCGTCGGTTGCCGGGCCCGGATTGCCTCCCGGACTCACGGTGCCATCGGGAAGAGTGCACGGTTTATTCTGAAATCCAACGCATACGCGGCCCTGCGGAATGGTGGTGGTCTGATTCCCGGTCTTGAAACCCGCCACGTAGACCGTATTCCGGTCGGGACTCACCGCCAGTGCGCGGGGCGTGTCGGTGAAAAAGCTCATGATTCGGATGGGCGTTCCACCCATCGTGGTCCCCAGATTGGCGGGGTCAAACACCCAGACATCCGCGCGCGGAATACCGGCCGTGGTCATTTGCGGATCGCCGGCCCCGGGCACGTTCGCAAGCGAGGGATCGGTGCGCTGCTGCCCGCGATGGGCGGTGGTGATGAAAGCGCGGGACGGGGTGCCGGCGAATACGATGTCGCGCGGCTCATCGCCGATCAGGAGCGTACGAACCACGTGCGCCGTGCCCGTAAGGCTGACGATGCTGACGCTATCGGAGAGATGGTTGATGACCCAGACTTCCGTATTGGTTCGCGCCGCGACCGCCACCGGTTCCAGGCCAACCGGAACCCGGTACGAGAACGCGGGCGCTCCGGAGGTCAGGTCAAGAACCTCCAGCGTGCCATTGGGTGTGTTCACGGCGAACAGCGTGTTCCCGTCCGGTGAAGTGGCGATCGGACGGACGTGGCCGCTTTCAAACTCGACGAACGAAGGTCCAGCGGTAGAAGCAAAGACGACCTCCCGGTTGAGAAGTCCGATGCCGAGCGACGCCAGGACGCCGAGCGCCACGAAAATCAGAAACCATCGGGAAGGGGGTAGATGACCGAGCCGGCGCATGAAAATCTCTCCCAGTGAGCGTAGAAACTTGCTTCCTATGATATCAGCCCGCGGGCGCCGTAGATCAATCGTAGAGCGGACCTGGCACTGAACGTTTCCGGAAAGCGCGGCCGGCAAAGGGGACTCGATGGCGCGCGCAGACGAGGATAAACGATAGGGATCAACTGATCGAGGGCCTGTTTGTCTCCTTCGACCGGCGAGGCGCAACGCAGTTGTAACCGGCTCAGCCCGGACCAGATAGGGGTGCGACGGAGGCAGGACCTTGCGAAAGCCCTTCCAGCTCTCCTCCACCAGCGGGGCGGCTTCGGCACAGCGGCCGGCGGTGAGCAGGGGCGCTCCCAGCTCTCCCGCTGTGTCCATGATCCAGGGATGGCCAGGGGGGGATCGGCGCGGCGGATCGCCAGGGCTTCCCGGAGCAAAGGCTCGGCCTCTCCCATGCGGCCGCCCAGCACCAGGGCCTGGCCCTGCGACGTAAGCGCATATCCCAGCTCCCAGTGGGCGCGGTTCTTCCGGCACATCTCCATATACTCCTTCAACACCTCCAAGGCGGGGCGAGGCGACCTTCCAGGACATCGAGCCTGGCGATCTCCGCGCGAACAATCGGCAGATCAGCGCGATCGCTCGGCGCACTGCTAGCCGCCAAGGCCTCCTGGCAGAACGGGCGGGCCCGCGCCAGGTTCCCCGCCATGCGTTCGCAGATACACCGCAAAATCAGGGCCGTCTCGAGTTGAAAAATCGACGCCTGGGGCTGTTTGCGGACGATCCGGAGGGGGTAGTCGAGGTCCGAGCGGGCCTCGGCCAGTTGTCCGAATGTGAGGCGCACGCGAGCGCGCTCGGCGAGGAGCTGGGCCTCCGTCAGCGACTTGGGACCCAAATAGCCTCTGGCCAGGGCGAGAGCCTCGTCGTACAGAGGATCCAACCTGTCCGGACCCTCTCCGCGAGCAAATCGCAAGAGCGCGGCTTGCTGCAAAGTCACCCGCCACTGCTCCGGGTTTTCCGGCGGACTGTGTTTCGCAAAGATTGCCAGCGCTTTCTGATAGTATTGATCGGCTTGCGCGTACCGTCCCTCCTCACTCATGCTATTGCCCAGGTCGGAGAAGAGGTGTTCCAGCAGGGCGGGGTCGGGCCTGGGCGCCGACTCCGCCAAGTCGAGAGCTTCCCTGGTGAGCTTGGCTCCCACTTGCCGCTGGCCGAGTCCGAAATACCCATGCGCCAGGGCGTGGCGGACTACGGCGGCCACTTCCGGATGACCGCCTAGGGCGGAATCGACCTGCCGGCGCGCGCTATCCAGCACGCCGGAGTACGTCAGGTCCTGCTGGAGCGGTCCAATTGAGGTTCAGGGTACGACAGCACGTTCTGGAGGAAGCGGCTCACGAGGTTGGCCTTTTCCGCTTCGCGGCGGGCATCCCGTGCCTGCCGCGCCGAGTAGAGAGACACTGACACCAGTAGCACGGCGAGCGCGGCAGTGAGCGAGCTGGACCCCGCCGGCCCTGCAAACGGATGCACACCCGCCAGCAACTCATACAGAATCACGCCCAGGGAGTAGATATCGCTCGCAGTGCTCACCCGGCCGCCCCGCAGTTGCTCGGGGCTGGCATAGCGAACGGTCATCAGACGCGGCGCGGTGAGGTTCTCACCGGCCTCGGCGGACAACAGCATGGCCGTGCCGAAATCGAGCAGCTTGGGGATGCCCTCGCTATTGACCAGGATGTTACCCGGTTTGAGGTCGCAATGGATGACCAGGTGTCGATGGGCATAGTGGACGGCTTCGCAGACCTTGGCGAGCAGACGGACGCGGTCGGCTATTCCCAGGCGGTTATCCCGGCAATAGTTCTCGACCGTCACCCCATCGACGTACTCCACCACCAGATACACTCGAAGGAATGCTGAACAAAGCATACCTCGACTTCATCGTAGACTGGCTGTCGCCCCTAGGCGCGATCACATCGCGGAGCATGATGGGGGGCTGCGTCCTATATTGCGACGGCGTGGTATTCGCTCTGTTGGCGGAAAGCGTGCTTCACTTGAAGGTCGACGACACCACCAGGCCGCGGTTCGAAGCGCTCGGCCTGAAGCCGTTCCAGCCGTTCCCGGACAAGCCCGGCACGATGCAGTATTACCCTCCGCCGGCCGAGTTCTTCGAAGACGCCGACGTAATGGCGGAATGGGGACGCGCGGCGGTCGAGGTGGGCAAGCGGGCGTTGACCAAACGGAAAGGCAAGGCCCGAAAGCAAGCACGCCGCAGTTGAGGGGAGGGCAAGCCGGAATCGGCGGACTACCACGGCCTTGCAGCCTTGCTCTCAATTTGTTACCATGGTACATTGGTACCAAAAGGAGGTTGAATGCCGCCGGATGAGAAACACCTGGTGGAGCGAGTACAAACGGGCGTCCGCCTGGAAAAGAGGCTGTTGAAAGTCCTGAGGGCCTTTGCCGACTACCACGACTTGACTCTCGGCGATCTCCTGGAAGGCATCGTTCTGCACGCTTTCGATGGAAAGTGCCCCTTCAATCAGACCAGCCTCGAGCGCATCCTCGAATTGAAGAAGTTCTATGGCCTCGATTTGGATTCCAGCGCCAGCCATCGCCTCACCGAAGCCCCTGTGGGCAAGTCTCTGAATAGTCGAAAACCGAAATGAATCGGCAGCTCAAGAGGTTCGATGGCGTGGGCGCCGAATCGTCCGCGGCAGGGCGGTACTCGTTTTGCGTGACTCACCGTAGCCCGGAAACAAGTGGAGGTGCCGCGTGACCGATGACGAGTTCATCGCCAGTTTCGAAGACTGCAGCCTTGCCCATGAGTCTTTTCACCACGCGGGCCATGTCAGAATGGCCTTCCTGTATTTGTGCCGGTACCCGGCCTTGGAAGCGATCCAGCGCTTCTCCACATCGCTCGCCAGATTCGCCGCTGCACAGGACAAGCCCACGCTTTTTCACGAGACCATCACCTGGGCTTTCCTGCTCTTGATTCGGGAACGGATGGCGAAGGCGGGAGGTCAAGAGACCTGGACTCAATTCGCGGCCGCTAACCAGGACCTGTTGAGCTGGAAGAATAACGTCCTGAAGCAATACTATCGCGACGAGACGCTCGCATCGGATCTTGCGAGAAGCACCTTTCTGCTGCCGGATAGAAGCATTTCCCGGCCTGGATGAAGCCAATTGAGTTGCCCCCCTGCCCTGGCCTGGGCGGAAAAGGTTAACCGACTGCCTGCTTCAACCCCGCAGTGCACCCCGAAAGCACGGCCGCTTCCATGAGTTCCTCGGCAGGACCCCAGTTAACAGAATGGCTGGAGAAGACACCGCTTGACCTGCTCCAGCCGGGCACAATCGGCGCAGTCGGGAACACAGGCGGCTCCGACGTGGTCTAGGAGGTACTCCATTTGTTCCCGCATCACTTCGGCATGCGAGGCAGGCGGCCCCAGATTGCAGCTTTGGCGCGCCGCCGCCGGGGAAGCCCGTGAATCCTTGCCCGGCGATGAATGAGTGCTTTCCGATGAATTAATGCTTTCCATAGCGCCCTCACAATATGAATATCGGCAGTTTGGGATTCAATGAATAGCCCGACTGGAGTGAAAAAGATCAACATCAGGATTTACCTGCGCCGCGGCGGCTGCCCGAAGGGCGCCGCGCTCACGGGCACCGACAGAGCAATCGGCCCCGGAGTCCACCCCGACCCCACCCCCCTGCCCGATGCCTATAATCGGATGAGCCATCCTATGCTGATCCTCCACGTCCACATACACGTCAAACCGGAACACCTCGAAGAGTTCAAACAGGCCACCATGATCAACGCGAGCAACAGCGTCAAGGAGCCCGGAATCGCGCGCTTCGATGTCATCCAACAGGAGGACGACCCCACGCGGTTCGTGCTGGTGGAGGTCTACCGCGACCTGGAAGCCGCCGTGAAACATAAGGAAACAGCGCACTACCTGGCCTGGGCGGAGAAGGCCACCGACTGGCTGGTTCAACCCCGCAGCCGCGTCCGGTACACCAACGTCTTCCCTGCCGACCAAGGTTGGTGAGGCCATGCGGTTCGAATTCGCCACCGCCAACCGCATCCTGTTCGGCCCGGGAATGGCGCGAGAGGTTCCGGCAGCCGCGGCAGCCATGGGAACTCGCGCTCTGGTGGTGACCGGAGGCTCCTCCGAGCGCGCTGCGCCGGTCATCGCCGGTCTGAAGGCATCGGCACTCGACTGCCTGCCATTTGCGGTAGCGGGTGAACCGTCCGTGGCGCTGGTCCGAGCGGGGGCCGAATATGCGCGCGGCGAGGGTTGCGATCTGGTGATCGCCATCGGCGGCGGCAGCGCCATCGACGCCGGCAAAGCGCTCGCCCTGATGCTCACCAACCCCGGAGATCCTTTGGACTACCTGGAAGTGATCGGCCGCGGCCAGCCGCTGGAGCGCGCTTCCGCGCCCTTCATCGCCATTCCGACCACGGCCGGGACCGGCTCAGAGGTCACGCGCAACGCCGTGCTGGCTTCCCCCGAACACGGCGTCAAGGCCAGCCTGCGCAGCGCTTCGATGCTGCCACGCCTGGCCGTGGTGGATCCGGAACTCACGCTGGAGCTTCCCCCGGCGATTACGGCCTCCACCGGCCTCGATGCGCTGACGCAACTGATCGAGCCCTACGTTTCCGTGCGGGCCAACCCCATGGCCGATCTGTTTTGCACGGAAGGAATCGGCCGGGCGGCCGCCGCGCTACCGCAGGTTTGGGAGGACGGGCACAACCGCGAGGCCCGCGCCGCCATGGCTTGGGCGAGCCTGCTCGGCGGGCTGGCACTGGCCAATGCCGGGCTCGGCGCGGTGCACGGCTTCGCGGCGCCCGTGGGTGGGATGTTCCCGGCCCCGCACGGCGCCATCTGCGCGGCCGTGCTTCCGCACGCTATGGAGGTCAACGTTCGAGCTCTGCGCGCTCGCGCACCCGAAGGTCCTGCGCTCCGCCGGTATGCTGAGGTGGCGCGGTTGCTCACCGGGAGCCCGCAGGCGACTGCTGCGGACGGCGTACGGTGGATCGCCCAGCTCTGCCGTCAGCTCGAAATCCCGCCGCTGCGCACGTATGGCGTCTCAGCGGGCGACATTCCCGATTTGGCCGAAAAGGCGGCCAAGGCCAGCAGCATGAAGGGGAACCCGATTCCGCTCACGCCTGCCGAATTGAGTGAGATCCTGGCGAGGGCAATTTGAGCGGTGCGGGAACAGGCTCGGCACGGTGAAGATGGTTGCGCGCCGCGCATGTAAGCACGCGTTTTTGTGGAGAGACGGCCGTCTTCGAGTTGCAGGTTTGTAAGTGAGAGGTGTGCATCAACGACACTCGAGGTCGCTCCCTTCGCCCTCGAGCAGTTCGTGCAGCGACCAGGGACACTGTTCGGGAATCGCCAGCTCCTTGCGCCGCTTTTCCTGGCCGGTTTCGAAAAGAGCGTCGTTGACGGCCTGACGATAGATCTCCCGGAGGTTCTCGTCGAGGTGACGCCGCAGGCTGGGGGAGTTCCGGAATCTGGCTCTGATCTCCTGGCGGGCACTGACGATGGAGTTGCGCCAACTGGCGCCGTATCTCTCCGGCTGTATCCGCATCTTAGTCAGATGCATCAGCATGCGGGTGAGTTGGGACCAGACCGCCGAGCGCTCGCTATTCCCCAAATCTTCGATCTCCTCCACCACATGTTCCAGATCCACCTCGCCGAAGCGGCCTTCGCGCAGTAGCCCAGCCGTGTGGGCAGCCCACTCCACGAAGTCGGTGTCATACAGTGTTTTCGTAGTGGTGCCCATGACTTTCATAATAGACCTCCCGGGCATCTTCAGGATAGCCCGCGGGGCGTCCATGGCTCCTCGGGATCGTCGATCAACAGGTTGTACGCCCCGCAAGAGGGGCACCGGTAAGACTGGAAGGCGCCCGGAATCGGCGGGATCGCGCCAATCTTTCGCAGGAATATCACTGCGTGCCCCGACCCGCACCGGACACAGACGTTGATCCAGGGCTCCAGCTTCGCGGGAAGATCGGTATTGCCGAAATAGAATGCCCAACCATAGTGGCTCAACCTGGTGTGGAAGCGCCGGTCCAGCCGGCGCAGCACCCACATCAGGACCGCCAGGTACCGCTCATTTCCAAAGGCGAAGAGGACGCTCTTCCGCTGCGGGCGCCCCGGCAGATTGTGGGCGTTGAGGAACGCAAGCGAGCTGTAGAGCACGCGGGAGCTGCGGGCCGGGAGACCGGCGAGGCGCTCCACCAGCCCGGTGACCTCACCCGGGGAACGGAACGCGTTTACGTGCCCTCCGCCGCGCCCCATCCAACGATAGATCCGATCCGAGAGAGTGCCCGCATCCGGCACCGCGATGTACAGGACTCCGCCGGGCCGGATGACGCGGCCGATCTCGCGGACGGTCTCTTCCAGCTCGGGAAAGTGCTCCAGGCTGTGATTGCCGATGACCAGGTCAAAGGATCGGGACGCAAACGGCATGCGGGCCGCATCCGCCGCGACATACGATCCCGAACCGGGCGCCTTCGGAATTTCGAGATCCAGGCGAACGATACACAGGTCGCTCCTGCCGGTGCGGAAGCTTCCGGGGCCCGCTCCCAGGTCCAACACACGAGATCCGGGGGGCAAATTTCGCACTAAGTTGAGCATCGCGGCAGGAAGTCCTGGGACCGTCACCACAGAATACACTGAAAAGCCAGGACGCTGCTTCAGTTCCCCTGGGTTGTAAGTCCCGCCGACCCGTCCCCTCAAAAGGACTATTTCAGAAGTTGCGGTCAAAGGTTATCATCGATACGGAAGGTGGGCCATGCTCTACATTGCCTGAGACCGTACCCCAAACACGGTATTGTGGAAACTGAAGGTGCAGCCTACCATTGTCACAGGTAGGGGGGCATACCCGGCGCTTTGGCCAGCACCGGCTTGGCCTGGAACGGATGACAGTTTAACGGTAGGTTCCATGAACACTGGTCCTCTCCGACTCGGATGGATGGTAGCGGATGGCAGGGTCCGATTGGGAGCCGCCGGTATGGTGCTGGCCATATGGGCGACGGCATCCGCGCAATCGCTGGTCGAGCCCGAGCGTATTGCCACCCTTCAATCTAAGTTCGACTCTGCGGCAAATGCCTCCGCACTCCGCTGCCAGATCAATACCGTCCGTCCGGCGCTCGACTACGCTCTGCGCTTCCGCACCGGCTACGTAATCGATATTCCGATGAGCCAGTTTCAGGGGCCGGGACATACGCTGAGCATCTTCATACGGGTCACGCCTGAAGGCCTCAAGCCGGCCTGGCTGGAGAACACGGGGAGTCTGCAGGAGGTGCCTGCAACTAAACTCGATGCCGAAATCGGCGGATCGTTTGTCGTGGGCGAGGGATCCTATGATGTGGAAGCGCTGGTCGAGGATGACTCATCTCGCGTCTGTCACGATAAGTGGCGCATCCAGGCGAGACGCTCCGGCAGTGAACGCGAGCTAGCGCCCGCCACGCCGCCGGCCACCGTCCAGGAACTCTCGGCAGTCACTCCAAGCGGTCTTGATCTCCAAGCAGCCCCGCGAATCGGGCGGCTCACCGTCATGCTTCATGCAGCCCCTTTCTGGTCCCGTTTGTCCAATCTGCAACCCGCCGATGTGTCGACGTTAGTGAGCTCCCTCTCGTCGCTTTTGCGGCAATTGCCGGCACAATCCGTGCGGCTGGTCGTGTTTAGCCTCAATCAACGGGCGGTGCTCTTCCAGCAGGACGGTTTCGCGGCAAAGGATTTGGAAAAAGTGGTCGCAGCCCTCGACCACCTTCAGCTCGCGTTGGTCGACTATGGAACGCTGCGAAAGCCGGGCGGTCCTTTCGACCTGTTGGCTGATCTCTTTCAAACCGAACTGAGGAACCCCCGGCCGGCCGATGCTTTGATCCTGATGGGGCCACGCTTGCAGATGCTCGACAACAGTCTCACGCCGGCTCTGGATAAGCCTCCGGGGACCGCCCCCTCGCTGTTTTATCTGCAATACCAGGCAGTGCCGCGGTTGCTGGGAGGTTTGTCGCGTGGGGGAGTTGGCCGCCCCCAAATGACGCCTGACGATCTCAACGGTAATCTGCCCCCGAGTCCGACGGGCACTTCTGACGGCATCGAGAAGTTGTTCGGCCGGCTGAAGGGCAAGACGATTGCGATTCGAACTCCACACGAATTCGCCGACGCCGTTTGGCACATTGCAGGTGAAATCACTTGTGCTGGGGCGGCCCCCCCGGTCCACGGACGACTCCCCGGCCGGCCTGCTCGCCCTTGCGTCGAGGCTGGTCTGCCTGATCCACAGCGAGACGAGGGCGTCCCGCGCGGACCCGGGGGGCCGCCCCACGATAACCGGGCCACGCCAGCGGAGCCAAAGTTCACCACACCGGCAGAGTCCGCCGACACCGCAGCGCGATCCGCGCGAGCGGTCGGAAGCGTCGCCTTTCCTTCCCAAGCAGCGGTTCCAGGGCCGCTGCCGCTCACTCTCCCCAAACTGGACCAGCCTCAGCCCGACGACCAATCCACATCGGAAGCCGATCCCGTCGAGGTCCTGATGCGGCTCCGAGACCAAGTCATAGAGCACGCAGCGCGAATTCCCAACCATACCTGCGTGGAGACGATTCAGCGGGATCGCTACGAACCCACCACCGGGCGGGCCAACCAATCGTGCGACACCCTGCTCGCGAGGAGGAAACAATTCAATTACCCGTTGCGCCTCCGGCTGGACACCACCGACCGATTGCGGTTGGATGTCGCAATGTCGTCCGATCGGGAGATCTACTCCTGGGCCGGGGCGAGCAAGTTCGACGAAGGCGATATCGACGAACTGGTGCCGACGGGCGCGATGGGTACAGGTCCTTTCGCCGCCCATCTGCTGTCTGTTTTCGAGAAGAACAATCCAAAGTTCGTCTACGAAGGGGATGTGAAACTAGCTGCCCGCAGCCTGATGGAGTACTCCTATAGGGTGCCGTTCGAGGAGAGCCACTACCGGGTGAAGATCCACAAGGATTGGGTGGTCACAGGCTACACCGGCACGCTGCTGGTGGACCCGAAGACCTCCGAGTTGGTGCGGCTCACGGTGCGCACCGACGAACTGCCGCCCGCCAGCGGCGACTGTGAAACCGATACTGCCCTGGAATTCGGCACCGTGCAGTTGGGCGGCGACGATTACATGCTTCCGAAAGTAACGCACCAAAGATTCATCGGCCGGGACGGCTCCGAGGCCGAGAACACCGTCACTTTTTCCGGCTGCCGCGACTATCAGGCCGAATCGAGTGTGACGTTCGGTGGAGGGCCGGGAAGCGTGCGAGCCGCACCGGGCAGCACTCCCGCCGCTTTCCTGGACTTACCCCCAGGGTTGCCCGTCACGGTGGAACTGGCCGCAACCATTCACGGCGATCGGGCGGCGGCCGGAGACCGCATCCGGGGCCGCTTGGCCAAACCTCTTCGCGATGCGCGCCAGAAGGTTTTGGCGCCCGAGGGTACGATGGTCCACGGCCGGCTCATGCGCGTCGAGACCCGCCATTCGTCCCCGCCTGAATTCACGGTGGCCCTCCGCTGGGAGTCACTCGAAATCGATGGTGTGAAGCTGCCTTTTTCGCTGCTTCCCGACCGCCGGCCCGGTAACGCGAGATTGGCTCCGCTCGGCGGGCTGCGCCAGAGAGGGATGACGATCGAGCTGCCCTTGCCGGGGGAGGGCGGGTACGGTGTGTATCACTTTCGCGTGGAGGGCGTGGAGAACGGATTTCGAACGGAGTGGCTCACTGCCAGGCCGTGATCCATGCGCTACCTTCTGATTCTCGCTTTCTTCCTGCGGCTGGCGGCCGGGACGGAGCACGATCCAGCGGAGGTGCTCTCCCGCGCGGCCCGGAAGGTGGCGGCCACCACCCGGCACATCCCCAACTACACTTGTGTGGAAACGGTAAGCCGCCAGTATTTCCGGCCGGCGGCCAATACCCATCCGCGCGGCTGCGAAGCCGTGCTGCAAGCGCGCCGCCATCCCACCCTGGACATGGATCTGCGCCGGTTCGCGACCGATCGGCTGCGGCTGGATGTGAGCATGACGCGGACAGGCGAGATTTTCTCGTGGGTGGGAGCCAACGAATTCGACGACGCGGGCATTGGTCACGTGGTGCGCAACGGCCCCGTGGGCACGGGCGCTTTTGGCGCAATGTTGTTCGCAGTCTTCGAGTCCGACGTCAAGACTTTCGCGTTCCTGCGGAACCGGGTAGCCGGTAGCCGAAGCCTCTTTGAGTACTCTTTTCAGGTGCCGAAACCCGACAGCCACTATAAAGTGAAGGTCGGCGATTCCTGGGTCTACACCGCCTACAGCGGGACCATTCGGGTGGATCCCGAGACAGGCGATCTGGTGGGAATCAGCGTGGAGACCGCCGAGTTGCCGCTGGCTACCGGCGAGTGCATGTCGACCTTCGACTTGCAGTTTGGGACGGTGCGGATAGGCGAGGCCGAATTCCTGCTGCCAAAACTGGCCCAGCAGCGGTTTGTGTCCCCAACCGGCGATGAGGTCGAGAATACCACCGATTTTGCGAACTGCCGCGAATACCGTGGCGAATCGGCCGTGATCTTCGAGGAGGCTCCACCGACGGACGGCACCCGTGCCCGCGGCGCTCCTCCGGAGCCGCTCCCGCTGCCGCCCGGATCGCGATTCTCGTTTGAATTGACGCAGCCGATTCCCAGCGATACCGCCGCGGCGGGCGATCCTTTTGCCGGCAGGCTGCTTCAGCCCATTCGCGACCAAAAGCGAAAGGTGCTGGCACCCAAGGGCACCGTCGTGGCGGGGCATGTGTTGCGGTTGGAAAGCCATCGTATGCCTCCCGAGGTCGTCATCGTTCTCAGGCCGGAGGCGCTGGAGATTAATGGCTCCCGGACACTGTTGGCGGCCACTCCGGATTGGCCGCGGGCGATGACCGGCCTCCGGAGCGACGATCGAAGACGGATGGTTTTCGACCTGCCGCAACCGGGGGAGGAGCACTCCGGGGTGTTTCGGTTTCCCGGGGAGCACGCCTTGATCCCCAAGGGGTTTCAGTCGGATTGGCGGACCGTGCCCTCTCCTACTAAGGCCGATCAAGGCCGGTAATACTACCGAGGCCGGCGACCAGATTAATATCGATTCAGGCCCTTTCATCCTGAGAACCCTGTATCTTTTCCCGGACCGGTCGCGTCTAAAAGGTTGAAACTGCAATTCCGGACCCTAATCTGGGAGATTGGAAACAATTGGCTTGCACACGAGTCCGGAACATTTTAAGATAACGGAGTAGCGTTACTCCGAATTAGCGGGGGAGTTCAGGATGATTTATTCTCGTTCAGCCGAATATGCAATCCGCGCATTCGTGCACCTGGCGCAGGTGCCCGAAGGCAAATACGCCATGGTCAAGAACATCGCGGAGCAGGAGGATATTCCGGCTCATTTCTTGGCGAAGATTCTGCAACAGCTTGCTCGCAAGGGTCTGCTTCGATCGAGCAAGGGTCCCACCGGCGGATTTGCCCTGCGGGTAGAGCCCAACGAAATCCGCTTACTGGATATCGTCGAGGCCCTGGACGGCCTGGCGCCCTACCAGCAGTGTGCCAGCGGTCTTTCGGAATGCTCCGACGACATGCCGTGCTCCATGCACGATAGCTGGATCGCCCTCCGTTCGCGTATCATGGATTACTTGGGGAAGAATACGATCGCCGACCTGGCAAAGGCGCTGGAGATGAAGAAAAAGGCTCTGGCGCTCACCAAGCAGCGCAAACCCAGGCGGGCGGTTACGGCAAAACGAGCTTGAAAAAGCCGGGCTTGCCCGGTCTCTCACACTGAAGTAATCCGGAGGCACGATGGGACACTCGATGCTTGTCCCCATGGTGGTCGAACAGACCTCCCGGGGGGAACGCGCGTACGACATTTATTCCAGGTTGTTAAAAGAGAACATTATTTTCCTGGGGACCCCGATTGACGACCAGGTCGCCAATCTGATCATCGCTCAACTGCTTTTCCTGGAAGCGGAAGACCCGGAAAAGGACATTTCCATCTATATCAATTCGCCCGGCGGCTCCATCACGGCGGGCTTGGCCATTCTGGATACGATGGCATTCATCCGTCCGGACATCGTGACCATTTGCGTCGGCCAGGCAGCCTCCATGGCGGCTGTGCTGCTCGCCAAGGGCACCAAGGGCAAGCGCTTCAGCCTCCCCAACTCCCGCATCATGATTCACCAGCCCTCCATGCAGGGCCTGGCGGGGCAAGCGGCGGACATCGATATCTACGCCCGCGAGATCCTGCGAATGCGCGAGATCCTGAACGGCATGCTGGCCGCAGCCACCGGACAGCACATCGACCGCGTCGCTAAGGACGTGGATCGCGACTACATCATGGAGCCCGACGCAGCCGTGACCTACGGCATGATCGACCGCGTGATCTTCAGCCGCGACTTGGCACCAGTAGCGCTAAAGGGATAAGCTCGTAGGGCAGGTCCTCGACCTGCCCACCATGAAAAAGAGACCCGTTCTCGCCCTGGCAGTGTTCGCCTTGGCATCGTCAGCCTTGGCGCAAACTCCCCTGACCCTCTGGTATCGCCAGCCCGCCCGGCTTTGGGTGGAAGCCTTGCCCGTGGGCAACGGCCACTTGGGCGCGATGGTGTTTGGCGGCGTCGCCCACGAACGCCTCCAGTTCAACGAACAGACGGTATGGACCGGCGAACCCCACGACTACGCCCACCCCGGCGCGTACCGCTCGCTCCCCAAGATCCGCGAACTCCTTGATGCAGGCAAGCAGAAAGAGGCCGAAGACCTCGCCATGGAGGAGTTCATGAGCGTTCCAGTTCGCCAAAAGGCCTACCAGGCGTTTGGGGATCTCCTCCTGGACTTCCCGGACGTCCAGGAGTCCGGCATCGGCAACTACCGGCGCGACCTGGACCTGGATACCGGCATCGCCACCACCCGGTTCGTCTATCGGGGCGTCACCTATCAACGCGAAGTTTTCGCCAGCTATCCGGCCAAGCTGATTGTCGTCAGGCTGTCATGCAATAAGCCCGGCAGCCTGGCCTTTGAGGCGTCTCTCAAGAGCGCCCATGAGGGATCGTCGGCCGCGGTCCTTCCCTCGGGCGAGCTTTCCATGACGGGCCGTGTGGCCGATTCCGCTATCCGCTTCGAAGCGCGGCTCCAGGTGGACGCAGGCAACGCCACCCGCGAAACCCGCGGCGGCACCCTCCGTGTGAACCACGCCGATTCCGCTACCCTGATCCTTTCGGGCGCCACCAATTTCCAGAACTACCGGGACGTCTCGGCCGACCCCAAGGCCCGCAACGACGCGGCCTTCGCGGCTTCGCGGGGCAAGAGCTTCGACACTTTGCGCGCCGAGCACATCGCCGACCACCAGCGTCTTTTCCGCCGGGTCTCCCTGGAATTGGGGAGTTCTCCCTCGGCGAGGCTACCTACCGACCAACGAATCAAAGCCTTCGCCAGCGGAAACGATCCGCAAATGGTCGCCCTGCTGTTTCAATTCGGCCGTTACCTGATGATTGCGTCCAGCCGCCCGGGAGGCCAGCCGGCCAATCTGCAGGGGCTCTGGAACGACTCCAACAACCCCGCCTGGGACAGCAAGTACACCGACAATATCAATACGGAAATGAACTATTGGCCGGCGGAAGAGACTAACCTCTCCGAGTGCCAACTCCCCCTCTTCGACGCTCTCCAGGACTTGGCCGCCTCCGGCGCCATCACCGCCCGGGAGCATTACAACGCCCGCGGCTGGGTGCTCCACCATAATTTCGACCTGTGGCGCGGCACGGCGCCCATTAACGCCTCGAACCACGGCATCTGGCAGACCGGCGGCGCCTGGCTCTCCACGCATCTCTGGGAGCACTACCTGTTCACCGGTGACCGCCAGTTCCTGCGCGACGTGGCTTATCCCCTCATGAAAGGCGCCGCCGAATTCTTCGTCGACACGCTGGTCAAGGACCCCAAGACCGGTTTCCTGATCACCGGCCCCAGCAATTCTCCGGAGCAGGGCGGCCTGGTGATGGGGCCCACCATGGACCGGCAGATCGTGCGCACCCTCTTCGGCGACGTGATTGCCGCCAGCCGGACTCTCAACGTGGATGCCGGTTTCGCCGACCAGTTGACCACCCTGCGCGTCCAAATCGCGCCCAACCAGATCGGACGATATGGCCAGTTGCAGGAGTGGATGGAAGACAAAGACGACCCCAAGAACCAGCACCGCCACATGTCGCACCTCTGGGGCGTCTATCCCGGCTCGGAGATTACGCCGTACGGCACGCCGGATCTTTTCAAGGCAGCCAGGCAGTCGCTGATCTTCCGCGGCGATGCGGCCACCGGCTGGTCGATGGGCTGGAAGCTGAACTTGTGGGCGCGGTTCCTGGATGGCGACCACGCCTACCGGATCCTGCAGAACCTGGTGACGCCGGCTTCGGACAAAGGTCCGGGTATCCCGTCGAAGGCGGGACTGTTTGCGAACCTCTTCGATGCCCATCCCCCCTTCCAGATCGACGGCAATTTCGGGGCGGCCGCGGGCATCGCGGAGATGCTGCTCCAGAGTGATGATCCGTACGGAACGCCGACAAGTTTGACGCCGGTACAATCCGGGGGCGGCGCGGCATTCATACACCTTTTGCCGGCTTTGCCCACAGCCCTGCCCGCGGGCAAGGTGAGCGGGTTAGTGGCGCGCGGCGGTTTGGAGATTTCGATCACCTGGCAAAACGGTAAGTTGACGAAGGCGGCGATCACCGCCAAAGAGTCCAAAACGGTCAAGGTCCGATATGCCGGGCGGGAGATTGAAATTCAGGTAAAGCCCGGTAGAATCTATGAGTTAGGCCAAGACTTGAAAGCCCTGTAAGGCGCCGGTGGGACAGGCCTCCGGGCCTGTCTGGACAGGCCCGGAGGCCTATCCCACGAAACGTTTCGCTTGTGTTTCTCACCATGTTTTCATATGATTGACTGACCCGAGGGGGTGAACAGCCTATGATGATTCGCGATGTACTAAAACTATCAGTATTTCTCTTCCCGATATGCCTGGCCTTCGCGGGCCAAGATCCGCAAGCGCCCCGGCTGAGCATCGTCATCGTGGAAGGCGATGGCGCCATCAACAACATCAAGCAGCGTACCTCACGGGAAACCATCGTGGAGGTGCAGGACGAGAACCATAAACCGGTCGCCGGCGCCGCGGTGGTGTTCCTGCTCCCCGGTGATGGGCCGGGCGGCGCATTTGCGGGTGGGACCAAGAGTGCCACCCTCACCACCGACAGCGCGGGGCGGGCGACCATGCCCCGGCTGCAGCCGAATCAGGCCACTGGCAATTTCAAGATTAACGTGAATGCCTCGTCTGCGGGCCGCACGGCCACCACCACGATTGCCCAGTCTAATGCCGCTGGAGCGGCGGCGGCGGGTGCCGCGGGTGCAGCCGGCGGAATCTCGGCAAAGACCATCGCCATTATTGTGGTGGTCGCGGCCGCCGGAGCCGTCGGCGCCGCTGTGGCCCTGAAGGGGAAATCCAATTCGAATACTGCGACGATACCGCCCCCACCGCCCACGGGCACCATCGGCGCGGGCAGCGGTGCGGCCCTCGGGCCACCCCAGTAGGTCGCCCGAACCACAAGAACAACATTTCGGAGATGAGTATGACAAAACTTCATGTATATTTGCTGCCGGTCGTGGTTGCGGGCTTGGCTGCCGCCGACGGATCCATCAGCGGGCCAGTGGCTGGATATGTCACCGATTCGACCAGGGCTCAATTAAGAACCATTTTCGGCGTGCCGGGCGCGTTCACCTTTAGTGAAGCGCTGCCTCTGCCGGACGGGGTCTCGCAGGTACGCCTGGCGCCCGGGCAGGATTTCGCCTTGGTGGAACAAGCCAATAGCGCCCCTGGCGTGCTCTTCTTGAAGTCGGGCGCCGTGGACCGCCTGGCGACGATCGACGGCGCCATGCCTGCGGCCGATTGGATCGCGTTCAGCCCCGGCGCCGGATCGGCCCTTCTGTTTTCCGC
>OBLT010000731.1_pt1 | contig 21075 bp, 18 predicted proteins | sample 1518721 | NCBI WGS metagenome assembly OBLT01 (sample SAMEA3539307, study PRJEB22396) | soil metagenome | biome: tundra; feature: field; material: soil | place: USA | collected 2010-05 | depth 0.15 m | reverse complement strand
GGAATGTCCAATCAAGCCCTGCCCCGGCCGCGTTTCAACGCTCCCGAACCGGAGCGGGGGTCGAAGGCCGCCCTGAAAATCGAAGCCACAACGGCACCGCTGTTGCAGGGGAAGGTCAACGAACTTCCCGACGTTTTGTTTGGCTGGGCGATGCGCCTTTGCGGCTTGGCGGTTGTCGCGCTGCTCGGTTTGATCGTCTACCAGTTGGTTGTGGGCTCCGAACTCTCCTGGCACGCATTTGGCTGGAAGTTTTTTGGTCAATCGGATTGGAATCCAGTGTCCGATCAGTACGGTGCCCTGCCGTTTATGTACGGCACGATCGTGTCCTCGGTGCTGTCACTCGTCATCGCGGTGCCGCTGTCGATCGGCGTGGCCGTTTTTATCACCGAGATGTGTCCGGTCGGACTACGCGGAATTCTCTCCTTTACCACCGAACTCTTGGCCGCCATCCCGAGCGTGGTTTACGGGCTTTGGGCGATCTTCGTTCTGGTGCCGATTCTTCGCGAGTATGTGCAGCCGTTTCTTGGCAAGTCGCTCGGCTGGACGGGCCTGTTCAGCGGACCGCCCTACGGCATCGGCATGTTGGCCGCGGGCGTGATTCTGGCCATCATGATCATTCCCATCATCTCGTCGATCGCTCGCGAAGTGCTTACGGTGGTTCCGCAGCACCAGCGCGAAGCGGTGCTGGCACTGGGTGCAACCCGCTGGGAAATGATCCGCATGGGTGTACTGCGCAATGCGCGAGCCGGAATCGTGGGCGCCATCATTTTGGGTTTGGGCCGCGCCCTCGGCGAAACCATGGCAGTCACGATGGTGATCGGCAACCGTCCGGAAATTGCCAAGTCGCTGTTTGCGCCCGGATACACCATGGCCAGCGTGCTCGCCAACGAATTCACGGAAGCCACTGGCGATCTCTATCTTTCGGCGTTGATTGAGATTGGCTTGGCGCTGTTCTTTGTCACCATTGTGGTCAACGCGCTTGCCCGGCTTATGGTGTGGAGCGTAACGCGAGGCCAACCGGCGAGAAGCATTGCCTGATACGAAATCTAATCCGACAACGGCCATGGGTTCGCCGACAAGCGTTCCGCAGATCGTCATGCCGCCCATCAGTTTGCGGCGGCGGGTGATGGACCACGTGATGACCGGCGTCTCCGTGCTCACCGTGCTCCTGGTGCTTTTGCCGCTTTTCGCCATCTTTGCCTATCTGGTTTATAAAGGCATCGGCTCGATCAATTTTGCCTTCCTGACCCAGACTCCGAAGCCGGTAGGCGAACCCGGCGGCGGCATGGCGAACGCCATCGTCGGCTCGATGGTCATTCTTGGCATTGCCAGTCTGCTCGGCGTGCCGCTCGGAATCGGCGCGGGCATTTTTCTCTCCGAGTACGGACGAAACCGCTACGGCGATATCGTGCGCTTTGTTTCCGATGTCCTGAACGGCGTGCCTTCCATCGTGATTGGCATTGTGGCTTACGGGCTGGTCGTGATGCGCCAGAAACATTTCTCCGCGCTGGCCGGTGGCGTCGCGCTGGCCATCATGATGGTTCCGACCATCGCGCGCACCACCGAGCAGATGCTGCTCCTGGTGCCGCAGGCTATCCGCGAAGCCGCTTACGGTCTGGGCGTTTCGCGTTGGCGCACCACGCTCTCGATTACGCTGCGCACGGCCACCTCTGGAGTCATCACCGGAGTCATGCTGGCCTTTGCCCGTGTTGCCGGAGAGACCGCTCCGCTGCTCTTCACAGCATTTGGAAACCAGTATTGGAATTGGAGTACAGATCAGCCGACCGCAGCGCTGTCGCTGCAAATCTTTACCTACGCCATCTCGCCCTTCGATGAATGGCACAAGCAGGCATGGGCGGGCGCGCTGGTTCTGATTGTCCTCATCGTCAGCGCGGTGGCTGCGGTTCGCATCGCGGTAAAGCACGGAACGTTGGCAGGAGCTTAAGGAGCTATGGGCGTCGGAATTACAGTCGAGCACCTGAATGCCTTTTACGGCAAGACTCAGGCGTTGTTCGACATCAATATCACCGTGCAAGCGAACCACGCGACCGCACTTATCGGTCCTTCGGGTTGCGGGAAATCCACGTTTATTCGCTGTCTGAACCGCATGCACGAAACCATTCCCGAGGCGCGGGTCGACGGCAAAGTGCACATCGGCGATCTCAGTGTTTATAACGGAACCTCGGCCACCCAACTGCGCCGCCGCGTGGGCATGGTGTTTCAGAAGGCGAATCCGTTCCCGACCATGTCCATCTATGACAACGTGGCTGCCGGGCTCAAGCTGAATGGCTTTCGCAACCGCAAACAACTGGATGAGATCGTCCAGAAATCTCTGCAAAGCGCCGCGCTGTGGGACGAAGTAAAAGATTCTCTGCACAAGAAGTCCGGCGCCAGCCTCTCCGGCGGCCAGCAGCAGCGTCTCTGCATCGCCCGTGCCCTTGCCGTTCAGCCGGAAGTTTTGCTCATGGATGAACCTTGCTCGGCCCTCGACCCGATTTCCACCGGCAAGATTGAAGAGTTGATTTTCCAATTAAAAGAGCAATACACAATCGTGATTGTGACGCATAATATGCAACAGGCCGCGCGGGTAGCGGAGTTTACCGGCTTCTTCCTTCTAGGAAAAATGATCGAATTCGATAAAACGGAAAAGATATTCACCAATCCTTCCGACAAACGGACGGAAGACTACGTTACAGGCAGATTCGGATAAAAGAGGTTCGGATAATGCGCACGCGCTTTCAGCAGCAGATGGAGGATCTCCGGGAGAAACTGCTCCGCATGGGCGGTCTCGCGGAACTGGCGGTTGATCGTGCCACCCTGGCATACACCGAACGCGATCTCACCCGCTGCCATCTTGTCCTCGAAAATGAGAGCCTCATCAACGCCGCCGAGCGCGAAATTGATGAAATGGCTTTCGATATTCTCGCCACGCAGCAGCCGGCGGCCACGGATCTCCGTTTCATTCTAGCGGTGACCAAGATCAATGCCGACCTTGAGCGCGTGGGCGATCAGGCCGTGAACATCGCCGAACGCGTCATGGACTTGATTGAGTTGCCCGCCGTCGAATTGCCGGTCGATATCGGGCGCATGGCCACCGCCGTCAGCGCCATGGTGCGGCGCGCCCTGGAGTCGTTCGTTGAAGGCAAAGCCGAGCTGGCGCAGGCTGTGCTGGAAATGGATCACGTCGTTGACCGGATGCGCGACGAGGCTTTTATAACACTCGTGCGAAAGATGAACGAAGAGCCGCAAGTGACTCAACAGGCACTAGATGCGCTCTTGGTCGCACGCAATCTAGAACGCGTCGCCGACCACGCCACCAACATTTCTGAGGATGTTATTTTCTGGGTGCTGGGCGCCGACGTCCGCCATCACGCGCAGGCAGCCTCTGCCGCTCCACGGCCGGAAAGACGCGAGCAGTAGTCGCGAACGGCGATTGTGTGGAGACGGGGCTTCGCCCCGTCCAAGCGGGGCGGAGCCCCGCTTCCACACGATCTAGATTGTTCAGCGGCATTCCTTCCTACTCCGCTCATTCGAGGCTGCGATACACTATCCGGACCCATGAGCCAGAGAATCCGCGTTTTTGCCACCTGCGACATCGGAGACGCCGTCAACATTCTTCGCCAACGAGGATACGACCTCGAAGTCTATCCCCAGCCCGAAGCCCCGCCGAAAAGCTTGATCATCGAAAAGGTGAAGTCCGGCGTGAACGGCCTGATCACCACCTTGCGCGATCCGATCGACGCCGAGGTCTTCGCTGCCGGAGAAGGCACGCTCAAAGTGGTCGCGCAAATTGCCGTAGGATTTGACAATATCAGCCGCGCCGACGCCAACAAATACAAAGTCCCGTTTACGCATACTGCCGACGTCCTGACGGAAGCGACTGCGGAGTTTGCCTTCTTCCTGATGGGCGCGCTCGCCCGCAAACTCTGGTCTGCCGAACATCTGACGCGCGAAAATCGCTGGAGTTATTGGCATCCCTACCTTCCCTTCCTGGGCGACGAAGTTACCGGAAAAACCGTAGCCATCATCGGCACCGGCCGCATCGGCTTAGCCTTGATCAAGAAGTGCACGGGATTCGACATGAACATCCTGTGCTTTGATCCGGCGTATGAGAATCACGAGTACATTCAGGCCATCCAGGACATGAAGGACATGCGCTTCCAGCGCGGGATCAGCCGCGAGCAGACCTCGATTCGCTACACCACACTGCACGAAGCCTTAAGTGGTGCGGACTTCATCAGCCTGCACGTCCCTCTGCTGCGCGAAGGCGAGAGCACCACGCCGACCTATCACCTGATCAACGAAACCACGCTGCGCACGATGAAGCCCACCGCCATGATCGTCAACACTTCGCGGGGCCCGGTGGTGGACGAGACAGCACTGGCCCGCGCTTTGCGTGAGAACTGGATTGCCGGCGCCGCTCTCGATGTGTACGAGGAAGAGCCGCTGCCCGCCGATTCGCCGCTGCGCGATCCCGCCATCGCAGACCGCTGCCGCCTACTGCCTCACTTCGCCAGCGCGGCGCGCATTACGCGCTTGTCTTGGGACCCCGACAGAGGGATGGCCGGCCGCTGCGTGCAGGGGCTGATTGACGTGCTGGAAGGGAACTACGGCGGCGACGTTACGAAGATGCCGTATGTGGTGAATAAGGAAGCGTTCGCCAAGTAGCTCGTGAGGGACGGGCGCTCCGCCCGTCCAATCGGCGCGAAGATCCTCAGGCTCTATTCTGCGGATGTGGATAGTACCGGCGGCACTATCTACAACTTGTCGCCGCTCGATCCCACCTGCTACTCTCGCCATTCACTCACGCCATGAAAACTACCCAATGGATTTTCGCCTGCCTTGTCTGCGTGGCGCTCGTTTCTCACGCACAGGTCAACGGTGCCGTGCGCGCGCTAAAGATTCTGCCGGCTCCGAAGGAAGTGCGCATGGCCGAAGGCAGGATCGTGATCAAGCCCTCGACCACCATCCTCATCAGCAACGCCGAGGACCGAACTGCGGCCGAAACGCTGCAAAAAGAAATCCACGACCGCACGGGGTTGAAGCTCCCCATCGAACCGGCGACCGCCGCTCCGAAAACTACGGGACACATCTCGCTTGGCCGCCTGACTGACCGCGGCTTGTGGTCTTATCTCGAATCGCAGGGAGTGAAAGTCGACGAGTTGGGAGATCGGGAGCTCGACAAACAAGGCTACGTCATCCGCGCGACCGACTCCGGAGTGCTGGTCGCCGGGCGCACCGCGCAAGGCCTGTTCTATGGCGTGCAGACTCTACGCCAGTTGCTGCACCCAGAGGGCCCAGCAGGGAAGACGCTCGCCATCCCGGCGCTGGTCATCCGCGACTGGCCCAGCATGGAATGGCGCGGCGTGAGCGACGACATCAGCCGCGGTCCCATCCCGACGCTCGACTATTTGAAGATGCAGATCCGCACGCTGGCCGAATACAAGATCAACCTTCTCGGGTTCAACATGGAACACGTCTTTGACTTTCAGACCCAACCGCTGGTCGCGCCAAAAGATGCGCCCAAAGAAGCGGCGCTAGCTCCTGCCGATGTCAAAGAACTCGTCGGCTACGCAGCCAAGTACTACATCACCATCTTGCCTGAGCAGCAGGCCTTCGGGCATCTTCATCAGTTCTTGAAGTACGAAATCTATTCCGATCTCGCCGAGACGCCCCACGGACACGTGCTCACGCCTACCAATCCCAAGACTTACGATTTCATTCGCCAGATTTACGGCGAAGTGGTTCCGTTATTTCCCGGCCCGTTCTTCCACATTGGCTCCGACGAAACTTTCGAACTTGGGCTTGGACAGACGAAAGACCTTGCTACCCAGCAAGGGCTCGGCCGCGTTTATCTCGAACACCTCCAGAAAGTTTTCGAGATCATGCAGCCGTATCATAAGCAACTCATGTTCTGGGGGGATATCGCGGTCAAATATCCCGAACTGCTTACCATCCTTCCAAAAGACATGATCGCCGTTCCCTGGGACTACGACCCCAAGCCCAGCTACGAAAACATCATCACTCCGTACACCAATGCCGGCCTGCGTGTAGTGGTCGCGCCCGGAGCAGGGAATTGGGGCACGATCTGGCCCAACCTCGACAGTGCGTTCGTGAACATCCGAAATTTTGTTCGCGATGGGCAGAAGCATCAGGCCATCGGCGCTCTCAACACCAGCTGGAACGATGACGGCGAGTCCCTTGTCGACATGACCTGGCCCGCGCTGGTCTTTGGCGCCGCCGCCAGTTGGCAGCCCGGCGAATCCGGCATCGATGACTTCAAGAGCAGCTATGACTGGGCCTTCTACCGAAATGACGACAGCACGTTTGCTGGCGTGATTGAGAATCTCGATCGCGCGCACACGCTCCTTGCGGGAGTGAAACTGGACAACGCCAGCCACGAACTTTTCTGGTCCGATCCATTCAGCGAATCGGGCTCGAACACAGCGGCCAAAGCGCTGCCTGTTATGCACGACCTGCGCCTCAGCGCCGAACATGCCGCTGAATCCGTGATGTTCAATCGGGCCAAGGCGCACCTCCATGCGGAGACTCTTGACGACATGCTGCTTGCCGCCTGGCATCTGGACACGCTGGGCTTGAAGATTCAGTTCACATCCGAAATCAGCCGCTTCTACTCAGACGGATATCAGAATCAAACGGACGGGAAGCGTGTGCAACAGGACCTCGATGAAATCGTCGACATCAATGGGAGGCTGGAGAGTCTGCGCGACGCAATCACCGCGATGCGCAAGATGTACGCCGAAGGTTGGGCGCGCGAGAATCATTCTTACTGGCTGGACAATGTTCTGGTGCGCTACGACAATTTGGCGTCGGAGGTGCAAGCGAAGATCGTCGCAGTCCAACAAGCCCAACGTCAGTATTGGAGCATCAAAACGTTGCCCGCTCCGGAGCAGTTGGGATTTTTCTTGAAGTAGGGTTCTTGAAGTCACGCTAGAGCAAGAAAAGCGATAACCACCAAGGACACGAAGGTTCACGAAGGCTCTTGTCTGTCTCCTTTGTTCCTTCCTGCCCTTGGTGGTAGAAGGTTTCGCAAGCGTTATGTTCTCCCAGCGCACAAACTGGCGGCTCAGTCCGAACGCTCTCACGCGCGCGATCGAGGAAGCGCGCGCTTCGGGACAGGAAATTCTGGATCTTACGGTCTCAAACCCGACGGAAGCTGGCGTTCGCCCCGAACCTGAGATCGTGCTCGCCGCATTGGCGAATCCTGAAGCGATGCATTATGGCCCCCAGCCCCGGGGCATGCTGGAAGCGCGCCAGGCTGTGTGCCGTTACTATCGCGAGTCGCACGAGATTTTCGATCTCGATCCCGAACGCCTGATTCTAACCACCAGCACCAGCGAAGCCTACTCGTACGTCTTCCGTCTGCTCTGCAATCCCGCCGACGAGATCCTTGTACCCAAGCCGAGCTATCCGCTGTTCGAGTTTCTCGCCGATCTCGCCGACGTTAAGCTCGTTCCGTATCCATTGCTTTACGATCACGGTTGGCAAATCGATTTCGATTCGCTCTACAAAGCAGCCACCGCCCGGTCGCGGGCCGTGATTCTCGTCCATCCCAACAACCCGACCGGCTCCTATGTGTCTGCTACGGAAGCCTCGGCGCTGAACGCCTTCTGTCGTGACTACGGTCTGTCTCTGATCGTGGATGAGGTATTTCTCGATTATGCGCACGACGGTGCGCCGCGCAGCAGTTTCGCGGCGAACTTGGATGCGCTCACTTTCACGCTCAGCGGAGTCTCCAAAATCTCCGCGCTCCCGCAGATGAAGCTTGCCTGGGTGGCCACCAGCGGCCCTGCGGAAATGGTCGCCGAAGCAGGAGCACGTCTCGAAATCATCGCTGACACGTTTCTCTCCATGAACGCTCCCGTCCAGCTTGCCGCGCCGGTGCTGCTCGATCAGCGCAAACAGATCCAGCCCATTCTTCTGGATCGCTTACGCGCGAATCTCGCGGAACTCGATGGCCAACTCGCAGGCCGTCCCTCCTGCACAAGGTTACTGGTCGAGGGCGGATGGTACGTTGTCCTGCGCGTCCCTGTTATCGAAAGTGACGAAGATCTCGCGATCCGCTTGTTGCGCAAGGCGAGAGTGAGCGTCCATCCCGGCCACTTCTACGATTTTCCAAACGAAGGCTATTTGGTGCTGAGCCTGATCACCGAACCCGGAGAGTTTCGAGAAGGCGTGGCCCGCCTGTTGCGGGTGGCTGGAGCTTAGCTGCTCTGATTTTGCTTGGGCTGGTATATTTCCGAAATGGCGAAGGAACGAAAATCACCGCAGCAGAAGAAGGCGTTGGAGCAGACAAAAGACCATTTCACGCCGGGGTGGAACTCTTCTCGGATGTTTCCGAAGACATGGAAGCGGAAGAAGACGCGCGTCAACCGGGAATACCGTCGGAAGAGTGACGAACTCCTTGCACCAGCAAAGCCTGGAATGGCAGTCGATGATGTGGAATTGATTGCTGATGAGTTGACGGCAGCGCGCTTCCAAAAGTCAGTTAGTCGCAAGCGCCTGAGCAAGGTTGGCACGATCACCGTCGGAGAAAAGGTCAAAATGAACCTGGAACATCGCCAGAATGCAGTCGGGCGAAAAGTGCTAGGTCACCTGCAGTCTGACCGCGCGGCAACTTCAGCCATCCTTGCTCTTGGTTCCCTAGACGGGGAGGATTTGGTTGATGTTGTTCGGCGCGCGGACCGACTGTGCAGTCGGAGAAACGCAGACGAACTCGCGCGCGTGTTCCGATCCAAGGAAACGATCGACCGCGCGTTGTATTATCTGTATCGCACGTCAGCGGGGCTAACCTCTGACATCTGCGCACTTCGCAGAAATCCGGAATTGGACAAGGCATTGCGGCAGTGGAGCGAGAAAGCGAAACGCATTTTGGATCGCGACAAACGCGCTGAACAAAGGAAGATCGACCAGAAGCACGCAGTACGCGAGAAGTTGAAGGCGTTAGGTAAGCGTTGATGGCCGTTTTGCGGGAGGCAATTCACCTTCGTGTTATCCTTCTCGCCGCTTCCCGAGTACGGAGAATTCATGTCCATAAGCCGTCGCGGATTTCTAGGTTCCGCAATCGCTGCATCGGTCGCCTCTGGCCTGAATGCACAAGAACTGAATGCGCAAGACAAAGTTAAAAACGATGCTCCCGGCCCCGCTTCACCCTTCGGCCCCGGCAAGCGGCCCATCATCATCATCTGCGCCAACAATGGCGTCAATTACCTCGATGCCGCCTTCGCATTCCTGAAGGGCGGGGGCGACACGCTCGACACTGCTATCCGTGTCGTGAAGGGCCCGGAAGACGATCCGAACGACGATACCGTCGGCCTCGGCGGCCTGCCCAACGAAGAAGGCGTGGTCGAACTCGATGCCTGTTGCATGCACGGGCCCACGCGGCGCGCCGGTTCCGTGGGCGGCGTGCGGAACATCAAGAACGTAGCGCTCGTTTCCAAAGCCGTCATGGAGCACACCGGCCACGTCATGCTCGTCGGCGAAGGCGCGGAACGATTTGCCGTTGCTATGGGGCACCCGCGCGAGAATCTGCTCACCGAACGCTCCCGCAAAATCTGGCTGCTCTGGAAAGAACATCACTCGACCGACGACTGGTGGGGACCAGGATTGGCCGACCCGCAATGGAAGCCGCCTTCCGACCCGCCGCAAGCCGAAATTTGGGAACAACGCATCCACCGCCTCGAAGAGCGCGCCGCCCAGTTGGGCATCGAACCGGAATTCCGCAGGGCTGCCATCCGCCGCGTTCTGTCTCCACCGACCGGCACCATCCACTGCTCCGCGCTCAACGACAAAGGTGAAATCTCCGGCTGCACCACCACCAGTGGTCTCGCTTTCAAACTCCCCGGACGTTGCGGCGATTCTCCGATCATTGGCGCCGGTTGCTACACCGATCAGGACGTGGGCTCCGCGGGCGCCACCGGCAGCGGGGAAGAGAACATCAAGGTTGCCGGAGCGCACACCATTGTCGAGAACATGCGGCGCGGCATGTCACCGCTCGAAGCCGGTATGGACGCCCTCAAGCGCATCGCCCGCAACTACAACAACGATATGAGCAGGCTCAAGTTCATCGACATGACCTACTACATCCTGCGCAAGGACGGCGCGTACGCCGGCGTGTCTCTCTGGGGGGGCTATTCGGAGGAACAGAAACACCAGATCGCCGTCCACGACGGCACCAAGCGCTCTGAGGTTACGGTTTCGTTATTCAAGGGCATCTCCCATGAATTCCCACCGTTCCCGGTCAACATGCCAAAGGAGTTAACGCAAGATTCCGAGTATGTGAAATAGGTTCGCAAAAATAGGAAAGGCAGAACCGCCGCAAACACCGCTTCCACTTCCCACGTGGTGTACAATTATTTTGTTAGGACCGCAGCTTCACGGGACTCTTTTCCCCGCGTTCGAGGCTCGAAAAATGAACGTTCAAGTCAGCTACAAGGTCCACAAAACTCCCGACATCGAAAAAGAAATCAACCACCAGGTCGAGAAAGTCCAGAAGCGTCTTCATGTCTTCCGGCCCGAACTGGTCCATCTAAAGGCGGTCGTCGATCAGAATCCGGCGCGCGATGGAACGCTGGTCTCCTTAAATCTGCGCTTGCCCTCCGGTCAACTGACCGCCCAGGAGAACGCTCCCAGCCCAACCGCGGCCATCAAGGCGGCCTTTGACGAAATCATCCAGCAGATCAGCCGCCATAAGGAACTGCTGCGCTCCAGCCACAAATGGCGGCGCTGGCGCGGAGGGCCGCAGGAATCTCCCGAACCCGGCGTTCCGTTCGAGCAGACGCTGGCAGCGATTCAGCCGCTCACTATATCCGCCGATGACATTGGCTCCTATGTGAACGCGAATCTCTCCCGCCTCGAACGTTTCGTCGACCGCGAACTCCACTTCCGGCGCACCAATGAGGAAATCCCGGAGGACGCTCTCTCCACCCCGGAAGTCGTGGATGAAGTCATCGCCCGCGCTCTCGGCGACCACGACCGTCCGGAAAAACTGTCGCTCGAACCCTGGCTTTACCGCCTTGCCCTGCAAGCCATGAACGAGATGACAGCGCGCCTCCATGAATTGGATTCTCCCGTCCATCTGGAAGACAGCCCCCGCCAGCAGAACGTGCAAGCCTCCGACGAAGCCGGGCTGCAGTTCCATCAGCCCGACGAGGGATGGACCCGCGAAAACGTCATCCCCGATCGCCGCATGTCCACCCCGGAACAGTCTGCCTACTCCGACGAAGTGATTGCCCTGGTGCAAGCCGCACTCCGCGGCGCCGACCGCACCGACCGCGAAGCCTTTCTCCTCTACGGTATCGAGGGCTTCTCCCTCGGCGAAATTGCCGCCATCACCGGCCGGCATCTGGAGGCCGTGCGCGAGTCCGTTCAGCGGGCGCGCGACTGCGTTCGGAGCGCACCTGCCATCGCCAGCGAATTCCATCATGAACTTTTAGTCAAAACTCGAACCTAAGATCTCAGTACTTAAGGAGCGTCGAGATGATGACCCGGGACGAAATCCGTGAGTTAGCGGCTTTTCAAACGGACGAAACCAAGGGGGCGTGCGCCCTCAGTTTTTACTTCCAGCCCGATCCTCCCCAGGATCGTTCCCACCGCCGCGAGGCAATCGTAGCCAAAGATATCGTTAAGCAAGCCCTGAAGAGCGCGGCCGCTGTCGGCAAGAATGGATCGCTTCATGCCGACCTCGATCGTGTCCTCGACCTCGCCACGAACTTGCGCGGCCATGCCCGAGGCAAAGCAGTCTTCGCCTGTTCCGCGCAGAATTTCTGGAAGGAGTACGAACTGCCCCTGGATCTCGGAACCACCCAGATTTATCTCCAGCCACGCTTTCAATTGAAACCGCTGGCCGCTTTGCTCGGAGCCCAACCCGCGCTCTGCGTTGCGGTAGTCGACCGCCAGCGCGCGCGGTTCTTCGATCTTCGCTTGGACCACCTGCACGAGCGCGCTGCCCTCGTGCACCTGCTTTCGCGCAACGCTTCCAGCTATGGCTACAACGGCTACGAAGGCGGCCATGCCGAACGCCGCGTTTTCGAGGAAGCCCTGCGGCACTTCAAAGCGGTCTCCGACCGGCTGCTTGCCGACTACGAAAAAGGTGTCTGGGAGCGGCTCATCGTCGGTTGCCTGGATGCGAACTGGCCCGAGGTTGATTCAACCCTCCACCCGTACGTTAAGCGTCGCCTGATTGGCCGCTTTTCCGCCGACGTTGCCAGCGTCTCCAATGAAGAGATTCGCGATCACGCTGGCGTTGTTCTCAAGCAATGGATCGCGGAACGGGCCACTGCGAAGGCCAGTGAAGCGGTGGATTTCGCCAAGTCCAACGGTCGCGGTGTCACCGGCCTCCGCCGTGTACTGCAAGCATTGGAAGCCGGGGAAGTGCAGACTCTCTTCCTCACCGAAGACTATTCTGCTCAAGCGGTCGAGTGCACGAACTGCGGCCACCTCGACGCCCACCTGGTCGCGTCGTGCGTCGCGTGCGGAAAGGCCACTCGCGAACTCACCGACGTCTGCGACGCCATCATTCCCATCGCCATCCGGCGCGATATCGAATTGTTCTATCTCAAGGAGCACAGCGATCTGGATCGCGCCGGCAATATTGCGGCGCTGCTGCGCTTCCGTTCCGATCAGCGAACGGGGCAGATCGCGGCGGCTTCGTAGGGAGATCAGTCAAAGCGGCGGGCTGCCGGAGAGTCCAGCGGCCCGCCCAGCCACTTCGACCACTTGCAACTGAGCCAGTCTATTGCTTGACGGTGTCGAGCAACTTCTTTTCCGCATCGCTCGGCGGCTCATGCCTGCCGCCGAGATACTTCGCCAGGAACTCTTCCGCCGCCGCATTGAACGCCATATTGTTTTCGGGTCGCGCGAAGCCGTGCCCTTCGTCAGGGAAGACAAAGTATTCGACCGGCTTATTGTTCTTGCGCATGGCGGCAACGATCTGGTCGCTTTCCGCCTTGTTGACGCGCGGATCGTTCGCCCCCTGCCCAATCAGCAAAGGTGCCTTGATCTGGTCGGCTTTGAAAAGTGGCGATTGCGATTTCAGAAATTCTTCGTTGTCTCCCATCCGCTTGTGGAAGATGGAGACCATCGTGGACCAATAGGGCGGAATCGTCTTCAGCAGGGTGTTAAGGTTGGAAGGGCCAACGATGTCAACGCCGCAAGCGAAGGCATCGGGCGCGAAGGCAAGGCCGGCGAGAGTGGCGTAACCGCCATAGCTGCCGCCCATGATGCAGACTTTGGAAGGATCGGCGATGCCTTGCTTCACCGCCCAGTCTTTGCCGTCGAGCAAATCGGTGCGCATGGTCCCGGCCCATTGCCGATCGCCCGCGTTAAGGTACTGCTTACCATAGCCAGTGGAAGCTCGGAAATTCGGCTGGAGGACCGCATAGCCGCGATTGGCGAGCCACTGCGCGTAGGGATCGTATCCCCACAGGTCGCGTCCCCAAGGACCGCCGTGCGTGAAAATGACCATGGACAGGTTCTTCGGCGCGATTCCCGCCGGAGTCGTGACATATCCATAAATCGTCATGCCATCGCGCGCCTTGTACTGGATCGGTTTCACTTTCGCCAGTTTGAAGTTTTCAAGCGCCGGCCGATTGCTGAACAGCACGGTTGCCGTCCGGCTGGCGCGGTCGTAGAGGTAGTAGTAGATGGGAGCGTCGTCCCCCTGAAAGGCCACCACCCACTTGTCGTCGGCCAGGTCGCGGCTGATGTTGCTGATGTCGGCATCGCGCACTTTCCTGAGGGCGTCGAAATCCGGCTGTAGCGACGGATCGAGAATCTGGAAATCGCGGCGCTCGCGCAGGAATACCACCGCCTGGAGTTTGTTGGTTCGCGGATGCGAAACTGTAAACGAGACGTCGAATTGCGGGTCTTCAGCAATGACCGTGCTCTTGCCGGTAGCGACGTCAACCGAAAGGAGGCGGGCAGCGTTAGCATCCAGCGAGGTCATGACCAACAAAGCGCGGTTGTCCGAAGAAAAGTCGGCGATGTTGCCCAAGGTCTCTTCCGGGCCCCACTTCATCAACTCGCGCCAGGGCGATTTAGCGTTGTCCCGCACCCGGATCACAGTGCCCCCGTCGGGAGTAGTCACCTGCGCCGCCCGAACCTGTAGATCGTGATCGGGCTGATAACCGGAGACATCGCCCGGGTTTTCCGTATCGAGAGTAAGTTCGCCGGTCTGCAGATTCACCCGATAGATGTCGAAGACCTTGGCATCGCGCTTGTTCAACTGTATGAGCGCAGTCTCCGGATGGGCAGGCTCCAGCGCGACGATGTCGGCGCGCACTTTCTCGAAAGGAGTAAGGTCGCGCGTCTGTCGGCTGGCGATGTTGGTCTGATAGACGCGCCAGTTCTCATCGCCATTCTGATCCTGGGCATAGAGGATGTTCTTCGAGTCGTATTGCCAAAACAGATTTCGGATGCCGCGCTTGCGATCGTTGGTGATGGCGCGATCGTCCGTCTTGCCCAGAGTGCGCACCCAGATGTTGAGCACTCCCTGATCCGGGGCAAGATAGGCAAGCATGGCGCCGTCGGGCGAAATTTGTGGAGAAGAGCGTTCAGGATTGCCAAACAAAACGCTGCGCGGAATCAATTGCGTCTGGGTTTGGGCAAATGCGCCAAGGGCAAGAAGAAGAAAAACAGCAATGCGGGCGCGACGGAAACGGCTAAGGGCGCTCATGGAATGACCTCCGCGGTCGGCAGAATTGTACGTAAACAAAGATACGACGAACAACTGGGTTTGGTTCCGTGAAATCTTCACTCTAAATTCATGGGGTGGTGGAATCCAGCGGTCTGAGCGAAAATCAGATCATGATCCACAAGATCCTGCCCGTAGGCCCGCTGCAATGCAACTGCTCCGTCATCGGCGACGAGACCACGCACCAAGCCATGGTCATCGACCCTGGCGATGACATTGAAGACGTTCTCGCCATCGTCCGCCAGCACAAGCTGGAAGTGAAGCAGATCGTCATCACCCACGCCCACATCGATCACGTAGGCGGAGCCATGAAGCTGCGCGCGCTGACAGGCGCGCCAATCCTGCTCAACCAGAATGACTACGCGCTGCTGAAAATGCTCGACGTACAGGCGTCCTGGCTCGGCATGGCCGCGCCGGGCGAGGTTGCCATCGAAGCGAGCATCGCAGACGGCGAATCGTTGCGGACGGGTAACCTGACAGCGAACGTTCTCCACACTCCCGGCCACACCGAGGGCAGCGTCTGCCTCTATTTCCCCGCGCAAAAATTACTGATCGCCGGCGACACCCTGTTCGCCCGCAGCATCGGACGCACCGATCTCCCCGGAGGATCGTTTGAGAAAATCATGCGCTCGCTGCACGACCGCGTCCTGACCCTGCCCGATGATACCCTCGTCATTCCAGGCCACGGCCCCCAAACAACCATAGGAGAAGAAAGGGAAGAAAACCCCTTCCTGGTGGGATAGACGTGGGACGGTCAGACGGTGGAGCGACGGGCGTTCGCGAGCCTGCCTTGAGAGCAGCCGAAGGGTCCAGCCGGGCGAGGACGCCCGGCTCTCCATGAGCAAGTTATTTCTGAGTCGGCGCCTGGTTTTGCGGAACGGTCGGCGGCGCAGAAGGCGCGGCCGGTTGCGACTTCGTCTGCGCCGGTTTCACTCCCGAAAGCACGGACGTAGGCCCCGTCCTCCGCGCCGCAAAAATCGAAAGCGTGATCGACGTAAGCATAAAGATGATCGCGGACCAGGTCGTCGCCCGGGAAAGAACCGAAGCCGCGCCGCGCGGACCGAACGCTGTCTGGCTGCCCTGACCGCCGAAAGCCGCAGCCAAGTCTCCACTCTTCCCGCTCTGCAGCAACACGACTGCAATCAGAAACAGACAAACGATCACGTGAACCACTACGATCAAAATAGTCATTGCAAAACAACTCCGTCCGGGCCGCAACCCAATTCAAATTCCGATATTTCTGGACTCACTAAGATGGTGCGGAAGGGGGGATTTGAACCCCCACGCCTTTCGGCGCCACCCCCTCAAGATGGTGTGTCTGCCAGTTCCACCACTTCCGCTTTGAAATCAATACTTTGCAGACCGTTTGAGGGAGATCAAAGTCCGCACGGCACGCGCCAGTCCTACCTTGTTCCCGCGGCATCGTGCCTCCTAAGTTTATACACGGTCAAACGAGGCTGTTCAAGTTGGCGGGTGGCTCGTCGCCAATCGTGCAGCCCGCACATTTGCGTGGACTCGACGATACGTTTATTGTTGCATTCGCTCCTTGAATCAATCTGCCTATGAATGCTCGCGTCTTCTTTTGGTCGCTCACCTCCGCACTCGCCGGATTCCTTTTCGGTTTTGACACGGTCGTCATCTCCGGCGCAGAAAAAACAATTCAGTCGCTTTGGGGCCTCAGTCCCGGACTGCACGGCATTGCCATGGCTTCCGCCCTCTACGGCACCGTCGTCGGTTCGCTGGTTGGCGGATGGCCCGCTGACCGCTTCGGACGCAAGGCCACGCTGCTCTGGATCGGCGTCCTCTATTTTATCGGCGCGGTCGGGTCCGCCTTGGCAACCAATGTTTCCTTATTCATTGTTGCGCGTGTTATCGGCGGTCTGGGCATCGGCATCTCCACCGTGGTCGCTCCGTTGTACATTTCGGAGATTGCGCCGCCTAAGTATCGCGGGCGACTTGCGGGGATGTTTCAGTTCAACATTGTTTTCGGCATTCTCGTCGCGTTCGTGTCCAACGCGCTGCTCGCCGGCATCGGCGAAAACGCCTGGCGCTGGATGCTGGGCGTGGCCGCGTTCCCCTCGTTTCTCTACGCTCTGTTTTGCTTTGGCCTTCCCGAAAGCCCGCGCTGGCTTTTGGGCAGGAAGGGCGACCGCGAGGGCGGCATGGAAGTCCTGCAACGCATCCAACCCGATGCCTCCAAAGCCGAGATCGCAGCCGAGGCGGACGAGATTTTGGCGGCGTCTTCGGAGCAGGGTTCATCAGGACATTTCTGGACGATGCGTCTTCAGAAGCCGATCCTGCTCGCTATTTTGATTGCATTCTTCAACCAACTCTCCGGCATCAATGCGATTCTCTACTTTGCTCCGCGCATTTTTGAACTGACCGGACTGGGTGCGAAAGCCGCGCTGCTCCAATCCATTGGCATCGGCATCACCAACCTCGTCTTCACTTTTGTGGGCCTCTGGCTCATCGACCGGCTTGGCCGCCGCACCCTTCTATTTATTGGCTCGTTCGGCTACATCGCCTCGCTCGGGCTGGTTGCCTGGGCTTTCTTTACTGGGCACTTCGCCATCGTCCCGGTATGTATCTTCGCCTTCATCGCCGCGCACGCCATCGGGCAAGGAGCGGTCATCTGGGTTTTTATCTCCGAGATATTTCCCAACCGTCATCGCGCCGAAGGTCAGGCGCTTGGCAGTTTCACGCACTGGATCTTCGCCGCCTTGCTTACGACCTTCTTCCCCAAGATGGTCTCCGCCTTCCCACCTGGATACGTCTTCTCGCTCTTCGCCTGCATGATGGTGCTCCAACTCATCTGGGTGAAGACGATGGTTCCGGAAACGAAGGGCGTGCCGCTGGAGCAAATCCAGAAACAACTGGGCATCGAATAGGGACATCATGAACTTTAGCGTCGTCGGCGTCGGCGAAGTGCTGTGGGACTTGCTTCTCACCGGACCGCAATTAGGCGGAGCCCCTGCGAACTTCGCGTATCACGCGCGCGCCCTCGGTGCCGAGGCCCTCGTCATCACCCGCGTTGGGAATGACGACTACGGGCGCGAAATCATTCGCCGCTTTCGCGAAATGGGATTGCCGCACAGCACCGTGCAAGTGGATGAAACCGCGCCTACCGGCACCGCGACGGTTGAACTTTCCGGCGATGGGCTGGCCCATTTCACCATTCAAAACAATGTGGCATGGGATTATCTGGCTGCGACTCCGGAGGCAGTCGCCGTTGCCCGCAAGGCGGACGCGATATGTTTTGGCAGCTTGGCCCAGCGTGGCGAATCTTCGCGCGCTGCAATTCAACAACTGGTGTCGGCGGCGTCCGCAGACGCGCTGCGCGTGTGTGACATCAATCTTCGGCAGCACTTCTATTCGCGTGAACTGATTGAACAATCGCTCCAGCTGGCAAACGTCCTGAAGTTGAACGACGACGAACTGCCGACGCTTGCCGGAATGTTTAGCCTGAACGGATCGGCTGAACGTAAGATCGAACAACAGATCGAGCGCCTCGCGCAAACGTTCGGCCTGCGATTGGTTGCGCTAACGCGTGGCGCGAACGGCAGCCTGCTTTATCAGAAGGGCGGGGAAGAGGACGAGGCGCGATGGTCTAACTGCCCGTCTCGTCCGGTGCAGGTCGTCGACACTGTAGGCGCCGGGGATTCGTTTACGGCCACACTCGTTCTTGGGCTGCTCCGAAAAATGGACTTGGATGAACTGAATCTTCTTGCCAATGAAGTGGCGCGCTACGTTTGCTCCCACGCGGGCGCGACGCCCTCGTTGCCAGCAGAATTTGCGAAATATTTTTCGCCCTCACCACCGAGGTGACGACACGCATGACGACTGCCGATCACCTCCGGACCACTGGCTCCGCTCTCGGGCGCTGGGCCGTCGCTCAGTTGCAGGATTCGCTCGCGGTCGGCCTCTTCTGGCTGATCGGATTGTGGATCATCCGAGTTCCATGGGCTCCGCTGTGGGCAGTTCTCGCCGCCGTGTTGCAGATCATCCCCCACTTCGGCCCTATCCTCGGATTGCTCGGGCCGGTGCTGGCCGCCGCCCTCCGTTGGCAAGACTGGCAGCATCCGCTCTACGTGCTCATTCTCTATGCGGTGATTGTCGTGGTGGATGGCTTCCTGCTCCAGCCCTACATCATGTGCCGCGTGGCGCGAGTGCCGATGTGGGCATCGATTCTCGTTCCGCTCGTCCTTGGATTTGTGATCCCGTTCTGGGGATTTCTGCTTGCGCCTCCGCTGCTGGCGGTGGTGTATGCGTTTAAGGCGCGCCGAACGGGAGACTTGTGAAATCATGCAGGCGGGAAACCTTGACAAGTGACAATGTACACTTTACGCGGTACCCTAATGATTAGGAACTTCAAACACCGCGGCCTTAAACGACTTTATGAACGAGGAGACCGTAGCGGGATGCGTCCCGACCTGGCCGACACAGTTGAAGACATTCTCGCCCGGCTCGACGAAGCCGAGACCCCGCAGGCCATGAACCTTCCCGGTTATCGCCTGCACCCGTTGAAGGGCGGCCTGAAAGGCTTTTGGTCGGTCATATTCCGGACAACCGGTGCGGGCGAACTGGCGTATCATCTTCCGCTTTGAAGGCGCGGATGCGTTTGACGTTGAACTGACCGACTACCACTAGGTAAGCGACAAGTAAGGAGCAAAACACCATGCCGATGAAGAACCCTCCACACCCCGGACGCAGTATCCGAACCGCGTGTCTTGAGCCCTTGGGCCTGTCCGTAACCGAGGGAGCGGACATCCTCGGCGTCACTCGGCAAACGCTCAACAACGTCGTCAACGGCAAGTCGGGGATCAGCCCCCAGATGGCGATCCGGCTCTCGAAGGCGTTTGGTAGCACGCCGGAAACTTGGTTACGGATGCAGCTTTCCTATGATCTCGCGCAGGCCCGAAAAGACGAGAGCAAAATCAAGGTCCGCCGCCAGCATGTGCTCCAGGAATTGCACGCGCAGTGACGAGGGCCTTCAACCGCACAGACCGAGGCCAAACGCATCGACGAACTGCGCTTCATGCATCGCAATCCAGTGAAGCTCGGTTTGGTGGCGTCACCGGAACTCTGGCGCTGGAGCAGTTTCCGCGCCTACTTCCTGGGCGAGGCCGGTCCAGTGCGAGTCAACGACTGGGATGTGCTCACGATGAGGGTCCGACCTCCGGCCGCGTAACGCGGAATCGAACGGTGGCGGCTGTTCGGGAAGCTACTTCTCAAAAAGCGCGAGAAGTGGCGCACCCTCAGTTACTTCGATCGACGTTCAAAGACAAACCCGCGTTATACTTCCCACGTAATGTGGCCCACCTGCCGTGGATGAAATCAACGGTCGAACGGCCTTGAATGAAGGGCGGTCCTCTGATGAAACGTGCTCTGTACGTGCCGCTAATCCTTGCCTTCACGGTCTCTGTGCCAATAACTGTAGCCGCAAAAGAAAAAGACAAAGGAAACTACATCCCGTGTCAAAAGGTTTTTGTCACAGGTAACCAACCCTATTCCGTTCAGTGGGCCAATAACAATCTGTTTAAGCATACATGCATGTCGCCGCAGGCCGACCCAAATCAGGCTACCGCAATTCTCGATTTAGAACCGAGTCCCGGCACTTCTGGCGTTCCAAGTTATACGCCGAAGGAGAATACAGCGGGCTATTGGATTGGGTGCCACAGGGCAATCCTCGGTGGCGTGACGTGCGAAGACTCCGAAGGACACCAAACGACAACAACATGTTCATCTATTAGAGGATTTGTTAGTTGTAGTACTTACGAAGGGCCAGACCCGGTTACCGCGTGTATGCTTATTAAGCCGTTGGGATAGACCACCAGCGTAACTCCATCAACATCCGCGAAAAGAACTCCACGGCTTTCAGGGCTATTGCTTTCCTTCCAATTTGCAACCGCGTTTCCGCCCCGCTTCTTCACTTCGTTTTGATACTCTTTAATCCTGTCGTCTTGTAGGCTAGTCACTGCTCTGTTTCCCCTTCTTATCGGCTGCGATCAATCTGGCGAACGCGATCAGGAACTTGCTTTTCTCGAATGGTCCGTTGTTTCCACCCGAGCAACCCACTCTACCTTGAGTCCTAAACCGTGCAACCTACCAAGAAGCGTCGCCATATCAAATGAAGTGGGCGTTTGGGGGCTAGGGTCATGAATGTTTTCGTTCTCGTCAACAACGAACACGTGCCCGAACTGCTGAGCATCCCCAGTCGGCAGCGGCTGGTTTCGCTGTTCCAAAGTTCCCACTAAGCGTCGAACGTTTCCCCACAGTCCGATGCCATTGCCATCAAGGAAACAGATTCTGGGGTTGTCCCCTTGGCTGACACAAACGGTTAAGACACTGTTCGCCGTTCGCTG
>OBLT010000730.1_pt1 | contig 21113 bp, 17 predicted proteins | sample 1518721 | NCBI WGS metagenome assembly OBLT01 (sample SAMEA3539307, study PRJEB22396) | soil metagenome | biome: tundra; feature: field; material: soil | place: USA | collected 2010-05 | depth 0.15 m | reverse complement strand
AAGCCTGGGTCACTTTCACTGAGCGTCGCTGGGTCAATTTCGATGAGCGGCGAAGGAGAACACTCTTTGTCGGGAAAGGAGATCGGATGATGTTGCGTAACTTCAGGTTTTTCTGTTTGTTGGGGACGGTCTTGACCGTCGTAGGCCTTGGAGACGGTGGCGCTTTGGCGAAGACGGTGGAGTCCAGGGGCGAAAAGGTGGTGGTGAGAGATACGGTTCGCCTGCCGTACACGGCGGGGAAGGTCTACGAGGTTCGCCTGATTCCAGGAGCACCTTTTGCTCTTGAGCTGCCAGCTGGAGAGACTGCGCGAAATATCTGGTTCGACAACCGGTGGTGGGCTGCAGAGTCCACGCCCGGGTCGGCCCGGGTCTTCCTGCGGGCGCTGGGGACGGTGGACGTGGTGGGACGGCGGGGATTCATCCACGTGGAGACGGATCCCTCGGACTACCGGATCTCGTTGCGGGTGGAGGGGGTGGCTGACACGGCAGAGGTGAGTGCCGGGTTGGAGATCTACGTCGAGGGGAGTGCGCTGAACGATCCGATTCGGCGGCAGGCCCGAAAGATGGCGGATAAGGAGCTTGTCTACGTGCAACACCAGGCGCAGGAGAAGGCGCGCGGGGAGTACGAAGCATGGCGCAAGAACATGCTGCAAAATGTGCGGGCGGACTACGAGTGGGGCGGCGATTTCAAGATCAGCAGGGTGGTCGACGACAGGGTGCAGACTTTCGTAACCCTGCCTGAAGCGTCCGACCGAGCGGTGATCCAGTTCACGGACAAGACCGGAAAGAGCGAGATCGTGAACTACGAGCTCGAGAACGGGACGTACGTCATACAAAACAAGGTTCTGCGGGCCGGGGAGAGATTCCGGTTGGTGCTCGGGAAGCAGCAGGCCTGGATTGGGCTTAAGTAGGGGGCGCGCTATGAGTCTCACTACGGGAGCGGCCGGAAAAGTGGCGCTGGCAAGGTGGCAGCTGGCAAGCCTGGTCGGGGCGGCCATCGTGGCGACGGGGGGAAGTGGGGTGATGGTGTGGAGGATGGCGTCTGCGGAGCCGAAGCAATCGGCGGCGAACCTTAGCCCTGACGAAGCTCGGTTGCTGGCGAAGGCCGACGAGGCAAGGCTGAAGAAGCAGAGCGAAGCGAAGAAGCTGAAGCAGTCCGATCTCGGGGCCGGCTATCAAGTCGACCCTGAGGGGAACATGACGGGTCCGGCGGAGAATGCAGACTTGCCGAGCAACAAATCGCTGGACGAAATGGGCAGCGGTGCTGGCAGCGCTGGGGTGAGCGCTGAAATAGCGAAGGGAATTCGAGTAGGGAAGAAAGGGCAGGGGACGCCAGCGCCGGAAGAGGACGTGTACGAAGGGGCCGGATTCGGGCGTGGTGGAGATAGTGGTGGGCGGAAGGACGACGGTGATGGTGAGAAGGTGCAGCGGACTGAGCTGGAAAAGTCGATGCTGGGGTACAGCACGGTGAAAACGGTGAAATGGGCCACGCGACGTCCGGACATCGCAGAGAAAGCGGAAGGCGGGGCGGGTGAAGGGAAACAAGGAACCACCAGTCCCTTCGAAGCTATAGAACGTGCGGTGGGGTCGGCCGAGAAAAGGCTTGGGGCCTTGAAGGATGGAGTAGCGGTCGGGAACGGGGCCGGGATGGGGGGAGGGGTAGGTGTTCCTGGGGCAGGGCCATCGAAGGGAGGCAGCGAGCTCATGCCGGCGGAGGAGCAGGGGCAGCCGTTTACGGCGGGTGGAGTGGGGGACATGCGAATCGGTGGAGAGGTAGGCCAGGAGCAACTTGTTCGGGAGGGGAAGTTCCTTGATTGCGTGCTGGTGAATGAAGTGCGCGCAGATTTGATGGACTCGCCGGTCATCGGAATGGTGTCGAGGGACTTCGTTTCGCTTGACGGCCAATATGTGCTGGTACCGGCTGGGTCGAAGTTGATCGGGTCCGCTGGGCGGGTGCAGAACCTCCAGCAGGCAAGAGTGTACCTACGTTTCGACCGGGTGATTTTCCCAGACCAGCGCAGCGCCTACTTTCCAGTGCGCCGGCTGCCGGCGGTGGATGGGCCTGGGTCAGTGGGAATAGAGGGAGATGTCGATCGGCATTTCATGCTGATGTTCGGTTCTGCGGTGATGCTCGGGATGCTGGACGGCCTGGCAGCGGCCGTGGAAGGCGCCAGCAACTCGGCGACGCCGACGGCGCGAGAATTGATCGTGGCCAGGACCTCGATGAACATGTCGCAGGTGGTCGCAGGGATCTTGGCCCGGTATGGAAACGTGGTGCCGACGATCACGGTGGAGGCCGGCAGCAAGATGAAAGTCTTCTTTGCTGAGGACGTGCGCATGACACCGTACATGCGGGCGAGAGATCTCGCCTGGGTGAAGTACGGTCGTTAGGACGATCGGTAAGCCAATGTGGTGGCTCCTCGGAGTGCTGGCGGCAGAGGGTTGCAGGGCTGCGACCTGGTGGGCGGCGGTGGGAAATCAGGAGAGGGCAGCAGATCTAATCGAGCAAGCGGGAGATCTGCTGAAGGAGCGGGGATGGCACTTGCCGGCTGTGCCGCTGGTGTTGCGAGACGTGATTAGGGAGAAATAGGAGGAGACGATGTGGGCTGTGGCTTTCGTACTTTTTGCTGCTGCTGGAGCGACACCTGAAAATGGAAGCCTGAAGGGTTGGTTGACGCCGGAACAAGCAGAAAAGCTGACGATGAAGCTAGTCGAGCGAAAGCGACGGCGTCCGATACATCCTCGATCATGCTGTCGCCATCGCAGCGCCACGCTGTCCCAGCCTCTGCGGAAAGACCGTTTCGCCCCACGTCCTTCGTCACACGACCGCGATGCACCTACTCCAGTCGGGCGTCGACTGCTCGGTCATCGCTCTCTGGCTAGGACACGAGAGCCTAGAGACCACGCATATCTACGTCGAGGCGGACCTCGTCACCAAGGAAGCCGCGCTCAACAAACTGGCACCGCCCACTACCGCCGTCCGACGCTTCAGGCCCAACGACACCCTGCTCACCTTCCTCGCGGGCCTCTGATTATGTGGAGCCGCACTGCCGCATGGCCCCGACCACCACCGTCGAGCCTGTCGATGTCGTCATCCCGCAGCTCCACATAATCCGGCACTCCACATATGGCGCCTTATGCCGTGCTCGGCATAAGGCGCCCTTTTGCATGATCGTTTCCAGCCAGAGCGGCGGAATAAAATGGGATGGATGTCAGATAAGCCGATAAGGGAACGAGCCAAGACCGCGAGTCCGGTGAGGACAAGATCCACCGGGATGCGGGAGATGTGAGGGCGTTCCCCTGTCATGCTCCACGATCGTCTGCAGGGCTCTGGGCACAAGGGGCGTGACCCTGTATTCGCTCCACTTCGGGGAACAAAAGATTCTCCTCTCTACGAACCAGCTCGCGAAGGTCCAGCAAGGCGCGTGTCGATGCCTCAGCGAAGCTCTCAACTCTCACTCCAGCCGCGCAATGGCCGAAGAAGTCGAGCAGGCGTTGGGTCATGGCGGCCGTATCTGGTACAAAGATGCGGAGGGTTGTCGCAATGGCGCTATGCTGTCTTGCGGCGTTTGCGAGCACTGCGTGGATGTGCATCTGCTCCTGGGCAATGTGTCTCCGCACCCTGGTGAGCAACACACCCATCGAGGCGCGCGTCTTCACCTTCCCGATGTCTTGCCGGGAAAGCTCGTATAGGTCGCTGACCAGTACGCAGTGTTCCCTCACGGGTCCGCACCAGGGCGGTCCTCGGGGCGATTCAAATTCTACAACCGAGAGTCTACCTGAATGATTGCGACGGAATATTGGCACCACACGGGATCAGCGGGCCGGCTGGGGCGGCAGGTAATTCAGGTACAGGTAGGCGGCCGCCACCTCCTCGTCGCTTAGGTAGGGGTAGACCGGCATGCGCGACGCAGGCGTGGACATTCCCGCCATGGAGGTCCAGCCGTGCCGAACCTTGTGCACGACGGCGTCCAGCGACATCTGCTCGGGGAGGTTGGCCAACGCCGGGATCAGACCGGACATCATCATGGCGTGACCGCCGGCCTGGCCGGTCGAGTCGTGGCATACGCGGCAAGTCCCGCGGACAACCTGCTCGCCGATCCGCAAGGCCGACTGGTTGACCTTCTCGACCGCGGCGCCCTTGGGGGCCACCCCGCCGAGCTGCTTGAGGTAGTCGGCCAGCGCCACCACCTCCTGCTCGGAGAGGTAGGCGAAGGGAGGCATGGTCTCAAGGTACGGCAGATTGGGCTTGTTTCCGCCCTTGGCCAGCCGCTCTCGCAGCGCCTGCTGGGCGTGCAGTGCCAGCTCGCGGGCCAGCTCGGGCTTCGGCTCGGCGCCTGCCGCCTCCATTGCCGCCTCGTGCTGGGCGGGAGAGAGGGCTCGCGACGGGCCGATGATCGAGGCCACAGCTGGCGGCTTTCCGGCCCCGGCCGGGCCGTGACAGGAGCGGCAGTTGAGACGGTAGATGTCGGCGCCGCTGACCGGGAACTGGGTGCGCAGGCTCTCGAGTGCCGCCTTGTCCCGGGTTCCCGCCTGCGTCAGCGCCTTGCGGACCGAGTCGGTGAAGGCCCGGGGCAGCGCGCTGGTGGGCGTGTCACCGCCCCCGAGCCGACCGAGCGGGCTCATGTCGACGGCGAGTGCGAGCCCTCGCAGGATGCTGGGGCCGCTGAGCGGCAGTGTGGTCCCCGGCGGCCCGGGGACCTCGGACGGAGCCGCCTGCGCGACGGCCAACGCCGGGACAAGGAGAGCGAGGAGCAGTACCAGCAGCGGTCGACGTTCACAGTTAGTGCTCATGACGGGAACGATACCTTTCCGGTCTAGATCTCCCAACCTGGAACAGTCGGGCACGATGAGTTTCGTAGGGATAGAGGAAGGCGTCAGCCATCGAGCCGTGACTTCACGCAAGGGACGCGTGTGACTTTCCCGTCGCCAGGACGAACGCGCCAAGAATGCCAAGACCGACCAATACGCCGCAGAGGTCGAAGGGGGACGCCCCGGCCGGGCTCAGCGAGGGTGCTACCAGCAAGTGTCGTTCAAGCCAAATACCTACGAGCTGGGAGACCACCGCGATTCCAAGTGCGCGTGCACTCGACTTGCCTTTCGACCCCACCAGCAAGACAAACGGGATGAGAAAGCACAGCAGGACGACCAGCATGGCCTCAATGCGCCAGCCACGTGTCGTGCGCCGAATGATGAACGCCGTCTCCGTCGGCAAATTGCCGTACCAGATGGGCAAGTATTGCGACCAAAGAAGATAGCCCCACAGGATGGACATGGTGAGCACGAGGGCGGCAAGATCCCGCCGCACCTTCGCATCCATGCGACCGGAAACCAATCCGAGCAGGACCAGCAGCGCGGCGCCCGAGGCGGCGGCCCCGACAAAGATGTGGGGTCCGATCAGCGTACTCGACCACTCGGCATCGGAACCGAGAACGAAGTCGAAGGCCCAGAAGGAAAGCACCACGGCGAACAACAAACAAAACCCAACCAGGGTACGCCCCGATCGAGGCTCGCTGGCGGCGGGCAAAGGACTATCGCCCCGCCCCCGGCGCATGCCCAGATACGCGAACCCGAAAAGGGCTACCGAAGACAATAGTTCGCGCGCCGAAAAAAACGGCACGTTCAGCCAGAATGCTTGCCCCGCCGGCGCTCGGTCGAACCAAGGAGCCCAGCTTGCAAGACCGGCCACGATGAGAACCAAGAGCAACATCGCCAGCGGAGCAAAGCCGGTTACCGCCGACGCGGAAGCATTCATTCTGGCGGCCCAGCGCGCGCCAGAGAGTTCCAGCACCGCGGTAAAGGCAAGCGCTCCCATGGCGGCACCCGAGAAAAACAGCCAGCTCGCGATGAGAGCGGCGAAGGCGCGAGGGGCCTGTCCGCCCACGCTGCTCCAAATGAAAGCAACGACGCCGGCAACGACGGCCATCAGGCAGGCCCGGGTCAGAGCTCGCCCAAGCGTTTGTTCCGCGTCCCTCACAAACCGACTCATGGCGTGCCCCCCACCGGCGCGGTTCCGTCAGCGGCCGTCGGCAGGGCCGCAACGCACCCTTCTTTTTCAAGGCGGCGAACGTGGGTGACAAGAGCCCAGCGATCCAGCGAGGTGAGCCCTTCGCGCATGGGCGGCATGGCCCGACCACCCGCCGTGATCGTTCCATAGATGAAACCATCGCTTCGGCGACAGATCGTCTCGTAGCGCAGGTCCGGTGCGGGCGGAAACTTTTGTGAAATCTTGCCGCCGCCTCGCCCCTCGGGTCCGTGGCAAATCGCGCAGTGGGTGCCAAACAGTTTTTCGCCCCGTGCTGGCGCGCCGGGGTCACGGGCGTGTGGATTCGCCAGATCGCCTACGTCCTCTCGATCTTCGACGGTTTCAACGCCGCCCACGGGGACAGAACCTTCGGGTGCTGGGCGTGGCGCCATCAAGGGGCGAATCGCGGGCTGCTGATCCATGCTGGCGGGCCACTTCAGATCGCACGAGCTCGCGAGAAAAATGGCGCACACAAGTGTCGAGATAGAGCACTTCATGGCAGGATCTCCTCGGCGCCCGCTAGCGCCTGCTTGATCGCGTGGACGGCCTCCGAGGTGCGGCCCTTGATCGACACCACAACCGCGAGACGATCCGAGGCCACCGCTCTCTTCGCATCGCGCGGAACACCCCTTCGGGCCAGCGCGCTCATCGCGACCATGGCGATGAAGTTGGCTAAGCCTGCCCCAAGCATGGTGAGCTCGAAGCAGATGATGGCGAACGCCGGCCAGGCGAGTATGGGCTTGCCACCCACGATCATGGGGTGGGCAAGCGAAGTCACGACTTGAAGCGAGACCGCAGCGACAAAGCCGAGCACGGCTCCGCCGAGCGCGAACCAACCGAGATGGCGTTCCGAGCCGGGGCGGTGGACCAGGTGAACCACCGGGAATGGGGCCGGGCTTGCCAGTCGAATGCCATCGACGCCGAGCGCGGTTACGTCCTTGACAGCCTGCTCCGCCCGCCGGGGATCGGCGAAAAGAGCGATTAGGTCATCGCGCATGGGGCACCCCTTCGTAGCCAGCCGCGCTCTCCGCCTGTCCCTGCAACGTCTCCGCGACGGACACACTGGGAAAGATCTTGACGAACAAGAGGAACAGCGTGGTGAACCAGCCGAAGCCGCCGAGACAGATGGCAAGTTCGCGCAGGGTCGGCCGGTAATTATGCCAGGCGGCTGGATTGAAACTGTGGGCCAAACTGGTCACCACGAACATGTAGCGTTCGAACCACATCCCGACGGTGACGAGAATCGCGATGGCGATCATGGCGGGCAAACTGTTGCGCACGCGTGGCGAGAAACAGGGCAAAGGGGCGATGCAGTTGCACAAAACCACACCCCAGAAAACCGGCGCGTACGGACCGCTGATCCTCCACATGAAGATCTCTCGTTCGGCGTCGCCGCCGCGGTAGAAGGCCATGAAGAACTCGGTGGCATAGACCAGGGTCATGACCAGCGACATGGCCACGAGCAGACGTGCCAGCATGGAAAAGTGCTCGATGCGGATGTGGGCCTGCAGTTTGAATCCCCTGCGCATTCCGGCGAGCAGGATGATGGCCATGGCGATGCCCGAGAAGATGGCGCCAGCGACGAAGTACGGCGCGAAGATCGTCGAGTGCCAGCCCGGCGTGAGGGCCATGGCGAAATCCCACGAAACCACGCTGTGAACCGACACCGCCAGGGGAATGGCGATTCCAGCGAAGATGGGATAGGCGCGCTCGTAGTGCGCCCATTCTCTCTCGGTGCCGGCGAAGCCGAGCGAGAGCATCCGGTAGAGCACCCGTCGCCAGCCAGCAACCCGGCGAGCGAGGATAGCCAGATCGGGCAGCATGCCCATGTAGAGAAATAGCGCGCTGATGGTCACGTACGAGGCAATGGCAAACACATCCCACGCGAGTGGCGAGCGATAGTTGAGCCAAAGGTGCCGTTGGTTCGGTAGCGGCAGAAACCAGAAGAACAGCCAAGGATGGCCCATGTGAAGGATGGGATACAGTCCGCCGGTCATGATCGCGATGACGGTCATGGCTTCCGCTGAGCGCCCGATGGAGGCGCGTAGCGGAGAGCGCGCGAAGTATAGAATCGCAGAGACCAGGGTGCCTGAGTGGCTCACACCGATGAAGAAGACGAAAGTTGTGATCATGCTTCCCCACATGACCGGTGAATTCAGACCGGTAATGCCCAAGCCCTCGCGCACCATCTCGGCGTAGCACCAGCCGCCAATCGCGGTGACAGCAATAGCAGCGAAAAGTCCCAACCAGTACCACCGGCCGCTATGCCACGAGGCCAGCATATCGCGCTCGATGAGCGGCAGTGAGCCGGTGTCCTTCGCCCCACCACCGCCCAGGTCCTGCGGTTCCTGGCCCTGTGCGAGGGTTTGCGGTGCACCGCTCACGATTGCACATCCTCTCGGCGCCGTGCCAAGTAAGCGAGACCCGGACGCGTGTTGAGCTCTTCCATCAGGCGATAAGCGCGACCGCTGGCCGCGGCCTGCGAGACGCGCGAGTTGGGATCCTTCAGATCGCCGAAGATGATGGCCTGGCTGGGACAGGTCTGCGCGCACGCGGGCGTGATGTCGCCGTCCTTCAGCTCTCGGCCGTCCATGCGAGCCTGCTCCTTGGCACCGCGGATGCGCTGAACGCAAAGGGTGCATTTTTCGACCACCCCACGCTCGCGCACGGTAACGTCGGGATTGAGCCCTAGATTGGACGGCTCCTTTCTTGGCCAGTCGAACCAGTTGAAGCGTCGTACGCCGTAGGGGCAGTTGTTTTCGCAGTACCGTGTGCCGACGCAGCGACTGTAGACTTGGGTATTGAGCCCCTCGGAGGTGTGGTAGGTCGCAAAGGTGGGACAGACGGCTTCGCAGGGCGCGTTCGTACAGTGCTGGCACATGGAGGGAAGAAAGATTGCACGCGGCTTAGAGGTCGGGCTCTCGATGAAACGCTGGATGTGGATCCAGCCCATGTCGCGGCCCTTGGCAACTTCTTCGACGCCGACGATGGGCAAATTATTCTCGACGTAGCACGCGCCGACGCACGCGCCGCAACCGGTGCAGGAATCGAGATCGATGGCCATGCCCCAGCGGTGTTGGGGGTGAACGTGCTCATCGTACATCGAAGGCTGCTCTGGCCTGGGCGGAAGCGTGGCTGCGCCGATCACTTCTTGGGCCAAGCCGCGTCCATGCTGGCCGGTACTGGCGATGGTCAGCGCCACCTTCGATTTTCGTCCTATCGATTCAACCCGCGCCGCCGCCAGACGTCCGACGAGCCCCGCATTGCTGACAAGCAGGCCCGTCGCATACGGCGAGGGCACCGCGAGCACATCCTGGTGCACGCCCGCGTACAGGAAGGCGGGCAACTCGACTTGGCCCGCATCCGTCGTGACACGCACGAGGTCTCCGGTGGCCACCCCGACCCGCGCGGCCGTCGTCGGGTGAATCTCCGCCCAGCCGCCCCATGCGACGGTCGTTAGGGGATCGGGTACCTCTTGCAACAGATCTCCCTTCGGCACCAGGCCGTCGAGGAAGCGCACGGTCGGCGCGACCACCAGTGCCAAGGTACCTTGCGCGTCTTTGACGTCGGTGGTCTCCGTTGGTAAACGCGCGAGAACGCCGTCGAGGAGCTCCACCTTGCGCGTGGCTTGCTCCGCAAAAACACCGCCGCGCTCGAGATCGTCTGGCGTCGCGGACTGGCGAACGATGGCGTCGAACGCACCGTCCGGAAGTCCCGTGGCTTCCAGTTTGCGCGCCACTTCGAGCAGCACCGTGCCCGCGGCGCGCGTCGGGCGAACCGCGGTCATGACCGGCTGCTGGAGGCCTCGGATTCCAGCTCGCGACGTGACGTCGCCCCAGGCTTCGAGGAAGTGATGATCGGGCAACACCACCTTGGCTTGAAGAGCGGTTTCGTCGAGCCGATTGGTGAAAACGGCGACCAGCGGAATGCGCCCAAGCGCCTCGCGCAGACGCGCGAAGGCGCGACCATGGCCGAGCGGGTTCGCGTGGTGGATCACGAGCGCACCCACCTCGCCCGCGGCGGCTCGGGTGGCGAGCTCGTCGAGGGTCATTCCCGGCGCCGCCCAGGGCTCGTCCGATGGCGCCGAGAAGTGCACCGTCTCGCCAAGGTTCCCCGCCAGCGTGTTGAGCACGAAAACAGCCTCGGCCAGTGCGGCTTGGTCATGAACCAGCGCCGAGCGGCCAGGGCCCATGCACAGGCAACGGCGCCCGCCGAGAAGACTGCCGGCCAGGCGCTTGATCTGTTCCACCGGGACGCTCGTGTGCGCGGCGATGCGGTCGAGGTCGTAGGGGGCAAGCATGTTGCCCAGCCGTTTGCGCAGAGGAGTAGCCAGGGCGTCGACGGAAGCCCCTCCGCGTTCTAGGGCGGCCCGTGCCAGCCCCAGGACCAGCTCGGCCTCGCTGCCCGGCTTGGCCGAGATCCATTCATCGGCGGCGGCCGCGGTCAGCGAGAGACGCGGTCCCACGTATACGAAGCGCCCGCCCGCCGCACGCATGTCCGCGAGCGCACGTGCGTGCTCGACCGGAGATCCCCAGTCTTCGAGAAAGTCGTCGCCGATGGAAAGAAGGGTTCGTGCCTGGGCGATGTCCCACACCGGTTGGTCATCGACGCCGAAGGCCCGCCGCGCCCCCTCGCGGATCCAAGCCGGCTCCATGGCGTCGAAGGTGACCACCTGGCTTTTGTCTTGGCCGAGCGCAGAGAGCCAGTTTCGGAAGAGCGATCCGAGGGCGCCGCGCTCCGGCCGCGTGAGAATGACGACCCGACGGTGCCCAGCGCCGGCCGCGCGCAGCCCAGCGGTAAGTGTCTCCATGGCCTGATCCCACGATGCGCCCACCGGACCGCCAGCAGACGCGACCAGAGGCTGGCCCAGGCGCTGCGGGGAATAGAGATCCTCGATGGCCGCTTGACCGCGCAGGCACAGGGCCCCACCACCAATGGGATGTTTCGCATTGCCTTCGAGTTTGACGGCGCGGCCTTCGCGAACCCGAGCGGACACACCGCACGCCGCGGAGCACTCGCGGCACACGGTTCTGAAGTAGCGTGCGATTCCTGGAACCATGTCGTCGGCCGGAATCGTGTCCGGCACGAGGAAACGCGGCAGGCGCTTGCTGCAGCCTGCGAGCGAAGCGGCTGCCCCGCCCGTGAGCATGGTACCTAGGAAGTTGCGGCGCGACAGGTTGGATTTCGGCTCGTCCACAGGGGCCTCACTTATGGCAGGCGACACAGTCGACGGTCGCGTTGTGCTCGCTGTGACAGTCGATACAAAAACCCATGTTCATGTTCACCACCATCCTGACGGTGTGCATGGCCTTCACGTCGCCATGGCACTGGGCGCAGTCGATCTTGCTGCGAACGTGCATGCGGTGACTGAAGTAGATGAAGTCGGGAAGGCGGGTCACGCGCTGCCAGCGCGGGGCCTCGCCTTTTTCAAACAGCGCGGCCAGCGCTTGCACGGCGGGCTTGTCCTTGGCGGCGAACTTGTGGCATCCCATGCATTTGCGCGCCGAGGGCAGGCCAGCGCTCGAGGATTGCGCGGCGTAGACGTGACAGCTCAGGCACGGCATGCCGTACTCTCCGGCGTGGATAGTGTGATCGAAGGAAACCGTTCCGCTGCTATCGGGCGAGGCTGGCTCGGGCGCGGCTCCGTGCGTTCGCAAACTGACGCCGACCACGACCGTGGCCACGACGAGTGCAGCCAGGCCGAGTACGCGCCGCCGGGACATGAACGACGCTGCCACAGCACAACCTTGGGGACTAGAAGGACAGGGTGACTGGAACTTTCCCGCTCGTGACCTTCACCGGGAAGGTCTTTTCCTTCTCCGGTTTCTTCAACTTTTCGCCCCACACCTTCAGCGTGTATTGGCCAGCCGGCACGTTGGGGATGGTGAAATGGCCATCCTTAGCCGTGACCGTGAAGAAGGGGTTTTGCAGCACGATGACGAATGCGAGCATCTCGGGGTGGATCGAGCAGAGCTGGGTGTAGACGCCGGGCTTTTTGTACGTGTACGAGTGCTTCTCGCCCTTCGGCCAGGTGCCAAGGTTGAAGCCCTCGTTGTCGGGTGTGAAGACGTTGTGGCTGACGGCGTCGCTATTGAGATAATCGACCGTGCTGCCCACCAGGATGGGCATGACGTGCGGGGTGAAGGTCATTCTCTTCTGGTCCATGAGCAAGTGCTGGGCCGGCGCGGAAAATTGCCCGGGCGCCGAAACAACGAACACGACAAGGTCGGCGGTGCCGCGCGCGTGCGCGACGGTCCCCTCGATGGTCCCGGTTTCTGCCGCCGCGATGGCGGGAGCCAAGAAGGTGGATGCTACCAGTGCGAGTTTTGCGGAAGTGGCGAACCGATTCATGTTCTTCTCCTTCATGCCGTGCGTTCTTGGTCGCAGTTCAATGAGCGAAGGCAGTGCACCAATCGTGCCACTCGGCGCATGCTCGGAATTGGGGCCAGCCAAGGGGCAATGGCAGCCCGCAAAGCAAGCCAATGCACGCATGCACGTCCTGAGCGCTGGAGGCTTGCGCGTTTGCACGGAGGTTGACGCGCGATTGCTCAGTCAAGACCGTAGCGGACCGCTTTGCGGTACAGAGTCGCCGGGTCGATGCCCAGCAAGGCGGCGGCCTTCTCGCGCGCGCCGCCAGTCGCGCTGAGCACGAATGCGATGTGCTGGCGCTCCGCCGCCTGCAGTGCCAGTCGAAGATCCGTCGGCGCCGCCTCGGCCCCGCGCAGCTCGTGCGGCAGGTGATCCTGGGTGATGGTTTCAGCCGCCGCCAGGATGGCAGCTCGTTCGATGACATTCGACAGCTCGCGGACGTTGCCCGGCCATGGGTAGCCGAACAGCATCCTCATGGCATCGTCGGAAACTCCAAGCGGCTGGCGCCCGAGGTTGCGGCAGTGAAGTCCCACAAAATGCTTCACCAGGGTGGGGATGTCCTCGGGCCGCTTGCGCAACGGCGGAACGTCGATGCGGAACACGTTCAGGCGGAAGTAGAGATCTTGGCGAAACCGGCCCTCACGAATCGCCGCATCGAGATCCTGGTTGGTGGCGGCGATGAGCCGGAAATCTACCGTGACGGGTCGGTCGGCTCCCACGGGCAGCACTTCGCGGTTTTCGATGGCTCGCAATAGTTTCGCCTGGGCGCCCATGGGAAGCTCGCTGATCTCGTCGAGGAACACCGTCCCGCCGCCCACGCTGCGCAAGAGGCCGTCGCGGCGTTTGAGCGCGCTCGTGAAGGCGCCTTTTTCGTGACCGAAGAGCTGGCCCTCGACAACGTCCGCGGGCAAGGCGGCCATGTTGATGGCCATGAACTCCCGATCGTGCAAGCCCGAGCGGGCGTGGATCCCGCGCGCTACCAACTCCTTGCCTGTGCCGCTTTCCCCCGTGATGAGGACCGTCGCCCGCGTCGGTGCCACGCGCTCGATGAGCTCGAACATCTGTCGAATAGGTTGGCTCTCACCCACAATGCCCTCGAAGCCAAGCCGGCTGTGCAGGTCGCGGCGCAGCCGGGTCACTTCGTTCTTGAGCGCGCGATACCCGCTCAGTTGCTGGAGCTTGCGGCGAAGGTCGTGAAAGGACACCGGTTTGAGAAGGTAGTCGTAGGCCCCGCAGCGTAAGGCCTCGACCGCTGTTTCGACGGTGGCAAAGGCCGTGGTCAAAATCACGAGCGTGTCCGGCCGCTCGGCCAGAATGCGCTTGAGCAATTCCACCCCGTCCATATTGGGCAAGCGGATGTCGCTGAGGACGATGGGGTAGTCCTGTTCGAGGACGTGGGCGAGTGCGGACTCCGCGTCGGAGGCGCCCTGGACCTCATAGCCTGCCCGCTCGAGCATTTCGCAGAGGTTGGTCAGAAGGACCGCTTCGTCTTCGACCACCAAAATGCGTTCACCCATGGGACGCTCGCGACTGCCAGGTTGCGGCGGGGAAGTGGAGTCGAAAGACGGTGCCCCGAGTGTCGGTGTTCTCGACTTCGAGCAAGCCCTGCATCCCCTTCACCAGCCCCTGGGTAACGAAGAGGCCAAGCCCTGTGCCCTGGCCACGCGCCTTGGTGGTGAAGAAAGGTTCGAAAATGCGGCTGTGCACCCCGGGAGGAATTCCACCGCCGGTGTCGCGCACGCGAACCACCACATCGCCATCCGCATTTGCAACTCCGAAATGAAGGGTCCCGCCACCTGGCATGGCGTCGAGGGCGTTGAGAGCGAGGTTGAGGAGAATCTGTACAAGGTGATCCTCTTTGGCGCGCACCACGGCCGCCGGACAGTGCTCAACCTCGACCGCAACCTTGCGCGCCCTTGGATCGTAGCAGACCAAGCGGACGACGTCGTCGACAACCTTGTCCATCGAAACCAGCGCCAATTCCTCGTCGTGGTTGCGTGCGAACGAGACCAGTTCGCGCAGCAGACGGGAAATGCGCTCGACCTCGCGTGACACCACGGCCAGGGTCTCTTCGGTCCGGCCCGGCTTGGGCGCTTCCTCGGCCATGCGAATCTGCGACTGGATCGCGGCAAGTGGGTTGCCAACCTCGTGCGCGACACCTGCGGCAAGCAAACCGAAGGCCGACATCTTTTCGTGGTGGACCATCTGGGCTTGCAGGCGCCGCTCGTTGGTGATCACCCGACGCAACTCGATGACGGCGTCGACTTTTCCGTCCTCGGCCAAGACGGGAAAAGCCTGCCGACTGACGACGTCTTCCTCCTGGCCGATGCGCTCGGTCCGCTCGTCCGCGGCGGGTCGGCCCGTCTCAAGGGTCACGCAAACCGGACAGAGGGCGGTGCTGGCCTCGGCTGGCGGCGACAGATCCTCGTGGTAGCGCCGCCCCAGCAGATCCGCGCCGTACCGACGTAGCGCTGCCGAATTGGCGGCGACGAAGGACAGGGTCCGATCGACCACCAGAACCGGCTCGTCGATCGAATCGAGCAATTTTTCGGAGAATTCCTGGCTGCGCTGCAATTCGCGCGTGCGTGCCGCGATTCGCTCTTCGAGAAGGTTGTGCGACTCCTTGACGGCGAGCCCGAGGGTGTTGAAGGCCCGCGCGAGATTGGACACCTCGACGGTACCGCCGAGCGGGACGGTCACGTCGAATCCCCCCTGGGTCGCTCGATTCGCGGCCTCGGACAGAGCCAACATGGGTTGCGAGATCCGCCGTGCGACGACCAGGATGGCGGCGACGACTAGAAATGCCAGCAAGCCGCCGAAGGCCACCGCCTGCCACTTGAGCAGGTCGAAGTCGGCCAAGGCAGCCTCGACGGGCTTTTCGACCAGCACGCCCCAGCCGAGCTCGGGAATGGGAGCCCAGGCCCCCAGTACTTCCTCGCCGGTCGTGCGGTAGCGCCCCTGCCATGGCTCCGCGGCAAAGGTCCTCTCGGCGTCGCGCTCGAGCAGCCGGCCAAGCAGTGTCGGTGCCGACAGGCCCGCCGCATGCGCCTCGTCGATGACCCGGCCGGAGTGGTCGAGCAGAAACACCGAGGTCCGCATGGATTGCCCGGTCTCAAGCCGAGCCACATCCAGGTGCATTTGGAAGCGAACCTGTCCGCAGAGAACCCCGAGGAAGTCCCCCGCCTCGTCGCGGATCGGCGCAGACACCAACAGGACCGGCTCGTTTCCCTGAAAGTCGACGCCGTCAATAGCGGCCACCTGGCGGCCACGAAGGAAGCAAACGCTCTCGGACATGTCTTCAGGCACCGACGATTCGCGCAAAGACGAACTTAGGAGTTGGCCTTTGGGCGTGATGACGAAGAGCTCCCGGACCACCAGGTTTTCATGGGCCTTTTCCGCGAGATGCTGGCTTAGAGCCAGAGCTACGGCGGTGCGAGCGTCACCGCCCGGCCGATTCAGGGCGCGCAGCAGGCTGAAGAGGCTGTTGTTGCCGGCCACGATGGAGGCAATCCAGTGGTGGTGCTCTGCCACCGAGTGCAGCACGCCGGCCGCCTCGAGCGAGGCGATGTTGTGGGCGGCATGCAATTCTCCCTCGGTGCCGTAGTGGCGGCTTTGCAGGTAGCCCCAGGTATTGGTAACCACCAGGGGGCCGAGAGAAAAGATGAAGAACAGCGCAAAGAGCTGCTGTCGCAGGCTCCACTCACGCCCCCAGGGACGCGCAAGCTGCGGAAGCTCGCGACTCGCGCTCATGGTTTCCAAGCCTACGCGGCCATCAGCATGCCTGCAACTCGCAGCGCCATGCGCCTATGCGGACCTGATCGCTCCTGTTTGCTGGGGCAGGTCAGAACGCGAACGCGAAGGCTCCGACGATGGATTCGATTTCCTTCGTTGACGTGCCCTGAGCGGGGGTCGCGGATCCCCCAGCATTGCCCCAACCGCCGTCGGGCATCCCGTTGGCCTGCTCAATGAGTCCAATGAGCGACAGTTTCAGGTTCGGGCGAACCAGGAAGGCGATGCCTGGAATGATGCGCAGGTCATGAATCGACGCCCCGCCGCTCGGCTGCAACTGGGAAAGCTCGACACGAATCGCAGGCACCATCCAAGGGAAGACCACGTACGAAAGCTCTTCGTATTGCGACAGCGCGTGGATCCCCGTGCCATCGGCGAGGACTTGGCTGTGCCTTTCTTGGTAGATGCCGGCATCGAGCTCCAGCGAATCCAACTGGGCACGCAAACCGGCGCCGAACGACCAGATCTTGTCGTCGAGCCCGACCGAGACCGGAGGAGTGGCGCCGTTCGACATCCCGAAGGTGGACTCGGCATGGTAGGCGAAGACGTCGAGGGTCACCGCACGCTCTGCCCAGGGCTTCATTGGGTTGGCGGGACCAGCCGCGCCCTCGCCATCGAGGCGCATACCGCCCAGCTTGTAGCCGGCGTGGGCGTAGACGTTGTTGCTGAGCGCCACACCCGGGTTCGCACCCGCGGCGATGCCGACGGCCATGTTGAACCGGCCATTGATGATGCTGGTCAGCTCGATACTGTTGTACTTGTCGGCCACGTTCCACGACGGATCCGTGCTTCCATAGAGCCCGCTGACTGCCAACGGCGGGATCAGGACGTCCGCCACGTACGAGGAATGAGGACCAAAGGACGAGAGCGAAGCGAACTGCTTGCCCACCGACAGGTTGACGGCATGCTTGGGCCCCACCAGATCATTGAATTGAACCCGCGCGTGCTCGATTTCCACATGATCGGAGGCGAAGGTGATCTCTCCGAAAAACGTGGTCTTGTCGTCGAAGCTGCCGCCGGCCCACAAGTGCCCCTCGGCCATCAAATTGTCCAAGGAGAAGCGGGCGCCGTTGTCGGCCACGGCGGCCCCCGAGGTCTTGCTGGGATGGGCTACCGCCTGGCCATTGAAACCGACAGCGATGGGCGCCGAGGAGGCCACCGTTCCCGGCCACGCCATGGCCGGAAACACTTCTTTGTATGCCTCCTGACCCAGCGGCACGGGATCTTGCTTGACGAAGTCGCTATCGGTACCAGGGAAGCGGAAGCCATTGCGCCGAAACGCCTCCCCGAAGGGCGTCAACTTCGGATAGACCGTGTGGCAGGTCAGGCAGCTGGTGCCGTACTTGCGTGCGAAGGCCGGTATCGCCTGCGCTGGCGACGACCATCCGAGTAGCAGGGCGAGCACAATCCCACCCGCGAGCCATCCAAGAAGAGCACCTCGACGGTAAGAACGACAAGCCGACGGCAACGTGCGGGAACAGGATCGAATTTGCATGGCTTTCTCCTGAGTGCCTAGGGCACGGGCTGCGCCGCCCACTTGGGTGCGGCCAAAAGGGAACAAGTAGCGCATGCCGTTCCCAGCAAGAATCGAACCATCTATGACAATGCTCGCAAAATCCGAATTAGAGGGGTGATTCCCGTTTTTGAGACAGCCACGTGCGCCTTGCGGTGCGTGCAGTATTGCAATGTCGGACTCGCTTGTTGTTGCAACAATGCACTCCTCGGCTGGAACTCTATTTCGTGGCCTACGGGCGCAGCCTTGACGCCTTCGAGCGCGTGCTTGCCCGCATGGCGGGGCTCGAAGACGGGATTCCGGATGCTCTCCTACGTTTCACTCGCCCGGTCACTGCCCCCCACCCAAGCTTCATGCTGGCGGCAGAACGAGGAGTGGCTATCGTAGCCGGCCTGGCCTACGGGCCGAGATCGGTTATGATTCGAAGCGCTAGTCATTCGGGGCGATGCATTGGAGCAAAGAGGACCTTTTTTGTCTTAAAAGGAGGAAGAACTCGCAATAGTATAGGGTGCGACAAGCTTTGCGAGCTAGGCTCTTGCTGTGGATACTATTCTGAAGATATCGGATGCCGCGAACCTCGCCTTGCACGCAGTGGCTCACATCGGTCGAGCAGAGAGCGACGAAAATCAATCCGTGGGCAAGATCGCCAAGGAGTTGCGCGTCTCCGAAGCACATCTCTCGAAGGTGATGCAGCGATTGATGAAGGCTGGGCTGGCTACGTCACGGCCCGGGCCAGGAGGAGGGTTTCTTCTTGGTCGAAAGGCAGAGCGGATCACCCTCCTAGAAATCCTTGAAGCAGTAGACGGCCCGATGGTTGATTGCAGGTGCCTGCTTGGGCGCAAGAAATGCCCGTTTGGTGGATGTGCCATGGACGCGCTCGTGACCCATGTGAACCACCAGGTGCGTAGCTTCATGGCTTCGCGGCGCCTCACGGACATGATCGGCCCCTCGCTTAAGCACACTAGGTTCCTAGCTGGATTGGGTGGACCGAAAAGGACACCAAAGCGAAAATCGTAGAGAACCCAGTCGCCTTCTGCCCGTGGTCGGCGTGACCTTGCCGCTCATCAGCTACGGCGGCTCCAGCGCGCTCACCGTCATGCTCGCGCTTGGCCTGGTGATGAACGTCTCGGTTCGGCGATTTGCGTATTGAGGGCGGGGCCGGCGCACGCAACAGGCAACTTGCGTGACCCGTTTGCCGACAAGCCCAAGAGCAGACCCAGATACATAAGGTGGGCTGATCTGCTACGCCGGGTGTTCGGGATCGAGAGCGAACCCGTCGCCAAGAAAATCCTGGTCGCGATGCACTTGCCTGTGGAAGCGCCCGAACTTCACCCTGCGCGTCCGCCGCCGGGATGCGATCGGGAGGCGCAGGAAGCGGAAGACTGGGTGAAGTGACCGGCGGTCCTGATCGGGTCGCGACGGGGGCGACAGCGCCCTGGGAGAGAGATGCACCCTTGCCGATCCTTCGTCCACACCACGATCTGCCAGGAGGTGCGTAGTGCCCGCTAGCGTGTCTGGTGCCAATACTCGATCGAACCATTCAGGCGGCTTCTCGATAGTAGAACTTGAGCAATCCGCCGAGCCGTTCCCGACAAGCGACCGCATGGTTGCCGACCGCGGACTGTGCGTTGCTATCGATCAGGGAATTCCCAAGGCCCTGATGGTTCCGTTCGAGATGGTAGTGTCGCATGTATTCCGCAACGGCCAATCGCAAATGTCTCTCTCCCAGCGGCACCAATCGTTCAAGACACTCGCATTTGATTGAAAGCACAAAGCGCTCCGCAAAAGCGTTCAGGTTCGGGCTATGCGCGGGCAACCTCACCGTCCTAACGCCGGCTCGATCCAGAATTCGCCGAAAACCTTCCGTGTACAGCGGATCTCGATCGATGAGCACGTACCGCTTTCCCAGCAGGAATCCGTCAACCGCGTCGACGAAGTTTCGTGCCATCTGCTCCATCCATGGGCCACCGGGGAAGCTCTTCTCGCAGGAGCAGATTCTCAGCCTTCAGATAGTCGACTTGCTCTTGCAGAACCCGGCCAAGCCACACAGCAAGCCACGCTGCCAAGAACTGCAGCGGCAACGGCAAGTTCAGGGATGTCTTTCTCGTGGCCATCAGGGTGCCAAAATCAAGGTGTCGGCGATCTCCCCAGCTATTCCGTACGGCGGGAAGCTGCTCGATATCACAGCGATTTGCACCGATCCACTTTCGGCACAGGACGCCGGGGGAGTCTATATCAGCCTTCCGGCTGACTACCGCGGAGTACGCTTGAGGCAAACTTGGAATATCTCCTCCCCCTTCGCATCCGGCCCGAGGCGGCCTGGAGCACTCGGTCAGGAAGATGTGGCGGGCCGCCACAGGTAGTGATTCTCTGCTTTGAAGGCCAGGTAGGCGATGGGCACGAGCAGAACGACGTCTCGCAAAAGGCTGAACCAGGTCTCGCCGGTGCTGGTTGCCCCTGGGATCTCGAAGCAACCGCAGGCAATGCCGAGGCGGCGCAGCAACGCCTGCGCAAGCGCCACAATGAACATGAGCCACAACCCGACCAGCACCAGATAGAAGTCGCGCGACCACCGCGAGAAAAGCAGACCGGCGGAAACCACCATTTCCATGGATGGGAGCCACAGGGAAAATCCGCGCACGACCGACGCAGGCAGGAGTCGGTACTGCGCGACGGCCATGGCGAACTCGGTGGGATTTTTCAACTTGTACCAGGCAGCGGCCACGCACATGGCGGCCACGCCCACACGGAACCAGCTCTCTACCAAGACGCCCCAGCGGCATTTGAGCGAGAACCGCAGCACGAGCGAGACTGCCAGGATCGCTGCCGCGCCGATGGCAATCGTCGTAGCTTGGTCGCCGAGCTCGCGCCAAGCATATCGCACGCCCGAAAGGAGCCCTTTCAGGTGAGGCTCGGGCTCCGGATCGTCTGGATTTTGCAACAAAGCCGGGCTGCCCGTCCAAGGCACGCGGTTGGGGGTCAAGGCGTTGTTGACCGCGCCAATCAACATGGCGAGGAGGACGGCACCGAGCAACACGCGAGGACTAAAACGACGCACGATGGAGGCGCCGACGCTAGCCCGACCGATGGTGCGTCGCAAGTGAATCCGCGCGACGGGTGGGCAATGCTACCAGCCGACGATACCGCCTCCAGTGCATCCCAGACCGCGCGAAACCCCATCTCGGAAGACGAGGTCGTAGGTGGGCTCGACCCATAGTCCTACGTGCCGTGATGGCCAGAACATGAAATCGAATGCGAGTTCACCTCCCCAATGGGTTCCATTCTTGCCGCCCCCAAAGGTACGCACAACCTCCGGCCCAACGCCGACCATCAGTTCCCAGCGGTGCTGCGAACGAAGACATTTTTTCACTTCTTGTTCGCAATTGCGCCACCCGTGAAATCAAAGAGGAATTGGCT
>OBLT010000727.1_pt1 | contig 21144 bp, 17 predicted proteins | sample 1518721 | NCBI WGS metagenome assembly OBLT01 (sample SAMEA3539307, study PRJEB22396) | soil metagenome | biome: tundra; feature: field; material: soil | place: USA | collected 2010-05 | depth 0.15 m | reverse complement strand
TCCCCATGATGTCGCCGATTTCTCGGCGGACTGGCAACTTTTTCAATCAGTAGTGTTAGGACCTTGTGTTGAGGCTCGTAGCGCAGTAAAGGGTATATATGCAGAGTTCACAGCGTTCTCTCAAGGTTGTATCTCTGTCTTCCACGTTGCCAGGCGCTCTTGTTCTGTCGGCCCTCATGGCCTGCGGCGCGCCCGCCAGATCGGGCGGAACTTCGACGACCGGCGGAAACACGAGCGCTGGGGGCCAGACGGCAGCGAATAGCACCGGTGGAGCTTCCGGTGCTGGCGGGGCGAGCGGCGGCGCGACGCAGGCCGGTGGTGAGACAGGTGCCGGCGGGGCGACCGGAGCCGGGGGGGCGACCGGATCGGGAGGTGCCACCGGGGCCGGCGGATCGATGGGGCGCGGTGGCGCAACTGGGTCCGGCGGAGCAGCCGGGGCCGGAGGATCGACGAGCGCTGGCGGTGCCCAAAGCTCGGGCGGCGCCACCGGCTCAGGCGGGTCCACTGGCGGTGCGGGATCGACCGGGAAGGGGCCTTGCGACATCTACGAGGCAGCGGGTTTTCCCTGCGTGGCAGCTCACAGCACGGTTCGCACTCTATGCGGCGTACACTGGCCCCCTCTACCAAGTCAGAAATGGGAGCAATACCAAGAACATCCCAGTCGGCGCCGACGGCTACGTCAAAATATCTGAGCAAGACTCGTTCTGCTCCGGCGCCCAGTGCACTATCTCGATCATTTACGATCAGTCCCCCAATAAGAATGATCTCCCCAAAACGCCGGATACGCTTTGGCTGAAGAGTGCCAATGCCAATGAAGCATTCGCCACTGACGGAAAGCTCACGATCAAGGGCCATACCGCCTACGGGATCTATGACAACAACAGCTTCTCCCACACGAGGGACGTCGGTTACCGCAACAACAACTGCAAGGGGGTCGCGAAAGACGACGAGCCAGAGTCCATGTACATGGTAGTCGACGGGAAGCGCTACAGCCAGTGGTGCTGCTTCGACTACGGCAACGTGTCCTCGACCGGCCTCGCCGACGGGCCTGGCACGATGGAGGCAATTTACTGGGGAACCTCGACGCAGTTTAGTAAGGGAGGAGTTGGCACGGGGCCCTGGGTACTGGCGGATCTGGAATACGGGATGTTCGGGTGCGAGACCGTGACCACAGCCTGTGCGACCAATACCACCGTCACTGCCGACTTCGTTACGACCATGCTCAAGGGCCCCTCTGGGAATTTATTTGGGCTCAAGGCCGGCAATGCGCAGTCCGGTAAGCTTGAGACCAAGTGGGACGGAAAGCGTCCGGCCGGTGGCTACGCTCCCAAGAAGCTGGGAGGCCAGATCGTCCTCGGAACCGGCGGCGACGGCAGCAACACCGGTGTCGGTACTTTCTGGGAAGGAGCCATGACAAAGGGCAATCCGCCCAGCACCGTCGATGACGACGTCCAGGCCAACATCGTCGCTGCGGGATACGGAAAATAGTGGTCGTTCCCGCATTGTGCGAGAGAACAAGACGACTTCCGTGTCGATGGGACGACCGACATCGTTACCCCAGCGCCCCGATCCCTATGCCAACGAAACTGCCACGGGAACGTCTATGACCACGACCGCCGCGACGTCGCTGCGCTTGTCGCGGGATTAAGGCGCAGTCACGGCCCGCTCGCGCTGGCGAGCTGGCGTTTGAGGAGCTCGACGTTGCCTGCTAGCCCGGGCAAATCCGGCCAGGCGCGGGCGGCTTCGGCATACGACGCCCCGGCTTCGGTAAAGGCACCGCGCAGTTGCTGGACGGCCCCTAGGCTGGCGTGGGCCTCGGCGAAGTCGGGAAACTCGCGCGCGGCCCGGGCATAGGACCGCTCGGCGGCGGCGAGATCGCCGGAGGCGCGCAGGTCGTTGCCTCGGTTGTACCAATGGATGGCCGCTAGCTCGGTCACGGTCACGGGACGAAAGCAAGCCGAGCTCGCCTCGGGCCAGGGGCCGTACTTCTTTCGGTACCAGTCGTCGGGCATGGCCTCCCCGTGCCGGAGCAGCTCGACGTTGTGGTGGCCCGGACCACGCGTGCGCACGAAGAAATGGCCGGGTAAGAGAATGCCGTCGAGAGGAATGCCGACGCGCTCAGCGATGGCCAGGTAGAGCGCGCCGAGACCGAGGCAGCTTCCGCGCCGGTCGCCGATCACCGACGACAGCTGGAAGAAGCGCACATCGGCGCTGTCGACCTGGCGCTCGAAACCGAGCTCGCCGAAAACCACGGCGTTGATGTCGTCGGCCACGTCCGCATGCGAGCGACGATGCCGACTCTCCACGCGTCGGGCGATGTCTTGCAAGCTGGCGAAGGTGCGCGTGGTGGCGTCGGCGTCGGCGCCGAATTCAGCGGCCAGGGCAAAGAGAGCACCGGTGATCGGCCCGGGCGGCCGTTCCGTCGCACTTCGACTGCATCCGAGCACCGCAGTGGCCATCGCCGCGCAGCAGAGCAGCGGCGTCGTGGTCATTTTGCGTCCAGGGGCTGCCAGCCCTCGGCGTGGTCGTAGAGATCGCGCGCGGTCATCATCCAGATCACGAGCTTCTTCGTCTTGAGCTTGTCCACGCCACGACGGAGAAGCTTCTCGCGCACGTTGGGGCCGCCGCCGTAGCTCATGACCAGATCCACCGAATAGCCGATCTCCTTGGCGATATGGGCCGATACGCCTGCGTGCTCGCAGTCCATCAGCTCGTACACGCCGGTGAAGCTGTCGCCCAGGACGACGATGGGGCTGTCGGGATCGTCGTCGTAGAGCGTTCCGTCGGCATTCATGACCTGGTGGCCGATCAGGGTTTCAGGGGCGAACCTCGCGCGCTCGGCTTCGGGCAGGCGCGAGTGCAGGTCGCCGTGGCGGGTGAAGGGTTCGTCTTGGGTGTGGAAGGCGCGGCGATGTGCAGAGACGCTCTCGTACCAGGGGAAACGCTTGATGCGCTTGCCGACCAGCCTTGCCGCCAGCTGGAGACCGCGGGCGGTCCAGTGCGTGTCCTGCGCCTGATAGAGAGCTTCGCCCTTGTCCGCGCTGGCTTGGCGCTCGGCGAGGAATGCGGGCAGCAGGTCGACGGTCTCGATCCCGTGGTCGGCGAGGTCGAGAAGGAATTTTCGCGCGAAGGGATTGACGACCTTGCCGGCGAATGGCGCCAGGCTCGGGTCGCCGGGCGCAGCACCCGTCTTGTCGGGGAAGATCTCCTCCTTGGTGGGAACCGGAACGAAGAGGAAGTCCACCCCGTGCTTGGCGAGCAACTTGCCAAAGGCAACGATGGCGGGGATGGGATTGCGGTCGCCATGTTGTTTGGCGAGATCGCCCCCGAGGACGTAGGCAATCGATTGGCGGAAGAAGAGAAACCCATCGCTGCCCGCCAGGGCCTTGGAGCCAGCCGGCATGGCGTCCAAGCGCTTCTTGAGGACGGCGTGAAGCGGGGCGACCTCGGCGGTCCACGACATCCACGACTTGCGATGCGCGGTCAACTCGGCGAGGACCGCCTTCTTCACCGCGGCGGCATCGGGCGACGGCGCACTCGGGGCGAGCTTGAGGGCTGGCGGGGCGGGCGATTCCTTGGCTGCTGCTTTGTCTCCGTCGGAAGCCGCGCTGTCGACTAGGAACACATTGTACACGGGCTTGCCCTGCGGCTTGCCGCGCATGACGACGGTGGGGGCGGCGAAACTCAGGTTGCCGAGCTCGCCGCGCACGGCGGCCTCGGTGTCGGGGGCGGGCCACGTGGTGGGCGCGGCCAGCAGATCCGTGTTGTACGAGGGGTACCAGTACGAGGCGAGTTGGTGCGCCCAGGCCTTGACCTCTGCCGGGGTCAAGACGCGCCCCTCGTATTCGCCGCGGATGAATTGGACGATGTCTTGGGTAGGGCCGATGACACCGTCGGCAACCCGGCCGTAGATCTCGGGAAAGCCATCGCCGTCCTCGTCGGGCGGCGAGGAGAAACCAGTGAACCAGGGCGCGAATTCGATCTTGAGCCAGACCTCGACCGGCCGGCCCTGACCGGGATCGTGCAGGAAGGCCTCCGTAGCCGTCTGACGCACGAATTGCGGGCCACCGGGAAGGCCCCAATTTTCGGAGCGCACGCGCGCCACGATGTCCTCCAGGCGATCTGCGCCCGGGACCTTCTTCGACACCAGGAGCTCGACCAGCGGCGGCAGCGCCAGCGGGTGCGTGCGCTCCTCGGCGGAGAGCGCGGTTCGTGCCACAGAGCCGGTCAGCGAGCCGACCACCAGCGCGCCGCCGAAGGGATCGGCCACGCTGGGAGACTTGCCCTTTTCGCCGGTCGGTTCGCCCTCGGGCGCGGGATCGACGTTCATGAAGTTGGCGTGGTAGGCGGCGTAGTCGAGGCTGGCGCGGCTGGGGCGGCTCACCCGTCGCACCAGCACCTGCGAGGCCCTACGCCGGTAGGACGGGCTTACTGTGGTGACGTCTGGACGGGTAGCGGTGACCGAGGGCCCCTGCGCGGGCCAGGGAAAGCCCGAGGTCGCGCACCCGGCGCTGGCCGCGCCAGCCACGAGCGCGAGGACCGCTCGACAAGCGGTACTAAACACCATAGCTACCTCGTTGGAATCGCCACAGGACGCGCAGGACGCGCAATCCGTAGGTCAGTGGATTGAGGTGGGAGATCTCGTCGCCGTAGTGGGTCGGGATCGGCGCCTCGCCAACCGCCAGCCCACGGGCACGCGCAGACGCGATGACCTCGAGGTCGAAGTCGAAGCTGTCGCTCAATTGGGCGAAGGGGATCTCGGCCAGGGCCCGCCGACCGTAGACCAGATAGCCGCTGTGGAAGTCGGTCATGGACAGGCCCAAGACCCGCCGCTCCAGCTTGCCGAGCAGCCAGTTGCCAGCCACTTTGTAGAGCGGCATGCCGCCCTTGCGCGTCTGGCCGCCCGCGATGCGCGAGCCTTGTAGAAGATCGAGGCCCCGCCCATCGAGCGCGGCGAGCAAGCCGGGCAGCGCCTCGGGGCTGTACTGGCCATCGGCATGGACGGACGCCACACGGTCGGCACCAAGGGCGCGCGCGGCCTCGAGCCCGGTCTTCATGGCCGCGCCATAGCCGCCATTGCGCGGGCGAACCACCACCTCGATCCCCTGGGTGCTGCTGGCCAGCTCCTGAGCGACGCGGGCCGTGTCGTCCTGGCTGCCGTCGTCGACGATGACGGTCTGAGTACGAGCGAGCGCGGGAGGTCGCGCCGCGACGATGCGCCCGATGAGCGCCGGCAGGTGCCGGGCGGCCTTGTACGCCGGGACGACCACCACCAGTTTCATGGCGCGCCTGGCGTGGCCGCATGGGCGCGCGGCTCGCCCGCAACGCGCGATTCGTAGCGCAGGAGATAGTCCGCCACGATGGGCGGCAGCATCTCGGCGAGGGTCAGGCGTGGCCGCCAGTCGAGGAGCCTTCGCGCCTTGGTCATGGCGGGGATGCGCACGGCAGAATCGTCGTAGCCGGGGCCGTAGAACTGGGCGGCGCTTTGGCTGCGCAGGCGTGGCAGGGCGCAGTCCGGCCTCTGCGCACGGAAGGCGCCCACCAGCGCGCGCGCCAGGGCACGGATGCTGACATTGTTCCGGTCGTTGCCGAGGTTCAAGATCTGGCCCTGGCACCGCTCGGGCCGCTCGACGATGCGCAGGAGGGCATCGACGAATTCGTCGACGTAGAGGAAGGAGCGCCGCTGGCGACCGCCGCCGACCAAAACGAGATCCTCACCGGCAAGCAGGGCATGCATGAACGCGGCGAGGACGCGTGGAATGCCTTCGCCGTCCACGCCAGGGATGAAATCCATGCGTGGCCCGATGACGTTGAACGGCCGCACCACGGTGAAACGCAAGCCGTGATGCTGGCCGTACGCCCAGATCACACGCTCGAGCAGCTGCTTGGCCGCGGCGTAGGTCCAGCGCTCGCGATGGATGGGGCCAAGGAAGAGCGCGGTCCGATCCTCGTCCATGCGCCGCGACGGGCGACCATCGACGGTGAGGGCGCGCCGGCCATAGACCTCGCAGGTGGAGAGGTGAATCAGCCAGCGCTGGCGCTCGGCGCACAGCTTGACCAGGGGCACGAGATCGGTGTAGCTGGCGTCGATCACCTCAAGCGGGCGCGTGTTGTAGAGGGCGGGATTGCACAGGGCGGTGAGCGAGATGACGATGTCGGCGCGCGCGGTGATCTGGTCGAGCAACCCCGGATCGGTGAGGGAAGCCTGGATGCGGTTGACCCTGGGCAATCCGGGCGCGAGCTTGTCGAAGGTAATGTCGACCGCGTCGACCGTCGCGCCGGGAATGCGGGCCAGTCGGGGCACGAGATGGGAGCCGATGAAGCCGCCGGCGCCGAGCACCGCGATGCGCGGCGGGCGCGGGGCGGGCAGGCGCGTGACGTACACGCGCAGGGGCGCGCCGGATCGGGGGGACCGTTGTTTGTCCGCCACAGCCGGCAGGGAGAGCTTCGGCCGCATGGTCACCTCCGGCTAGCGGCGCTTCTTCGTGCCCTTGGCGGTTTGCTTGTCGGGGGCTGGTTTCTCGTCGGCGCCCGCGGTCGCCGGGGCCTTGCTCTTGGCCGCGCCCTCGGCAGCTTGGCCAGCGGCCACAGCGGGCGCGCCGATGAAGATGTCCGGCCAGCGATCGTTGCCCGAGTGGTAGGTCAGCCGGGCCGCAGTGCCGGCGGGGGTGCCGAGCTCCCAAAGGTAGATCTCGTAGTCTGCGATGTCGTGATCGTGGCCGCGCTGGGTGGCGGCCCAGACGAGCCACTTCCCGTCGGATGAAAGCTGGGGAAAATACTCGTGCGAGCGCCGGCCAGGCAGATCGATCAATGTGATGGCATCCAGATCCGCATCGCTCTTGGTGGGTTTGCCACCCGCCATGGGCAGGTGGAGGACGCGGCTGCCGCCATTGCCAGTGGGGTGCACCCAGTAGATCTCGTCGCCCGCGGGGGTCCAGTTGATCTGGCAGCCCTCGCCGGTGCGGGTCCAGGTCTTCTTGCCCAGATCCCAAATGCCGGTTTCGCGCTTCGACCCGCGCAAGGTGATGGCCAGGTACGCGCCGTCCTTCGACAGCTCGGGCTGTTGCAGGAGCGCGCCGTCGAGCGCCGGCACTTTCGCGCTATCGACAAGAAGGGTTTCTGCGCCGCCGGCCAGGGCACGGCGGTAGACGGCGGTCGTGCGCACGTAGACGATCTGGTCGCTGCCGATCCAGCCGCCCCAGCTCGCGTTATCGACGACCTTGGTTTCTTCCTTGCCATCGGGCGTGACGGTGTAGATATCCCACTTGCCGTCGGCATTGGCGTCCCGTTCGTAGACCCAACCCTTCTTGCTGCGGGTGAAGAGGATGCGCGAACCGTCGGGCGAGAAGCGCGGGAACCAGTCGACGGCATCGCCCTCGGTGATGGCGTGGACGTTCGAGCCGTCCGTGTTCATCACGAAGAGGTCGTGGTTGCCGAGGCGCGAGCTGGACCAAACGACCAGGCCGTTCGCCTTGCCGCCGACCGAGGTCATGGCCTGCTTCTCGGCCTCGGTGGGTTGTTCCTCGCTGCCGCTCTGGCCGCTCCCTGCCGTGGCACACCCCACGAGAGCGATGGTCAGCGCCACCCACGCGCGTCCGTGGATGGCTGTTGGCGTACTGGCGGGCCGGCTGATTTGCGTCGACTGAATCATGCTGCTGTCCTGTGAGTTGGAGGCCGTTCGGGAGCCTTTCAACGACCGAGCTCTTCGTCGATCCAGTCCTTCAGACTGGGAAAGTCGATCTCGTCGGTGTACCGACGGCCGTTGATGAAAATGCCGGGAGTTCTGTGGATCTCCAGGCTGCGTGCCTCGGTCCTGTCCCGCTGTACGTGCCCCCGGACCTCTTCCGACCCGACGTCGGCGTACCAGCGCGAGAAGTCGAGGCCAATCTCTTTGGCGAGACCCTCCAGCAAGGCTGGCGTCAGGTGGTCCCAGTTTTCCCAAACCTTGTCGCTGAACTGCCAAAACTTGCCCTGATTTTGGGCCGCAGTTGCACCCAGGGCAGCATTGAGGGAGTTGTTCGAGGTGATAGGGAAGTGCTTGAAATACAGGGTGACGTCGCTCGCGTACTTGGCCAGCAGCGGCTTCATCACCGTCTGTGCCTCTTTGCAATGACTGCACTCGTAGTCGGCGAACTCGACGATGGCCACGCGCCCGGACGAGCTGCCCTTGCTGGGTGCCTGCGACACGTCGATGTACGGCACGTGAGGATCGCGAAAACGATGCGACAGCTTCTCGCCGATTTCGGACTCGGAAGATCCCGCATCGGCCAGACGCGCGACGTAGCGGACAGCATAGAACGAAGCAGGGCAGGAGCTATCGTGCTTGACGGAGTGGAGCAAGCTGTGGCCCTTGCCGCACACCGAGGGTTCGCGGTTGACCACTTGGTCGAAGACCTTGCGTTTGGACGCATCCAGCTTGCCAAGATCGATGCCTGCGGGAAGAGAATCGCCCTCCGCCGAAGCCTTGCTGCCCTTGTCCGTAGCTGCGGCCGGGGGCGCGGCTGGGGTGGAATTGGCCGACGTCGGCTGGATCTGCGAGGCTCGCTTTGAGCACGCGCCCGCGACAACCAGTACGCCGATGACCAGGACGCTTCGCGTGAGAGCGCGCACAGGCAGGAACCATCGCTTCACTTCATTCGCCACGATAGAGAGGGAACCCTAACACTCGGCCTGGCGGAGAACGAAGAGGTTTTGTATGCGGCACGCAACTACCAGGCGGGATTCTCAAATACGAGGTGACTCGCCCACCTTTTCCTATGGCCGCCGCTTCGTGCCAACGGGGCGCATCCTTTCATGCTCGTTCGTAGAGACTTCGTGACAAGATAGCGGGCTTCGCGGCAAATACGCAAATACGCAAGTACGAAGGATGAGCCGGTTTCCCTATGCCCCTCTTGGAAGGAGATGTTCGATGAAGGTCCAATCTGCCGCTCTCGCGATAGCTATGGCATTCGGGCTGATTTCAGGAGCTTGCAGCAGCTCCAGCTCCCTCAGTTCGTCGGGTACAGGCGGAAAGTCCAGCAGCGGAGGAGCAGCAGGCAGCTCCAGCAGCGGGGGAGCAGCAGGCAGCTCCAGCAGCGGGGGAGTGGTAACCACAGGCGGCAGCTCCAGCAGCGGAGGAGCAGTCACAGGCGGTAGCTCCGGCCGTGGGGGAGCCGTGGCCACAGGCGGCAACTCCGGCAGCGGGGGAGCGACGGGTTCCTGCTCCAATGTCGCCCCATGCGGGGGCGACGTGCTCGGAACCTGGACCGTGACGTCGTCGTGTTTGAATGTCGCTGGCGAGCTGGACTTGGCGTCGGTTGGCGCGGGGTGCCCGTCGGCGCCGGTTTCGGGCTCCCTCCAGGTGACCGGAACGTGGACCGCCAACGCCGACGGGACGTATTTGGACAACACGACCACGTCGGGCAGCGAGCAGTTCACGCTGGGGTCCTCGTGCCTGGTGATCTCGTCGACGCCCGTCAAGTGCGATGGGGCGGCTGGACTTCTCACCAGCGTCCTCGGCTACTCCAAGCTTGATTGCCCATCCACTGCGGACGGTGGATGCAGCTGCTCGGCCACCGCCAAACAGACGGGCGGGCTTGGCGTTCTTTCCATGTCTCCGTCGACAGGCGACAACTACACGACCTCGGGCAACGTGCTCACGATTTCGGGCGGCCCGGAAGACGTCAAGTACTCGTACTGCGTCTCGGGAAACAAGCTGACCCTGACCCCGCAACCCGCGAAGCCGACCATGACGGGCACGATCGTGCTGCAGAAGAGCGGCAGCTCAGGTTCGGGGGGCACGACGGGGGGCGGCGGGCAGAACGGTTCGGGCGGCAAGAGCGGTGGAGGTGGTTCAACCGGCCAGGGCGGTGCAGGAGGCGGCACGAGCAGCGCAGGTGGAGCCGGTGGCGGGACCGCCGGTGGATCGACCGGCGGCACAGGGCCTTGCGATATCTATGGAGCTGCCAGCACGCCATGCGTGACTGCGCACAGCGTGGTGCGGGCACTCTACAGCGCCTACAGTGGAAAGCTCTATCAGGTGAGGCGCACGGACAACACCACGCTGGACATCTTGACTCTCGCGCCTGGTGGCATCGCCGACACAGGGCCAGAAGACACGTTCTGCGCCGGTTCGACCTGCGTTCTCACTGTCGTCTACGACCAGTCAGGGAAAGGAAACGACCTGTGGTACCAGGGATCGACTCAGGTCCCAGCCTCAACGTCGAGCAAACCCTCGAATGCGACCAAGGACTCGGTGACCGTCGGCGGGCACAAGGTCTATTCGGTGTACATCAGTCCCGGCAATTGCTACTGGCACGATGGTTCCAAGTCGGGCATGGCGACCGGTACCCAGCCCGAGGGCATGTACATGGTGACGAGCAGCAGGAACGCCAACGGGGGTTGTTGTTTCGACTATGGCAACAGCGAAACCGACCGAAGTGCCGACGGAGCCGGCGCAATGGATTCCCTCAACTTCAGCACGACCACGGCCTGGGGCACCGGGGCCGGATCCGGTCCGTGGGTAATGGCGGATCTCGAGTATGGTCTCTTCTCCCAAGGCAGCAGCAGCAAGAATCAGAACGATCCAACCCAGACGGCCCCGTTTGTCACCGCCATGCTGAAGAACAACGGAACGACTGAATACGCGCTCAAGGGCGGCGATGCGACGGCCGTCAGCTTGAGCACGTACTACAAAGGCGCCCTCCCTGGGGGATGGAGCCCGATGAAGAAGCAAGGTGCGCTCATCCTCGGCTGCGGCGGCGACTGCTGCAAGCCGAGCGGTGGCGCCAATGCGAGCTCGGGCATCTTCTTCGAAGGGGCCATTGTCACTGGCTATCCAACGGATGCGGCGGAAACCGCCGTCCAGGCGAACATCGCTGCTGCCGGGTACGGCAAGTAGTCGACATTCTTCCGTTCAGTTTCCTGCGTTGAGAAGCAACGGCCAGGAATGAACTGGCACGTTTGGTGGGAGTCCTGCCGAAGTGGCACTGCCCGCGCTCCGTGTTCGTTCGGTAGGCGGTGGCTGGCTCTGGCGGTGACGACTACAACCCGTACCCTGCGGCGACGATATTGGCCTGGACAGCGTCTTCCGTCGCATCGGACGGGTAGCCGGTGACGATGGCTCCTTCGTAGAAGATCCCCGAGCTGGAGTTGGCGCCACCACTCGGCTTACAGCAGTCGCCGCTGCAGCCTAGGGTAATCGCGCCCTTCTTCTTCATCGGGCTCCATCCCCCGGGCAGAGCGCCTTTGTAGTACGTGCTCAAGCTACCTGACGTCGCGTCGCTTCCCCTGAGTGCGAATTCCGTCGTCCCGTTGTTCTTCAGAACAGCGGTAACATACGCGCTCGTCTGGGTCGGATCGTTCTGATTCTTGTTTGTGTTGTTTTGAGCGAAGACTCCGTACTCGAGATCGGCCATCACCCACGGACCGGATCCGGCCCCCGAGCCCCAGGCCGACAGCTTGCTAAAGTTGATGGCATCCATTGCGCCAGCTCCATCCGCGCTTCGGTCGGTTTCGCTGTTGCCATAGTCGAAGCAACAAGCCCCATTGGTGTTCCTGCTGCTAGTCACCATATACATGCCCTCGGGCTGGGCCTGGGTTGGCATGCCCGTCGCAGAACCGTCGCGCCAATAGCAATTTCCGGGATTGATATAGAGCGAGTAGACCTTGCGGCCGTTGACGGTCGCCGAGTCGGTGGTCGCATTCGCGGGGCTGCTCGATGGTGAGCCGGGTACTTGAACCGATCCCTGGTACCACAGGTCGTTTCCATTCCCAGACTGGTCGTAGACGACGGTGATGACACACGTTAAACCTGGGCAAAAAGTATCCTCCGGCCCTGTGTCGGCGATGCCGCCAGCCGAAAGAGTCAAAATGTCCTGGGTGGTGTTGTCCGTGCGCCGCACCTGATAGAGCTTTCCGCTGTACGCGCCGTAGAGCGCGCGCACCACGCTATGCGCGGCCACACACGCTGTGTTGGCAGCTGCATAGATATCGCAAGGGCCGGTGACGGGAACTGTCGTCGTGCCGCCCGAGCCGGTGGCACCTCCGGTTGATGGGTTGCCTCCGGCGCTAGTGGTGCCGCCAGTGCCGACCACGCCTCCGGTCGATGGCGTGCCACCGCTGCCGACCACGCCTCCGGTCGACGGGGCGCCTCCGGTGCCGGGCACACCGCCGGTGCCGGTGACGCCGCCGCTGCCGACCACGCCTCCGGTCGAGTGGACCCCGCCGGTGCTGGTGATGCCGCCGCTGCCAATCGTGCCACCGCCCGAAATCGCCCCGCCGCTCCCATTGGTTCCGCCCGCAGCGTCGATCTGCGCGGAACCGCCGGCTCCCCAGATTCCGCCAGAGCCAACCATGCCGCCCGTGCCCGATCCACCGCTGACATCCACCGCGTTACCGGCGCCCACCCCTCCAGTTCCCAAGGCCCCTCCCGCCCCAACAACCGACAGATCGATGCTGCTGTCGGCGGGCAGATCCAGCAGATGGCTGTCCCCGATCAGCCCTGCCACATCAGTCGATCCAGCTTCTGTCGCTCCAGCCTCTGCCCTGTCGGGCTCTACGTTCCCCGTGGCATCGGTGGCGCCGTCGCGGCTGGCGCCTTGGGACACCACGCAGCGGCCCTGAAAGCATTGTCTCCCCACCGGGCAGTTCTCGCTCGTAGTGCACACCAATTGATCGACATTGATCCTTGGTTGGCGAGCGCAGCTCATGGGTAGCGCGACGAACAGGCCAATAGACACGATGGCTGCGAGCGAGCCAGGGATTCGGCCCCTACTGCTTCGGCCACGCATCAGAATGCCACCTGCACGAGAGCGCCAGCAGTTTGGGCGCTTACCATGGGCTCCACCGTGGCGGAAGATGCACGGCTCTGCCTCCAGCCAAGATAGTAAAGAAGCACGCCGCCAGCGACACAGGCGGCGCCAGCGGCGTAGCCGACCGTGCTTGCGGTTGCGTAGCTGGCTCGCGTGCTCTCCTTGCTCTGCTGATAGCTGGTGGGGCTTGCCTCCAGTTCGCCCGCCAAATGGTTGGCTGCCAAGGCGAAGCCCAAGCCGGCGGCGACTCCAGCTACACCGACGCCAAGCGTGACCGCGCCCGCGATGCGAAGACCTCGGCCCGGCGTCTTCTGAGGCAGCGACGCTTGCACGCCGGCAGGTGGTTTTGATGCTCCCATATCCTGGCTGGGCCCCGCCGAATTGGGACCGTGCACGTCCGTTGCGGTGGCCAATGCCGTGGACGCGGCAGATCCCCGTCGAGGTTGGGAGTCGTCGGCTGTCGGCGGCCCCTCTCCTCCCTTGGCCTTCTTCAGGATCTCCTCGCAATCGGCAATGTGTCGCTCGGCACGGCCGTCGCTTGCTATCCCGGCATCCTTGGTCTTGCGCAGGTATTCGCGAAATCGAATGATCGCGCCCTCGCAACGGCCGACCTGTTCTAGGCATCGGCCCTGATTGAAAATGTGATTGGCGTCGTTAGTATCGACATAGAGGTCGGCCAAGAGCGCGACTCCGGCGTCGGCATCGCCGGTCAGGCACGCCTTCTTGGCAGCCCGCTCCTTGGCTATCCTGCTGTCCCCGTTCCCCGCATCCGCCCCCTTGTGCGTCGACGATGAATCGCCTTGTTTCGCAAGCAGCTCCTGACAATCGGAGATGTGCTTCTGGGCATCGGCCTTGTCGGCCCTGCTGATTTGCCTGCCCACCTGTAGGTACTCACGAAAGCGAGAGACCGCGTCTTCATAGCGGTGGTTCTGTTCAAAGCAACGGCCCTGATTGTAGATGTACACCGGGGCGTTCGTGCTAACATAGAGTTCGGACAGGATGGCGACGCCCTTGACGTAGTCGCCGGCCAGGCAGGCCGTCTTTGCTGCACGCTCCTTCGCATCGGCCTCTCTCGCCTGCGCGGACCGCGCTGCCAGCAGCAGACATGCCAGAAGAGCCAGGTTTTTCCAGGGGATCATACGTCGTGCTCGATTCAAGTCGTCAAAGTGGATGCTATTGACGGCTACCTTGGCGTCCTCGGTGAGTCTTGGCAAGGAAATTTTTCGACCGCGCTCGGCAAACCCAATACCCAGAGTACCGTGGAACTCCCCTCCGCGGTTCATTCCAAGCCCTAGGATTCTGGTGCGGGTATGTTTCAAACTTGCGAGCGCTCGGATCTGCCGGTTGAGTGGGGCCTCCCCAAAAAACGTGGTTCATTCGGTCGACAAGGTCTTGGAGTTCATCTTCCTCGTACATCCGTAGCCGATGCGCAAGATGATGGCTGGGCAGGGCACCAGCCAAAGCAACTGGTGCATTCAAGACGAAGAAGGAGAACCCTCACGCGGTACGGGTGCCGCGCGAAGAACTCTTCCTGCTTCGCCGAATTTCGCCGAGAGCGTAAGGCAGCAAGCCGGCCAGAACGATGGCCAGCGATAGCTCGAACGGGCGATTCGCCTCGCGGTAGCCCGCGACCGCGAGCTGCAGGTGTTCCTCGGGACGGGCAAGGGTCACGGTGTCGACGACGCGGGAGCGGAACACGCCCGTCACAAAAATGCCGACACCCAAGGTCAGCGCGAGACAGAGACAGAGCTGCAGGAAGGAATTCCGGCCGGCGAGGATGAGGTGAAGCAGCCCAGAGATCGCCACGAGCGGCGCCAAGCCGAAAAGAAGCAAGTACATGACGATCCCACCGGACTCAAGCCAAGTCGCAAGCTGCAACATCACCGGGATGTCTCCTTGACCGCTTCGAATACAAACGGATAGACCACATCGACGGGGCCGCCCGAAGGTGCAGGAAAGCGCCACCGTCTGACGAGCCCCTTCATACACGAAGAGACTTCAGAGTCGCCCACGCTGTCCTCCTCGATTTCGGCGGCGGACACCGTGCCCGCCGCCGTGATGGTCCAGCGGACTTTCACTTTGCCGAAGAGTTTCGAATTTCGTTTGAGGGCGCGCTCGTAGCAGGCCTTGATGGCGCCGATGCGGGTGCGAACTTCTTTCGAAACCAGCGACGGATCGAGTGGGCCGTCGACAAAGGGGGCGTCGCTCTTCACCACGCCAGTTAAGCGCTTTGCTGGCGGTTCCTCGCGAGTCGCACTGGCTGAAGTGTATTCGGCCTCCTGCTCGGCCGAACGTCGTTTGGCCTCTTCCGCCTGTTGCCGCCACCGTTCGAATTCCCGATCCACTGCATCCGCCTCAGCACACGCCACGAGACCGGCGTTGCGAGCAAGCCCGCGCAGGACATCCCCACCGCCCGGCTCAGTTCCTCGTGGCAGTTTTGCGAGTCGGCTAAAGCGCCACATCGAATGCTCCAGCCAGGCAATCTTGCAGTCGTTGCTAACGATCGAGCTGTCTAGCGACGGGCAGCCAGAGAGCGCCCCTACGTTGCAGACCTTCTCCGCATCGGTGACAAGCGGACGCTTGCTCCACACGAAGGCCCCCGCGACTGCGAGCATGAGAAGAAGAACGAGTCGGATGGACCAAGGCATGCAGGGACGATGGACGGAGCTCATTGGGGCGCCGGCGCAGGCGATACGGCCGGAGCATGGCCGTCGATATAGAAATAGACTGTGGCCTGAACCGTGTTGCCGGCAGGGCTGGTGCGTAATACCGCCGCTCTATAGAGTCTTTCTTTGCAATTCCGTCCGTCGGAAAAGTACAGCCCGTGCTCCCATCCCGGATAGGGCTTGGTACCGCCGCAGTCCCATCCAGCGTCTAGTTGGCGCCCTTGGGGATCGAAATAGTGCTGCAGGTAACAGCTATGAGTGAAGTCATCCTTCGACTGTTTCTTGGCTGTACAATACACCTCGACTTCTCGGATTTCGGTCGCGCCCACCAAAGGCGTCCCCGGCAACTTCACTTCCGGGCCTGCCTCAGGATGCGGCAGACCGTCTGCCTCTAGGGGGCACTCTGGCAGCGCCAGTACCCGATCGCAGATCGGTCCGGCGGCACGAGCCAGTTCCTCGATGGCCGACCATCGAGATGCAACAACCGGTGGCATGTTTTTCTTGCAGCCAGAGATCATGCTGGCCAGCCAGGCCAGCGAAAGGGCGACTGCGAGCTTTTTCATTTAGGCCTCGGTAAGGGTGAGGACATGTCTGCCGTTCATGGTCACGTCGACCCGACGGCGATGCGGGTTGCGATATGGCTCGTAGCCTTTGCTCTTGGCTTCCTCGGCCTCCTTCTTGCCCATTGGATTCTCCACGAGTAGCTTGTCGGGAATCTTGAGGCGGTCGGCCAGGATATCCTTGATGGCCTGCTTGACGTTGGCCGCGCGGAACGTGGCAAGCTGCATGTTGCGGGGATCGTCAGTCTTCGCGTCGTCACCAGAACCCGCGATACCATTCGGCGCCGCTAGAGCGCATGAGCTCTTGCGAAAACGTACCAGATCGCAGTGAGCGGTCAGAACGACTTGAGTGTCATTCCTGAGAAACCACGGCAACTCGGCCGCGCACAATCCACGCAGGGCCTGGCGACCATCCTGGGTCAGAATAGCCGAGCCGAGCTCGAAGTGGGCTCGGGCACTGCCTTGCGCCGCAATCTGCATTTCGCGAAGACCGAGCGGACGAGTGTCATCGACGCTAACCAGGTCATCCGGCCGGCGAATCCATCCGAACGAACAGAAGAAACTCGCTCCGACAGCAGTTCCAACCTTCTTGGCAGCTTGGAATGGCACGATCTGAGGCTCGTGGTTGCCGGCCCCATTGATCATCAGCGCAACGTCGCGCACTCCCGCACGCAGGATCTGTTGGGCGCCACCGGGCAATTGCTCGATGGCCTTGTCCACCTGATCGTCGATCTTGCTCCAGTCGCGCTTGCTCTTGCCCTTGGTCACGACCTTGGCCACATCCGACGGTCGCGGGGCAAACCAGGCGCCGCCATCGAGAATCTTGAAGGTACCAACGAAGTCATCCTGCATCCATTCCTCGCTGGTCACGAAGGTTCCCTTGCCGGAAAGATCGGTCTGGTCGCCCAACCCCAGTGCGAAACCGAATCCGCCAGCGAATATCTTGTACGTCTTGTTCCAGTTCTTGTCCGGCGAATGCTTGCTTGTCATCGTCACCTTCAGCTCCCCCAGCGATCCCCCCAACTTCATTCCCGTGGGCAGCTTGTCGAGCAGTTTCTGCGCGGCCTTCGTGACGCCCTTTGCAACCTTCGCCACGATGGGATCATCGTCCTTCTCGGGCGGGTGCATGCTCAGCTCAAGCTCGTAGGTGTAGTCACCCTCCATGATCTTTTCGTCTTCGCCCTCACGCGGCTGCGCACCGACGCCGTTCCTAATGCCAAGATCGCTCGCCAAGTTCGGCAAGTCGTACCGAAACACGTGATCAGGGTTGGTTCGCACGCTTGCCGCAAGATTCTCGATCCACTGCAACTGCGAGCGCGTGTTGCCGTTGATGACAGATCTGTTGAGGCCGAGAACGGTACGCGCCAAAGCTCGAATCAACGGTAGGTCTTCTCGATGCCAGTGGCCCGGCGACTCGGTCGTTACGGCGCCGTGGATCAGGTCCTCGAACCGCTCGGCAGTCGTCCGGGGCCGGCTGCCTTGCTCCAAGGTCGAGCTGTACCAGTGGTTCGTGTCGTAGCACCACACGAGGAGCTTGCCGACAAAATCCGGATCCAGCAGCCGCTGCAATTTCCTCACTTGCCAACTATGCAAGGGCATGGTTTCGGCGCGGGTCATGACGACCTTGGTTTCGGCATCAATCGGACCCTTGCCTTTGAGCACATCGTCAACTGCCGGCCCGAAGAAGGAAGCGCGCTTGCCGTCCGGCATGAGAACGAAGCGCTGGCCTTCAGGAACGCTGAGGATCCGAAAGTCCACAATCAGATCAGCCCCGTCGATATGGATAGTACCGCCATTTGTATCAACGACGGGCGCGAGCGTGATCTGGAAGCTCTTGCCGGACGCCCCAGCTTCACCACAGATGGGGTAAGCTTTCCGTGGCGCCTTGGTGCGTGCGTCCAGGACTTCGACGAGCCGCCCCTCGATCCAAGTCGAGGACTGATTGACGATGAGAATCCAAGAGAGCTTTGGGGGATTGTGCGGATCCTCGACGACGGATTCCCAGCGCCCTGTGATGTTGGGCTTCTGCGGCTCGGGATGCGGCGAATCCGGGCGACAGCCAGTGACAGGGCGAATCCTGATCGGCCCCTTCTCGCCAGGCGCAATCTTGTGAAAGGGAGCGTCGCTGTCCATGTATCCCCTCCTCAAGCCTTCTGTTCTTTTTCGAGCTGCTTGAGCGTCGCCGGACCAAGCAGCTCCTCTTCGTCTATCTTGTGCTGGGCACGGAAACGCTTCAGGGCCGCCTGCGTGCGTGGTCCGAGCTCGCCTTCCTCATCGCCGCAGTGGAAGCCCAGGTTTTCGAGCCGCGCCTGGACGCCGGACAGGTCTTCGACTGGGTCCAAATGCCCCATACCAAGGTCCAGAATCAGGCAGTCGGTCTTGCCTTTGGAGTCCTTGGGCCAAAGGCTTAGGCGCAGCTCTGTTGCTGTCAGGGGAAGCTTTTCGTCCAGCAATCCGTCGCCGCCGGTTGTGCCCTTGCGACGGTGGATTTTGCGGCCGTCACGGAAAGTCAGCTCGTAGCGGGCATTGGCCGCTGGCTCATCGACGTCCAATTCGATTGTCAGATGAAGTCGCTGAGTGGGGCGTTTTGCCGTGATCTTCGTTTCCTGATCCGCCGCCAGCTTGAACACCGCCGCCTTGTGGGGCGGGATTGAGACCTTGTCTTTGGGTCGAAGAACGTCAGGGTTCGGCCGCGCCTTTACCAGCGCGCGATTGTCGGGGTGGTGCCATACGGTGCCAACGTCGGAGAAACCGTACTTCCACGCGATCTGCGCCGCCGTCTCCCCCTGGCGCACGACGTGGACGCGAGCTTCGCCGTGTTCGTCGCCAGCCTTGGCACCCTCGAAGGAAGCGACGTCGAAGTCGACGAAGGTCAGTTCCACCTGGCCCTTCGGCAACCCGCGCAGCTCGACCGTGCCGCCAGGCGGGGTCCTGCCCTCTGCGATGCGGCCGTCGGGGAGCTTGGCCGCATACTTGACCCACGCCACCGGAAGACCTTCCTTGTCCTTGACCACGAACCTCACCCAGGACTTCTTGTCCTTTTTGCCCTTCGACATGTCCTTGGTGGCCGTCTGGGGCGCCATCGCCGGCACGCTCATGGCGCCCATAAGGGGCGCGGGTGGCGTGTTGGGCGGCATCCTCGCCCCTGGCATGTGATTGGCGGTCCACAAGTCGAAAACGCGAAGCGCGGACGAGCTCTCGATAAACACGTCGAATGAACCGAGCAGCGGGTAGGCCGCGCCCTCTACCGCGTGCGAGATCACGCCGCCGCCAGTCGGGCGGGAAACGGCGTTCCCGGTCGACTGCTTGATGTAAGAGTTCATGTTGCCTACCGGGTTGCCCTCGATGAACACGGTGGACGCACCACACGTGAGGTCGGCCGCCTTGAAGGTGTTGGGGAGGGGCGTCGGGATGGGCCCGGCCGGGGGCGAGGGCGGGCACAGGCAGACGTCAGGCATCGCAATGCCTTGGGCCGAGCTGCCTGCGTGGACCGCCGCCATTCCGTTGATGAAGACCTTGTCGCCCATCGTTGCCTTCCGAGAACGCTACTCGGGCAGCTCCACAGCGTCAACCCCTCTGACCCGGTCTGTTGTCGTCCCCGATCTTTCCGATCCCGTCGCTGGAGACAGAGCCGGCGTGGGCTCAGTTGCCGCCCTGGGCGTCGCCCATCTGCCGCTTGATCCTCGCCAGCGCCTTGGAAACGAGGTCGTCTGGCCCTTCGCGTCCGAGCGCCCCAATACTGTCGTACGACGGCTGCTGCTCTCGTTGGCGGTGACTTCCACCTGGACGCCATACTTCCATGATGCCTATCCAACCCGCGGCGGAGCAAGGCCGCTCCATCTGCTTCGCGGCCCACCCGAACCAGAACCTCGCCTTCGATCATGTCGGCCCGGGCGAGCTCGGATTGGTCGCCGATGCCCGCGAAGAGGGCGCGCGCCTCGGCGAACGGGGCGCGTGCGGCATCTAAATCGCCGCCCCGGCCGAGCGCCTCACCTAGCCCGCAAAGCGCCACCCCCAGGGAAGCCACCGAGCCATATCGGCGAATTGTTTCGATATGTTGGCGGTAAAGGTCGGCCGCGGCCGCGCAATTCCCCTGCGCGACAAGCACGTACGCCATTTGCGCGGACACGACAGCGACTTTCGCGGGGTTCCCTAACTCGAGATAGATTTCCTGGGCAATCGCCAAGCTGTTCGACGCGTCGTCGTACTTGCGCAGGCGGCTGCAAGCCGTGGCGAGCGTGCCGTGACATTGCGCTTGGCCCAGCCGATCGCCTGTTTGGTGGAAAAGCGCCATTGCCTCATTCAGGGCATTCTCGGCTCCTTCCGCGCCCCGCCAATCGGCGCAGAACGCTCCGATATTGAGAAGCACGCATGCCTTGACCTGCGGATCACCGATGGCATTGGCCAACTCAAGGGCTTCTCCGAGGCACTTCTGGGCGGATTGAATCCGGCCAAGGGTCGCTTGGACTCGGGCAAGCACCTGCAGCACCGACGCCTCGCCGTATCGATCTTCAATCGCGACAAAAGCGCGCCTGGCCTTGAACAGTATCTCGGCTGCCCGGTCGGATTCGCGGCGCCAGGCCGCGATTTCGCCACGGGCCCGGAGGGATACAGCCACGCCAGCCTGGTCACCGGCTTTCTCGGCGATCTCGCCGCTGCGCTCGAACAGAATTTCCGCATCGTCGGCGCGGCACTCGTTTGCCGCAATCTGCCCCAGCAGGAAGATGCAGTGGGCATGGCCACCGTGGTCGTCAAGGTTCTCGCAAAGACTGGCCGCTTCCATCAGGGCCGACGCCGCAACACTGTGGTTGCCCATGAACACAGCAGCCTCGCCCAAGGACCGTAGCACCCACGCGAGATAGTCAACGCGCAGGCAGTTACGGGCTAGAGGCACAAGTTGACCGAAGAGATCGTAGGCTTCGATGAAGCGCGACTCCTGGTGCGCCGCAAGCGCCCGCTCGTGCAGATCCTGGAGGGTGGCGCGACTAACGACATTTCGCCGCTTGCGCGGCCGGTCGCCCTTCACCGGATGGACCGGTCTAGACTCGAGAACCGAAGCCATGCGCTCCCCCTAACACTACTGATTGAAATGCGAGATTCTCCGGCGGTGTTCATGGGCATGTGCAC
>OBLT010000723.1_pt1 | contig 21216 bp, 15 predicted proteins | sample 1518721 | NCBI WGS metagenome assembly OBLT01 (sample SAMEA3539307, study PRJEB22396) | soil metagenome | biome: tundra; feature: field; material: soil | place: USA | collected 2010-05 | depth 0.15 m | reverse complement strand
AGGTGACTGGAGTTCAGACGTGTGCTCTTCCGATCTGGTGCCGCCCACGGCGGCGGCCCGCTCGCGCATGCCGGCCAGCCCGTGCCCTGCGCTGGTGGCGCCGGCGGGCGGGCCCTGACCGGTGTCGGTCACCTCGATCTGCAGTTCGTCCTCGCGGTAGCTGAGCGAGACTGCGGCGGTCGCCGGGCCGGCGTGGCGGATGGCGTTGGTCAGCGACTCCTGAACGATGCGGTACGCGGCCAGGTCCACGGCGGCCGGCAGCCGGACCGGGTCCCCGGTCACGGTGAAGGCAGTCTCGAGCCCGGCCCGGCGGGCACCGGTGATGAGCGCTTCGAGCTGGGCGGTGCCCGGAGCCGGCTGGGTGGGGTCGGCGTCGTCGGCCTGACGCAGCACGTTCAAGATGGCGCGCAGCTCCCTCAGCCCCTCCTTGCTCGCGGCCTTGATCGCCTGCAGGGATTCGGCGGCGGCCTCCGGACGGGTGGACAGGACGTGGGCGGCCACCCCGGCCTGCACGTTGATGGTGGCCATGGTGTGCGCGACGACATCGTGCAGTTCCCGGGCGATGCGCAGCCGTTCCTCATCCACCCGCCTGCGGGCGTCCTGCTCGGCGCGGTCGAGGAGGGACGCGGCGTAGGCGCGCCGGTTCGCCACCGCGATCCCAGCGAACAGCGCCGCGGCGACCATGCCGGGCAGGAGGTCGAATCCGCCCCCGCTGATGTGCCCGAACGGGTTCCGCACGGCGGTGGCCGTCATGAGCACCGCGAGCGTGACCACGGCGGCGGCCACCGCCTGCCGGGTGCTCACCCGGACGGCCACCGCGTACAGGGCCAGCACCGGGGCGATCAAGGAGGCGCCGTTGACGTAACCGAGCAGGGAGTAGACGGTGACGGCGCCGACCGAGACGGCCAGCACGGGGACCGGCCAGCGGCAGCGCCAGGCCAGGGCCAGGCAGGCGGCCGCTACGAGCAGCAGCGCGGCGCCCGGATGCGGCACCGGGTGGCCGCGGAACTGGGCGTGGTCGGAGGGATTTTTCGGATTGCCTTCGCCGAGGCTGCCGAGCACAAGCAGCGCGGTCACCACCAGGGCGAGCACCGCGTCCCTGACGGGTGAGCCGTGCCATCGCCGCCAGAGCACCGCGACACCTTCCATGGGACTAAGCGTAGGCATGCCGGGCCCCGGCGTCGCCCTCCCCCGGTTGACCATCTGGCTACTCCCCCGGGAGTACGCGGGCCGCAGTTAATCCCGGGGTGGTACAGCCAAGTGCCAACCAGCGCCGGACGACGGGGCGGGGGCCCAGGCGGCACCGTAGGAGCTGCAGCTGGCGGAACGGCCGCCGACTGGGAGACTGGAGGCTACGATGCCCGCGCTCACCCGCTTCGTACTCCGCCATAAGGCGCTGGTGGCCCTGTTCTGGGTCGTCGTAGCCGCCGTCGGCGTGATGACCATCAGCGGCACGACCCACCGGATGACGAACAACTTCGCCATGCCCGGGCAGGCGTTCAAGGTCGACAACCAGATCGCCAGCCAGTACGGCAACGGCGGCTCGCAGGCCCCCTACCTACCGGTGATCACCGTCCCGGCTGGGCAGAAGGTCACCGACCAGGGCACCGCCGCCGCCACCGGGCGGGCCTTCGCCGCCCTGGCCCGGGCGGTCCCCGACGTGCGGATCGCGGACTACGCGACCACGCACAACCCGGAGTTCGTCACCAGCGACGGCCGGTCCACCTTCGCGCTGGTCTACACGGCCCCGGTGAACGGCCTGGGCGGCGGCGACCTCGGCCTGGTCATCGGGCATGCCGTCACGGCGGCCGCTCCGGCCGGGTGGCACGTCGGGGTCACCGGCATGCAACTGCTGGCCAGCGGGCAGCCGTCCTCGTCCAAGGGCACCGGGATCATGGCCGAGGCGATGATCGGAGCCATCGGCGCGCTGGTCATCCTGGCGCTGGTGTTCGCCAGCTTCCTGGCGCTGCTGCCGCTGCTCATCGGCGGGATCTCGGTGCTGGCCACGTTCCTGGTCGTCGGCGGGCTCACCGAGGTGACCGGGGTCAGCCAGATCGTCGAGTTCCTGATCGCGCTGATCGGGCTGGGCGTGGCCATCGACTACTCGCTGCTCGTGGTCAGCCGGTGGCGCGAAGAGCGCGCCGCAGGCCGGGACAACACGGCCGCCGTGGTCGAAGCGATGAACCATGCGGGCCGGGCCGTGGTGTTCTCCGGCCTCACCGTGGCCATCGGGCTGCTGTCGATGATCGTCCTGCCGGTGCCCATGCTGCGCAGCGTCGGCTACGGCGGCGTCCTCGTCCCGCTGATGTCGGTGGCCGTGGCCATCACCTTGCTGCCGGTGATCCTGGCGACCGTGGGCCCGCGCCTGGACTGGCCCCGGCTGCGGACCGAACGCCGGGCCAGCCGGGTGTTCTCGGCCTGGGCCCGCGGCGTTTACCGGCACCGCTGGCTGGCCGCGCTGGCCGGCCTGGGCATCCTGACCGCGCTGATGCTGCCCGCGCTGTCCCTGCACCTGGGCGAACCCGGCAGCTCCGCGCAGGCCACCAGCGGACCGGCGCACGCCGCGCTCGTCACCCTGACCGACGGCGGCGTCCCCTCGGGTGTGCTCACCCCGGCCGAGGTGCTGACCTCCTCGGGTGGTGGGGCTCCGGCCGCGGTCGCCGCGGAAGCGGCCCGGGTGCCTGGCGTGTACGCCGCGGTCGCGCCGGCCACGCCGGACTACCAGCGGAACGGGACCTCGATCGTCACCGTGATCCCCGCCGCGGAGAGCAGCCTGCCATCCGGTCAGGCGACGATCGCCACGCTGGAGCACACCCTGCTGAGCCGCCCGCACGTGATCGGCATCGGCGGCGACGGCGCATCGCTGATCGACTTTGACCACGCCGTCTACGGCGACTTCCCGCTCATGCTCGCCATCATCAGCGTCGCCACCTTCCTGCTGCTGACCCGGGCCTTCCGCTCGGTGCTGCTGGCGGCCAAGGCCGTGGTGTTCAACCTGATCTCGCTGGCCGCCGCGTACGGCGTGCTCACCTGGGTCTGGCAGGACGGGCACGGCTCGCACGCACTGTGGGGCATCCCGGCCACCGGGGCGATCACGATGTGGGTGCCGCTGATGGTCTTCGCCTTCCTGTTCGGCCTGTCGATGGACTACGAGGTGTTCATCCTCACCCGCATCCGGGAGGCCTACGACGCCAGCGGTGACGCCCGCCACGCGGTCACCGAGGGCCTGGGCCGCACCGGGCGGCTGGTCACCAGCGCCGCCGCGATCTTGATGCTGAGCTTCCTGTCCATGTCCACCGGGCCGCAGACCGACCTGAAGATCCTGGCCACCGGGCTCGGCGCGGGCATCCTCATCGACGCCCTGGTCGTCCGCTGCCTGCTCGTCCCGGCGCTGGTCGCCCTGTTCGGCCGGGCCAACTGGTGGCTGCCGACGCCGATGGCCCGGCTGCTCCGGATCCCGGCACCGGCCGGCCCGGCGGCTGAGATCGCCGGACCGCAGGGTCCGCGCACCGTGGCCGACCTCGCGGGGACCGGGGCACGGTAACCGCTCGACTACGGCCGGGCCAGGCGGTGATCCGCCTGGCCCGGAGGGCCTTCGGCGGGACTTTAGCCACGGCCCGCGGCGGAATCCGGGGGAGGATGGCCGCCTCTGATCAGAATGGAGGCTAAACCATGGACGAAGCATTGTCCTCCGAACGGGCAGCCGAAGCCTCGATGTTCCGCGGCAAATACCTCAGCGTCATCAGCTACAAGCGCGACGGCACCAGCGTGGCCACGCCCGTGTGGTTCGTCGAGGAGGACGGCAGGCTCCTGGTGGGGACCGACGCCGCCTCAGGCAAGGTCAAGCGCATCCGCCGTCATCCGCAGGTGCGGGTGGCGGTGTGCACGGGAACGGGCTGGCCATCACGCCAGTCCTGTGATGCCAAGGGCCTGGCGTTAGTCTTCTCCGGAGAATCGCTCCCAGGCGGCCTGCTTCGATACGCCGACCGCCGCTCCGATCCGGGTCCAGCTGACGCCCCGGTCGCGCAAGCTGCCGACATGGTCGTGCAGCGCGGCGTCGGCCTGGGAGGCCACGGCCTGAATCCGCGCCAGGCTGGCGAGCAACTCGTCGTCGGACTGCTCGGCCGGCGAGCCGAGCTCAGGCACCGACTGGCTCCGCACGTGCGCCAGTTCCTCCGCGAGGATCCGATCGCAGAGATCGACGCATTCGTCGCAGATGTAGACACCAGGACCGGCGATGAGCTTGGCCACCGCGTGCTTGTCCTTCCCGCAGAACGAGCAGCGCAGGGTCTCGGCCCAGTCGGCGTCACGCGCGGACTTCCGGGAAATAGGCATAACGTCAAGGTAGCCTTGACGAAGCCCTTGCGTCAAGGCAGCCTTGACGAGATGAGGCCAGCAGCAACCAGGTAACGATCCCGCCGGCAGGCGGAGCCCGACCACGGCTCCGCCGCCCGGCTTGTTGCGGGCGGCTGCTACCCCCCCGTGCGCCACGGCGATGGCCTGGACGATGGCTAGTCCCAGGCCCGCGCCTCCGTGGTCGCGTGCGCGGCCGGAATCGGGGCGCCGGAACCGCTCGAACGCATGGGGCAGGAAGCCGGCCGGGAAACCAGGTCCGTCGTCACCGACCTCGACCTCGAGATCAGAGCCGCTGGCCCTGGCCGCGAGCACGATCACCGATCCGGAGGGAGCGTAGCGGAGCGCATTGTCAAGCAGGTTGTCGACGGCCTCACGGATCCGGTCCGGGTCGATACGCGCCCGCAAGCCGGCCGGGGCATCGACGCGGCAGCTAATGCCAGCCTCGGCCAGCCGGGGCCCGGCGAGTTCCGCGCTGCGCGCGAGCAGCGGCCGCACCTCGGCCTGCTCCAGCCGGAGGCTGAGCTGGTCCTCGTCGCTGCGCGCGAGCAGCAGGAGGTCAGTGGTGATCCGGGCCAGCCGGTCGGCTTCCGCGGCCGCGTTGTGCACCGCGGCCGCCAGTTCCTCACGGCTGCGTCCCGGCCGGCTCGCGAGCTCGAGCTCACCGCGGAGCACCGCGAGCGGTGTGCGCAGCTCGTGGCTGGCATCAGCGACGAATGCTCGCTGTCGCGACAGCGCCCGCCGGAGCCGGCCGAGCAGGTCGTTCATCGTCGCGGCCAGCGCGGCGATCTCGTCCCTGGTCGCCGGGACTTCGAGGCCGGCCTCGCCGTCGCGTTCGGACAGCGCGGCCACCTGCCTCCTGAGCCGCTCGACCGGAGACAGGGCCGCGCGGGCCAGCCCGTAGGCGCCGACGCAGGCGATGACGATAAAGCAGCCGCCGCCCGCCGCCAGCTCCCGTGCGGCCTGGCTCATGGTGGAGTCGAAAGCCTCCAGGGAGACACCGGCGACCGCGGTCCAGCCAGGATGACTGGCCAAGGGCGCGGCCGTGATCCGGGTGTTCTCGTCGTCCACCAGCTGGCTCACCGAAATCCGGCCGTGCCGCGCCTGGCGCAGCTCCCCCGCGGTTACCAGCGGGACGGTTCCGGCGTCCGCACTCGCGCCGCGCACGTGGCCTGTGGCGTCGATGACCTGGATCAGGTACTCACCCGGAGCCGAGCTGGCCGCGGCGGCGGGCGCGCCGGACTGACCGCCCGCGTTCAGGTACGTCCCGGCCCGGCTGAGCTGGAGGGCGAGCTGGGAGTCGATGACGCCCAGCTGCGCGGACGAAAGGCCGCTGATGAACAGCCAGCTGCCCAGGGCGAACGCGGCCGCGGCCGCCGCCGCGAACGCGATCGCCAGGCGCCACCGGATCGGCATGCAGTTATCCGGCCTGGGCGTGACGAAGCCGGTAACCCATGCCCCTGACCGTCTCCAGGTCGTGCCGCCCGAACGGCGCATCGATCTTCCGCCGCAGGTAGTTCACGTACTGGTCGACGACGTTGGATCCGCCGTCGTAGGCGAAGTCCCACGCGGCATCGATGATCTGCGAGCGGGAAAGCACGGTGCCCGGATGCCGCAGGAACAACTCGAGCAGGGAGAACTCCTTCGGGGACAGCTGAAGCTCGGTCTCCGCTCGCCAGGCCCGCTTGGTGGCCGGGTCGAGCTTGAGGTCACCTTCGGCGAGGACGACCGGCCTGGCACGGTCATCGCGGCGGCCCAGCGCCCGCAGCCGGGCGGCCAGCTCGAGCAGGCTGAACGGCTTGACCAGGTAGTCGTCCGCGCCGGCGTCCAGCCCGCGGACCCGGTCCCCCACGCTGTCGCGGGCGGTCAGCATCAGCACCGGAACCCAGATGCCCGCCTCCCGCAGCCGCCGGCACAGCTGAATACCGTCGAAGCCGGGCAGCATGACGTCCAGGACGATCGCCGCGTAGGCGTTCTCGGTCGCCATCCACTGCCCCTCAGGACCGTCGGCGGCGACATCTACCGCATGGCCTTCTTCTTCTAGCGCCCGCTTGAGCAGCACAGCCATCCGGATCTCATCCTCGACCACGAGCACTCGCATGGCAGCAGGCTACGGACCGCCAGATGAGAAAGCGATGAGAACCGCCGTGAACCTGATTACAGGCCGTTATGGCGACCAGCCTGGCGCCAGATGTGAAGCCTCACATCGTTCTCTCACGGACGGTTCACCAGCGGGCACCCATCCTTGGGAACGTACCGCTGATGTCGTTCAGGCAGGGAGCAGTCATATGGATCAGCAACGCGAAGACAGGCAGGCGGCTCGGAGGCTACCGGGAGCGGAAGGGCCGTTCCCCGGCACCGGACCGGGCCGTGCCGGGGCAGGCCGGGCCGGGCCGGGCCGGGCCAGCGGCCTAGTGCAGGTGCGCCGCTGGTCGAACTGGACGGCCGCGGCGCTGATCGCGGCGACCGCCCTGACCACCGGGTATCTCGCCCGGGCTAGCGCGCCGACCGTCGCTCCGGCGGCGGCTACGGCGGTCGCCGGAGCGGCGGCGGGCACCCATCAGCCGTGTATCTCTGTCCCGGTCGCCACCTCGGGTGGTTCGGGGGTCACCAGCCAGACCGTGGTCCGGTCCTGCGGGACCGCAGGCACGAACGCTCCGGTCGTGGCTAGCACCGGCCAGGTGGCCGGCCGGCAGGATTCCTGATGCGCGCCTCGGTCGTGACGGGCTGGACCCCGGTCAGCGTCGGCACCGCTGACGTCGCCGTCGCCGAGCGAGCGGCGCTTGGCACCAGCGTGCGCGTCGCGGCCTGGCCTGCGGAGGACCTGGGCTCGGCGCTGACCGCCGTCGACATCGAGCTGGCCCGGCTGGAGGAGCAGGCGAGCCGGTTCCGCGACGATTCCGAGCTCGCCCGGATCAACCGCGGCCGGAGCAGCGTTCATCAGCTGAGCCGCGGTCTGGCGGAGGCAATCGGTGTCGCGCTGGCCGCCGCGCGGTGGACCGGCGGCCTGGTCGACCCGACGGTAGGCGGCGCGCTCATCGCCCTGGGCTATGACCGTGACTTCGCGGCCATCGGCCCCGGACCGCAGGGGCCGGCCGGCGAGACGGGGCCGGCGCCCGGCTGGCGGTCGGTGACGCTGGACGGAACCACGCTGGGATTGCCCGCCTGGGTCCGGCTGGACCTCGGTGCGACGGCCAAGGGACTCGGATCCGACCGCGCGGCCACGGCGGCGTTCCGCGCCCGCGGACGCGGACGCGGCGGGATTCTGGTCAGCCTGGGCGGAGACATCGCCGTGGCCGGCCAGCCGCCCTTCGGCGGCTGGCCGGTGGCCGTGGCCGACTCCTCCGATCCAGGCGGCGGACCTCCGGGCCAGGTCGTCAGGCTTATGGCCGGCGCGCTGGCCACGTCATCGGTCACCTGCCGCCGGTGGCAGCGGGACGGGCGGCGGCTGCACCACATCATCGACCCCCGTACCGGGTGGCCGGCAGCGGGTCCGTGGCGGACAGTGAGCGTCGCCGCGGCCAGCTGCGCCGAGGCCAATGCCGCCGCCACCGCCGCGATCGTGGCGGGCCGCGACGCGGAAGCGTGGCTGGCTCAGGCCGGGCTGCCGGCCCGGCTAGTGGCTCACGACGGCACCGTGCGGCTCCTCGGCGGCTGGCCGGACTCCGGCCACGGCCGGATCCCCGCACCACCGCCCAGCCTGCTGCCTGGCCTGCTAGATAGGCGGCGGCCCGGCGCGTGGTCCGAGGACGGGGAGCGTCATCATGTCTAGCGCCACCGCGGTCGCGGGATCGCAGGGCCTGTGGTTCGTCTCGCGGGGCAGCGGGCTCGTGCTGCTGATCCTGCTCACCGTCGTCATCGTTCTCGGGACCGCGACCCGGGCGGGCCGGGCGCCGCGGCACTGGCCCCGGTTCGCGACCGCCGAGCTGCACCGGACGCTCTCCCTGTTCACGGTGGCGCTGCTCGGCCTGCATGTGGTCACGGCCATCCTCGACCCGTACGTGACGATCGGATGGGCGGCGACGGCTATCCCGTTCCTGTCCCCGTACCACCGGCTGGCGATCGGCCTGGGCACCCTGGCCGCCGACATCGGAGCCGCGGTCCTGCTGACCAGCGCGCTGCGGTCCCGGCTGGGTTTCCGCTGGTGGCGAGCGGTGCACTGGCTGGCCTATCTCGCCTGGCCGACCGCGTTCATCCATGCTCTGACAGCGGGCAACGACATGCGGGCCGGCTGGATCGCGGTGGCCGGATGGGGCGCCGCCGCTGTGGTGGCGGGCGCCACGCTGGCCCGGCTGGTGACGGCGCGGCGGCACGCCCCGGCCGCGGGGCCGGTCGCGAACCACTCCGCAAGCGGTGACCTGGGCCAGCTCGGCCCGGCCAGGTCAGGAGTACGCCGATGATCTCTACCGTCGCAGTGCGGCCAGCAGCCGGCACGTTGTCACGACTGCTTCCGGCCGGCCATAGCGGCCGTCCTGGCACCCTGGCCGAGCACCTGGCGCGGCACGGGAACCGCCCGTCCTGCGCCGGTGCCGAGCAGCGCGGGGAACTCATCCGCCAGGTCGAACGCGCGGGCCTGGCCGGCCGGGGCGGAGCCGGCTTCCCCACCGCGGCCAAGCTGCGCGCTCTTGCGGCCGGGCCCACCCCCATAGTCATCGGCAACGGCGTGGAAGGCGAGCTGGCCAGCGACAAGGACAAGGTCCTGCTCGCGGCGGCACCGCACCTAGTGCTCGACGGCGCGGTGTGCGCCGCCGAGCTGACCGGCGCCGACCAGGTGGTGATCGTGGTGCACCACTCGGTCCGAGGTATCGTCGACCGCGCCGTCAGCGAGCGGCGCAGCGCCCAGGTCGATTCCGTCCCGGTGCGGGTGCTGACGGCCGCCGACCATTTCGTCGCCGGTGAGGCGAGCGCGGTCGTGCACTGGGTTGAGCGCGGCATAGCCACGCCGACCGGGCGGCCGGCCCGGCTGGGCAGCGGCGGGCGCGGCGGGCGCCCGGCCCTGGTGCAGAACGTCGAGACCCTGGCTCACCTCGCCCTGATCGTGCGGTACGGCGCGGCCTGGTTCCGCTCGGCCGGGCCGCCCGCAGAACCTGGCTCAATGCTCATCACCATGCTGGGGGCAGTGCGCTGGCCTGGGGTCTACGAGATCGAGATCGGCACGCCCGTAGCCACGCTGATCGAGCTGGCCGGAGGAACCGCCGGGCCGCCTGGCGCGCTGCTGATCGGTGGCTATTTCGGCACCTGGGCCGAACCTGCCGCCGTGCTGCCGCTGCCATTCTCCTCTGCCGGGCTCGCAGCGGCCGACGCCAGCCCGGGAGCCGGGGTGGTGGCCGTGCTGCCGCGTACCGCCTGCGGCCTGGCGGAAACGGCACGGATCACCCGCTACCTCGCCCGCTCATCGGCCGGCCAGTGCGGGCCCTGCGTCTTCGGGCTGGACGCCATCGCCGGGCAGCTCGAGCGGCTGGCCGCGGGCGGAACCTGCGACCTCGCCCTGGTACGGCGCTGGCTCGGGCAGGTCACCGGACGGGGCGCGTGCCGGCATCCGGACGGCACGGCGCTCATGGTGGCCAGTGCGCTGCAAGTCTTCCGCGGCGAAACTGACCTGCACGCCCGCGGGTGGTGCAGCGCCGAGGAGGCCGCAGCCGTACTCCCTGTCCCGGGTGGGACCGGGACATGAGCGGTGGCATGCGGCTGAAGGTCGATCCGATCGCCTGTGACGGACGCGGCTTGTGCGCCGAGCTGCTGCCCGAGCTGATCACGCTCGACGACTGGGGTTACCCGATGCTCGCCCGCCGCGACGTGCCGACCGCGCTTCGCGCCGAAGCCGCAGCCGCCGTCCAGCTGTGCCCCCGGCTCGCGCTGCGGCTGGAGGACAGCGGCCAGCGCGGGGACGGATCCAGCCTCAGCTAGGTGACGGCTGGTAGAGCCGCGCCAGGTCGACCAGGAGCACGTCGCTGCTGCTGGCGGCCGCCTGCAGCGCGGGCTCGAAGCCCGCCCCGGAGTAGCACGCCAACGTGGTATGGGTCGTGTCGTAGCCCTTGATGGTGAGCAGGGCGCGGGCCCGGCGGAGGCGCTCGACATGACGCATGCCCATGACCTTGCCCCACTTCGTCTCGCCGAGGGAGATGACCTGCCGCGGCGCCTCGGGCCTGGCCGGACCGAGGACGGCCACGTCGATCTCGATCTGTGTCTTGTTCTCCGGGTCAGCGACGGTACCCGAGGCCACCTCCCCGAGCGGCGCCCCGAAGGTCCCGCGCCCTTCCACGCGAGCGAACTCCCGGCATACGGCCTCAAAGTGCGGACCCACAACCCGGGAGCCGAACATCGGCCTGGCGTCGGCCCAGACCTCTGCGCCCAGCCCGAGTTCCAGGTCGGCCCACCTGGGCCGCATGATCGCCTCGTAGAAGGTGATGAGCGGTTCGGTGATGCGATAACGCGTCCGGCCGGACCGGAAGATGTCGATTTCCTTGGCCACCAAGCCAGAGTCTTCGAGCACGTTAAGAGGATGCGCGATGTCAGCCGTCTTTCGGCCGATGTAGGTCGCTATCCCGCCCCATGTCTCGTTCCTCGCCGCTATCGCAGCCAGCACCGAATGGTAGAGCGCCGGATCGCGGATATCCGTCTCCTCGGCGAGCAGGTACCGCGCCTCTCGAAGCAGCGGACGGTCCGGGTTGAGCACCGAGCGCACCACCCAGGCGTCGAAGTCGGCCGCGGAGGCCGGGGCATCGTCGCGGACGAACTGCCTGCGGTAGGCGGGCGTGCCGCCGACAATTGCATGTAGCTGCATCGCGAGCCCTGGATCCGTCGCTCCCCAGAACCGTGCGGCGTCGCGGTAGGCGAATGGCTTGACCACCGTCTCCAGACCGGCCCGCCCGCGCAACGGAGCGTTGCCCGTCAGCAGGCCGCCCATCACCGACATCGCCGACCCGCAGAGCAGTACCCGCGCGTGACTTTCGCGGCCCTGGGACGGTCCGCGGCTGTCGATCTCGCGCCTGAGCAGCGAGGGCAGCACGGGACTCGCCTTCACCAGGTAAGGAAACTCGTCAATGACCAGCGGAACTGGCCTGCGGTCGGCTAGGGCCAGGAAGTACCGGAGTGCGTCTTCCCAGCCCGGGAACGAGAATTCCGCTGCCGAGCCCGACTGCCTGGCTAGCGCGGCGCCGAACATCCGCAGCGACTCGGCCTCGGTGGCCTCGACGGCCTCGAAGAAGAAGCCGTCTGCGGCTGCGGCCAGGGAGCGAAGCAGGTACGTCTTGCCTTGGCGCCGCCGCCCGCTGACCAGGCCGAGGGTCGCCTCCGGGCGAGCGTCAGCAGTGAAGTCGGCCAGCGCGGCCCACTCCCGGTCCCGGTCGAAAACATGGGAGGGCTTCTCGATGGCGCTCGTCATGCTGACCTATCTTAGTTCACTGGACTATACTTCAGTGAATCATAGTACAGTGACATGCGCATGACAGATGACGCGGCGTCGCCGAACCAGTGAGCAGCTGTGACGGAGCCATCTACCGCTCCGGGACGGAGCCACCTACATCGCGGGTAACGGGCGCGGGGCGGGCATGCCGAGCAGGACGGGTGCCGCGGCGGACGCGGGGGCCTCAGGGGCCTTGGGGGTCTTCGGGTTCGCGGGCGCGGCGGCGGCGGCTTGCCAGGCGTCGCCGGCGCGGGTGCGGCGGATCGCCAGCGGGGCGTCGTCGGCTAGCAGATAGTGCGGGGCGCCGCGGGTGACGGTGACGGTGACGATGTCGCCGGGACGCGGGGTGCCCGTGTTGTGGGGCACCGTGTTTTGGGGCACCGTCTTTTGGGGGCCGGTGTGCGGGGCGAAGTGCACCAGGCGGTTGTCGCGGGCCCGGCCGGACATGCGGTGGGTGGCGGCGTCCTTGCGGCCTTCGCCCTCGGCCACCAGGACCTCCACCGTGGCGCCGGACAGCTTCCGGTTCTCCGCGTAGGTGGTCTCCTCGACCAGGGCGGTGAGCCGCTCGTAACGCTCCTGCACGGTGGCCGCGGGCACCTGGGCGTCCATGGTCGCGGCCGGGGTCCCCGGGCGGATGGAGTAGCGGAAGGTGAACGCGCCCGCGAACCTGGCCTGGCGCACCAGGTCCAGGGTGTCCTCGAAGTCCCGGTCGGTCTCGCCGGGAAAGCCGACGATGACGTCGGTGGTGATGGCGGCATCGGGGATGCCGGCCCGGACCCGGTCCAGGATGGCCAGGTAGCGGTCCCGCCGGTAGGCGCGGCGCATCGCCTTCAGCACAGTGTCGGAACCGGACTGCAGCGGCATGTGCAGGCTCGGCATGACGTTCGCGGTCTCGGCCATCGCCTCGATCACGTCGTCGGTGAAGTCCCGGGGGTGCGGGGAGGTGAAACGGACACGCTCCAAGCCCTCGATCTCTCCGCAGCTGCGCAATAGCTTGCCGAACGCTTGCTTGTCGCCGAACTCGGCGCCGTAGGAGTTCACGTTCTGGCCGAGCAGCGTGACCTCGAGCACTCCGTCGGCTACCAGCGCGCTGATCTCGGCCAGGATGTCGCCGGGCCGGCGGTCCTTCTCCTTGCCCCGCAGGCTGGGCACGATGCAGAAGGTACAGGTGTTGTTGCAGCCCACCGAGATCGCGACCCAGGCTGAGTACACGGACGCACGGCGGGCGGGCAGCAGTGAGGGGAACGTCTCGAGCGTCTCGGCGAACTCGACCTGCGCCTCGTTCCTGACCCGGGCCCGCTCGAGCAAGGCGGGCAGCGAGCCCATGTTGTGCGTGCCGTAGACCACGTCGACCCACGGCGCGCGCTGGGTGATCCTGGTCCGTTCCATCTGGGCCAGGCAGCCGCCCACCGCGATCTGCATGCCATTCTTCTTCTGCGGCAGCAGGTGGCCCAGGTTGCCGTACAGCCGGTCGGCCGCGTTCTCCCGGACCGCGCAGGTGTTGAACACCACCACGTCCGGGGTCTGCCCGGCGGGGGCGGGCTGGTAGCCCGCCTCGTCGAGCAGGCCGGCCAGGCGCTCGGAATCGTGCACGTTCATCTGGCACCCGTAGGTGCGAATCTGGTAGGTCCTGCCGCCTGCTGCCACACGACCAGGATAGGGGCCGGACGCACGCGGGGGGGCCTGGTGATCACGCGGCCGTTATCCGGCATGATATTTGGTATGCAAATGACTACGGAAACGGCACCTTACGGCGAATGGCCCTCCCCCATCCAGGGTGCCGACGTCGCGCGCAAGCAGGTCGGGCTGGCGTTCCCGGCCATCAGCACCTCCGGGGTGTGGTGGCAGGAATCGCGGCCCGTCGAGGGCGGGCGGCTGGCCGTGGTCTGCCAGGGGCCGGACGGGATCAGCCGTGACCTGCTCCCGATGCCGTGGAACGCCAGGACCCGCGTGCACGAGTACGGCGGCCGGTCTTACCTGCCGGTGCCCGGCGGCGTGGTCATTGCGAACTTTGACGACCAGCGGCTATACCGCTGCGCCACGACCGGATCCGCGGACCCCGAGCCGCTCACTCCGGCCCCCGGCCCGGATATCTCCGACCGGTTTGCCGACCTCGTGCTCGCTCCCGGCGGTGACGAGGTGTGGTGCGTCCGGGAAAAGCACCTGGGCACCCGGATCCGCCGCGCGATCGTGGCGGTCCCGCTGGACGGCTCGGCGGCGGACGATGACCGGGCCATCCGGATGCTGGTGTCCGGCTCGCACTTCTACGCCTGGCCGGCCCCGTCGCCAGACGGCACCCGGCTGGCCTGGATCTGCTGGGATCACCCCCGGATGCCCTGGGACGGCACCGAGCTGCGGGTCGCGGCGCTCGATGACACCGGCCCGGCCGGCGACCCGAGCCAGCAGCAGGTGGTCATGGGCGGCGACACCGAGTCCGTGCTGGCCCCGGTGTGGCGCGATGACCGCAGCCTTTACGTCGTCTCGGACCGCTCCGGGTGGTGGAACCTCTACCTGGCCGACCTGCTGAACTTCCCGCGTGCGCTGTGCCCGCGGGAGGAGGAGTTCGCCGGGCCGCTGTGGCAGCTGGGCCTGAGCCCGTACGCGGTGCTCGGCGACGGACGCATCGCCGTCACGCACGGCGCCGGGGACACGCACCTGGGAGTGCTCGATCCGGACTCCGGTGAGCTGACCGATGTCGACCTTCCTTACCAGGTGTTCGGGCCCGGGCTTTCGGCATCCGGCCAGACCGTCGCCACGCTGGCGGGCGGCCCCGCGATACCGACGACCGTCATCGAAGTCACGATCCCGCCCGCCAGCCAGGCCAGCCCGGCGACCCCGGCCTTGGTCCGCGAGCTGAGCCGCAGCACAGACTCGCTGCCGGACGCCGCCTACCTGCCGGTGCCGCGTGCGGCCCAGCTGACCGAGCCCTCGGGCTCGGTCGTGCACGCGCTGGTCTACCCGCCGGCCAACCCCGCGTTCTCGGGGCCGGACAGCGAGCTGGCACCGTACATCGTCTGGGTGCACGGCGGCCCCACCTCCCAGGTCGTTCCCCGCCTCGACCTGGAAAAGGCCTTCTTCACCAGCCGCGGCATCGGGATCATCGACGTCAACTACGGCGGGTCCAGCGGATACGGCCGCGCGTACCGCGAACGTCTCCGCGGCCAGTGGGGCATCGTGGACGTGGCCGACGTGATGGCGGCGGCGCTCGCGCTGGCCGAGGCGGGCCAGGCGGACCGGAAGCGGCTCGGCATCCGCGGCGGCTCGGCCGGCGGCTGGACCGCCCTGGCCGCGGTGACGTCCGGTATCGGCGGTGACGGACGGGGCGGCGACATACGTGGCGTCTTCGCCGCGGCTACCTCCTACTTCGGAGTGGCCGACCTCAGGCAATTCGCCGCGCAGACGCACGACTTCGAATCCCGGTACCTCGACGGCCTCATCGGGCCGCTGCCCGAGTGCGAGGCGCTCTACACCGAGCGAGCGCCGGTCGGTCACGTGAACCACGCCACCTGCCCGGTGCTGCTGCTGCAGGGACTCGACGACCCGGTCGTCCCGCCCGCGCAGTCCGAGTCGATCGCCGCTGACCTGGCCGCGCACGGCATCCCGTACGCCTACCTGACCTTCGCGGGCGAGTCGCATGGGTTCAGGAAGGCAGAGAACATCGCGGCCAGCCTGGAGGCCGAGCTCTCCTTCTACGGCCAGATCATGGGTTTCACCCCGCCGGGCGTGCCGCCGGTGGCGCTTACCGGCGGCTGAGGAAAACCGCGCGCTCTTAGTTTCCAGGCAGTTGCCGGATACCGGGCGACCTTGGAGACTTATCTTCTAATATCAGCCTTTTCTCTTCCAGCAGCGGCTGATGGGTGGGACCCGGGGTGGGTTATGGATCTTCTCAGACCTGGTGATCCGAGCCAGGTCGGTAGCTACCGGCTGATCTCCAGACTGGGCGAAGGCGGGATGGGAACGGTGTTCCTCGGCCTGTCTCCTGGCGGCCGCCAGGTCGCGGTGAAACTCATCCATCCCGGGCATGCCAGCAGCACGCAGTTCCGGGAGCGATTCGCGCGAGAGATCGATGCGGCTCGCCGGGTCGGGGGTTTTCACACCGCCTCCGTCGTCGACGCCGACCCCGGCGCCGATCCGCCCTGGATGGTCACCGCCTACATCCCGGGTCCCTCGCTGCAGGAGGCGGTGGCTGAGAGCGGGCCGTTCGGCCTGGAACAGGTGTGCCGGCTGGGCGCCGGGCTCGCGGAGGGGCTGGCCGCGATCCATGCCTGCGGCCTGGTCCACCGCGACCTGAAGCCGAGCAACGTGATCCTGGCCGACGACGGGCCCCGGATCATCGACTTCGGCATCGCGCGGGCGGCCGAAGCAAGTCCGATGACGACGGCCGGGGTGGTCGTCGGCACGTACTCCTACATGTCCCCCGAACAGCTCCGGGGCGACGTGGCCAGGCCGGCCAGCGACGTGTTCGCGCTGGGCTGCACGCTGGCCTTCGCCGCGACCGCCCGCGTCACGTTCGGCGACGACTCGATCGTCACCGTGATGTACCGCATCACCACCGAACCGCCCGACCTGACCGACCTGCCGGACGAGCACGGCTTCCGCGAGCTGATCAGCGCGTGCCTGGCTAAATCCGCGGACGACAGGCCCAGCCTGGCCACCATCTTGACCGCTCTGGCGCAGACCGGCACCGCCGCCGCGGTCGCCGCGGCGGCGGTGCCGGATCCAGATCGCGGTCCCGTCCACGAGTCCTCATCGCCTGGCCCGCAGTACGAGCAGACACGGACGATGCAGACCGGCGGCCGCACGGCCCCGGGCCAGGCCACTCCGGACCAGGCCGCCGATCCTCAGCACCCCGGGGCGGAGCCGACCAAGACGGACACACCGGCCGGGGACATCAGTCCGACGGCGCCGGCCGGACCAGGCGAACGCGGATCCGCTCGCCCCGGTTCACGGCGTCCGGTGCTGATCGCCGCCGGCGTCGTGATCGGGCTGGTCGCCATTGGCCTGGGCATCCTGCTGAGCGGCGGGGGCCCGAAGCCGGCTCACCTGGCGGCCACCCGGACTTCAGCACATCCGACCGTTCATCCGACCGCCCATCCGACCGGGCAGGGCGGCTCCGGGCCGCCCTCACAGCCCGAAGCCGCCCTGCACGACCCGGGCGGCAAGAACGTTTTCGGCGTGGTGTTCAGCTCGAATACCGTCCTCGCGACCGGGGACAGCAACGGCCGCACCTACCTGTGGGATGTGGCCAACGGCAAGCGCCTGGCCACCCTGAGCGACCCGAACAGCGCTGGCGTCAACGGCGTCGCGTTCAGCCGGAACGGCAACTCTTTCGCCACCGCCGACGCGAGCGGCAACGTCTACCTGTGGGACGCGGCCACCGACAAGCTCACCGCCACCCTGGCGAACGTCAGCGCCAAGGGCAACGACAGCATCGCGATCAGCCCGGACGGCAGCTTCGTGGCGGTCGGGGACGCCGATGGCAGCACCTCGCTGTGGGACGTGGCCACCGGCCATGTCAATTCGGCACCTTCGGCCAGCCTGCACGACCCGGCGGGCAAGAGCGTGTACGGCATCTCGTTCAGCCCGGACGGCAGCTTCATCGCCGCGGGGGACACCAACGGCAGTACGTACCTGTGGAATGTGGCCACCGGCAAGCTCATCCACGTCTTCCGTGACCCGGACAGCCACGGCCTGTACGACGTCACGTTCAGCCCGGGCGGAAGCCTGCTGGCGGTCTCTGACACGTCAGGCAGCACCGGCGGAGGCGTCGTCTACCTGTGGAACGTGACCAGCGGCAAGCTCACCACGACACTGCAGTCCTTCGACGACAGCGACTTCGGTGACATCGCCTTCAGCCCGAACGGCCGCTACCTCGCCGCCGCCAGCACCAACGGCAACCTCAACCTCTGGAACGTGGGCACCGGCAAGCTCCTCGACCGGCGCCCAGGCACGTCCGGCCAGAACCTTATCGGCGTCGCCTTCAGCCCGGACGGCGACTCGGTGGCCACGTCCGACATCGCCGGCGACGCCTACGTCTGGAGTACGCAGTGGCTGAACTCCTGAAGCACAGTCAGCGGGCGAATTCGGTGGCCCGGGACTCGCGAACCACCGTAATGCGGATCTGGCCCGGGTAGGTCAGTTCCTCCTCGACCTCCTTGGCGATGTCGCGGGCGATCACCTGGGCCTGGATGTCGTCGATCCGGTCGGGCTTGACCATGACCCTGATCTCGCGGCCCGCCTGCATGGCGAAGACCTTCTCGACGCCGTCGCGGCTGGCCGCGATCTGCTCCAGGCGCTCCAGGCGCTTGACGTACAGCTCAAGCGACTCCCGCCGGGCGCCCGGCCGGCCGCCGCTGATCGCGTCCGCGGCCTGGGTCAGCACCGCTTCGACGGTACGGACCTCGACCTCGTTGTGGTGCGCCTCGATGGCGTGCACCACGTCGTCCGGCTCGCCGTACCGGCGGGCGATCTCGGCGCCGATCAGCGCGTGGCTGCCTTCGACCTCATGGGTCAGCGCCTTGCCGATGTCGTGCAGCACCGTGCAGCGCCGCAGCAGCGCCGGGTCGATCCGCAGCTCACTGGCCATCATGCCCGCGATATGCGCCGACTCGACTAGGTGCCTGAGCACGTTCTGCCCGTACGAGGTGCGATACCGCAGCCGGCCGAGGAGATCGACGAGTTCCGGGTGCATGTCGGTGATGCCCAGCTCGACCAGCGCGTCCTCACCTGCCCTCTTGCACAGCTGCTCGATCTCCGCCTTGCCGAGCTCGTAGGCGTCCTCGATCCGCTGCGGGTGGATGCGGCCGTCCAGGACGAGACGCTCCAGGGTGAGCCGGGCGATCTCGCGGCGGACCGGATCGAAGCAGGAAAGCAGCACGGCCTCTGGCGTGTCGTCGATGATGAGGTTGACGCCGGTGACGGACTCGAAGGCCCTGATGTTGCGGCCCTCCCGGCCGATGATGCGGCCCTTCATCTCGTCCCCGGGCAGGTGCAGCACGGAGACCACCGATTCGCTGGTCTGCTCGGTCGCCACCCGCTGGATGGCCAGCGTGACGATCTTGCGAGCGCGCTTATCGCCTTCGGACCTGGCCTCGTGCTCGATGTCCCTGACAATGAGCGCCGCTTCGCGTTTGGCCTGGTTCTCGATCGTGGCGACCAGCTCGGTCTTCGCGGCCTCGGCGGTGAGCCCGGCGACGCGCTCCAGCTCCTTGCTGCGCTCGGCATCCTGGCGGTCCAGCTCGGCGGCGCGCCGGTCGAGATCGGTCCGGCGCTGGTCCAGGGCCTGCGCGCGGTCTTCGATGCGCTTGAGCTCTTCGTCAAGCCGCTGCTCGCGGTCGGCGAGACGGGTTTCTCGGCGCTCGAGATCACCGCGCAGCTCGCGCACCTCGTCCTTGACCGCGCGGATTTCCTCTTCGACTTCGCGGCGGCCCTGGGCGGCCTGCTCGGCTTCCTGACGGGCCCGCTCGAGAATCCCGGTGGCCTCGGTCTGCGCGCGAGCCCGGATGTGGTCGGCTTCCTGGGTGACCTGATCGCGGTCGGCCTGCGTGAGCTGGCCCGCGTCTCTCGGTGTGCTCGCGGTCCGGCGCCACACGACCCCGAACGCCAGTACCACTGCGAGCAACCCGATCACCATGAACGCGAGCGACAATCCGCTGCTCACGGCCACCCCTTTCCGTCCATAGCCCTCGGGGCACCCTTGTGTTGTACGTCTGCTGTGTTGTACGTCTGCTGTGTTGGCACCAGGGTTCGTCGGGTTTATGCCCTGGTGCGGGCGATCGCACGCCGCCTTCGCCCGCCGGCTGATTTTCCGGTCAGCTGCTCCAGGTCCGTCCAGCTACATAACGTATCTGATTGTTCGTCCTCCGCTATTTTTCTGGGCAGGGTGAACCAACATCTCGCTGCCGCGAGGTTAAGGCTTCATAACCTTTTTATCAAGCAAAGCATCGTGGATCGTGACGAACGGTGCGTCACCCGGACGAAAGGTGCGCAGGTGCGAGCTGGTGAGAATGTGAGGACGCGACGCGGCGGCAACGGTTAAGGCCGCGGCGGCAGGCCGGCTTACCGAGCACCGTAAACTGAGGCGCGGGCTACAAGGAGTAGCCGGAGCCGAAGCCGGGGTCTTCTGGGGTTTCGTCTTCTGGGGCCATGTACGGTTCGGCGTCCAGGTCCAGGTCGACCGGGCCCTCCTGCCGCATGGCTTCCCTGATCAGCCTGAAGGTCAGGCCGGGCGGATAGCCCTTCCGGGCGAGCAGGCTCGCCACCCGCCGGGCGCGGGCCTGCGGCGGCTGTCCGCGGGTGCTCGCCATCTTCTGCTCGACCAGGCGCCGGGCGGTGGCGACCTCCTGCTCGGGGTCGAGGGTGTCGACCGCTTCGCGGATTTCCTCACCATCGACGCCGCGGCGCTTGAGCTCAGCCGACAGCGACCGCCGGGACAGCCCGCGGCTATGGTGCCTGGACTCGACCCAGGCCCGCGCGAACGCCGCGTCGTTAATCAGGCCCGCGTCGGCGAACCGGCTGAGCACCGATTCGGCGGCTTCGGCCGGCACGCCGTGGCGGCGCAACGCCTGCTCCAGCTGAGCCCTGGTCCGCGGCTCGGCCGTCAGCAGCCGCAGGCAGATCTGCCTAGCCCGGGTTTCTGGGTCACGGAGCTGGGTTTCAGGGTCACGCGCCCCGGTTTCGGGCGATGGCCCTGAAACTCGCTTACCAGTAGCCACTTCCGGTCACCTGACTAGACCGGGACGGCGGCGGCGGCCGCCTTCGAACCAGACCCGTTGCCGTTACTGGGGGCCTTGCCGTTACTGGGGGCCGGCGCGGCTTCCGCGTCCAGCCGCGGCCCGATGCCGAGCTTCTCCTTGATCTGCTTCTCGATCTCGTTGGCCAAGTCCGGGTTCTCCCGCAGGAAACCGCGGGCGTTCTCCTTGCCCTGGCCGAGCTGGTCGCCGTTGTAGGTGTACCAGGCACCAGACTTGCGCACGATGCCCTGCTCCACGCCGAGGTCGATCAGGCTGCCTTCCCGGCTGATCCCGCTGCCGTAGATGATGTCGAACTCCGCGACCTTGAACGGCGGCGACATCTTGTTCTTGACGACCTTCACGCGGGTCCGGTTGCCGACCGCCTCCGTGCCCTCCTTGAGGGTTTCGATCCGGCGCACGTCCAGCCGGATAGAGGCGTAGAACTTCAGCGCCTTGCCGCCTGAGGTGGTCTCCGGACTGCCGAACATGACACCGACCTTTTCCCGCAGCTGGTTGATGAAGATCACGGTGGTCTTGGTCTGGCTCACCGCGCCGGTGATCTTGCGGAGGGCCTGGGACATGAGCCGGGCCTGAAGCCCGACGTGGCTGTCCCCCATCTCGCCCTCGATCTCTGCCTTCGGCACGAGCGCGGCGACCGAGTCGATGACGACGACATCGATGGCGCCGGACCTGATGAGCATGTCCGCGATCTCCAGCGCCTGCTCG